>Ga0209564_1002943_pt1 | contig 12360 bp, 7 predicted proteins | sample AraplaCol_mMF_r2_FD_184272 | JGI IMG/M metagenome (GOLD analysis project Ga0209564, IMG submission 184272) | Arabidopsis root microbial communities from North Carolina, USA - plate scrape MF_Col_mMF_r2 (SPAdes) (version 3) | ecosystem: Host-associated > Plants > Roots > Endosphere | place: USA... | reverse complement strand
CCGCTGGTCTCGGGGGTCTTCTGCGGCTCCAGCAGCGACACCGGCCAATAGCCCTGCTCGCCCTGCAGGGCGACGATCCTGGCCGCCATCTCCCTGAACAGCGCCTCGTAGCGCGGCCGGCTGGGATGGTCGCTGGGCAGATCCTGCAGGATGCGGGCGATGCCGGCGAAGGCCCAGCCGTTGCCTCGGCCCCAGAAGATCTTGGCGCCGGCGTCGCTGCGCTTCGCGATGAATCGGCTGTCGCGGAAATAAAGATGGTCGGCCTTGTCGTAGAGCAGATCGGTGGTCGCCCAGAACTCGCTGTCGGCATGGGCCAGATAGCGCGGGTCGCGGGTCGCCTGGCTCAGCGCCGCCCAGGCCGGCGGGGCCATGAAGATGGCGTCGCTCCAGCACCAGCGCGCCTGGCAGTAGGGATCCCCGCCCTCGGGCGGCTTGGCCTCGAAGCCCAGGTCGACGGTCGAGGGATCGGCCAGCACCGCGTCGAAGCGGGCGCGGGTCGGGGCCAGTTTGGCCGGGTCGCGCGTGCGGGCCGCCGACCAGATCCACACCGCGCCGGTGGCGTCGGAATCGGCGTGGCGCGGTCGATGGTCGAAGCCCCAGCCCTCGGCCTGGCCGTGGGCGAGGATGGCGTCGGCGTACCGGGGATCCTTCGAGGTGTCGGCGAAGGCCGCCAGGCCGATATAGAACGCCGCCTGGATCCAGTTGCGGCGGGCCTCGGCGTCGCGCCGGAACTGCGAGGCCGGGATATAGTCGAAATTGTCCATGTGCCCCAGCTGCCAGTCGGCCACGCGGACGCCGATCGCCAGGACGGCGGGGGCGGCCGGGGCCGGGGCGCTGGCCGCCGGCCTGGCGGGCGTCGCCGCGCAGGCCTGCAGCGGGCCCAGCAGGGCGGCCGTCGCCAGGAGCGTTCCGGTCAGGCGTCGCAACATCGTCTGGTCTCCCTAAGTGATCTTGTTCCTGTCTGTCCGTCCGAGCTCTAGCGGAGGTCGGCCAGGGTCAGGTGGTCCATGTCGTCGAAGTCCAGGTTCTCGCCGCCCATCGACCAGACGAAGCGGTAGTCCGCCGTGCCGACCCCGCTATGCATCGACCAGCTGGGCGAGAACACCGCCTCGCCGTCGTCCATGAACACCGTCCGGGGATCGGACGGCTCGCCCATGATGTGCATCACCCGGGCCGGGGCGACGTCGAAATACATGTAGATCTCGCTGCGCCGCCCGTGGGTGTGGGGCGGCATGGTGTTCCAGACGCTGCCGGTCTCCAGCTCGGTGAAGCCCATGACCAGCTGGCAGGTCTCGACGAGGCCGGGGCGGATGCTCTGGCGGATGACCCGGCGGTTGGCGGTCTTCGGGGCGCCGGCCTGGATCGCCCGCGCCTCGGCCTTGCGCACCCGTCGGCTGGGATGGGCGGCGTGGGCCGGGTAGCTGACGAAGTAGAACCTGGCCGGCGCGTCGATCGCGGCGCTGGCGAAGGTCACGGCCCGGACGCCGCGACCGACATAGAGGCTGTCCAGGTTGTCCAGGTCGTGGCGAGCGCCGTCCAGCTCGACCCAGCCGGGGCCGCCGATATTGATCACGCCCAGTTCGCGACGCTCGCAGAAATAGGCCGAGGCCAGGCGGCGGTCGGCGGGCAGGGGCAGGGGGACGGCCAGGGGCGCGGCCGAGCCGACCACGGCGCGGTCGACCTCGACATAGGTCATCGCGACCTCGCCGGGCTGGAACAGGTCGTCGATCACAAAGGCGTCGCGGATGTCCTGGGCGGTCATCCGGCGCAGGCCGGCGCGATCGGTGCTCGGGCGGATCGCCATCTTGGTCCGTGATGATGTGCGGATCATTCGCCCCTCGTTCTTGCGGCCAATTTGGCATTACCAATTTGTCGTTCAGTCGCAAGGCTAAATGACCATATTTCGGCGTCCTGCGTAAAGGTGTCATCGTCGCCGCGTTGCTGCACGCGTTGAAAGTTTTATTATTTCAGTATGTTAGATAGAAATCACGCCGATATCTCTACCTACTTGACAATTTATCATGCCGCTGGCCAATTTTGGTCTTACCAGATCGGGCGCTGATAATTGACCGGACTAACCGGCTGGCGCTGCGCGAGAAGCGAGGGGAGGGAAGACCATGAGAGCCATTCAACGCACCTTGTTGGCGTCCACGGCCATGCTGGCGGCCGTCGCCGCGTCCAGCGCCGCCCACGCCCAGGCGGCCAGTTCGGACCCGTCGGTCCAGCTGGAGGAAATCATCGTCACTTCGACCAAGCGGGCCGAGCGCCTGCAGGACGTGCCGGTGTCGGTGACCGCCCTGACCCAGGACGTGATCGAGCGCAACAATGTCCGCGAGCTGGGCGACGTGGTGAAGCTGTCGCCGGCGATATCGATCGACTACGGCAGCCAGCCGGGCAATTTCAGCATCAAGATGCGCGGCATCGGCACCTTCTCGAACGGCATCGCCGTGGAGTCGGATGTCGCGGTGGTCATCGACGACGTGCCGATCGGCTTCCAGGCCGCCGCCTTCAAGGACCTGATCGACGTCGAGCGGGTGGAGGTGCTGCGCGGCCCGCAATCGACCCTGTTCGGCAAGAGCGCCATCGCCGGCGTGCTGAACATCGTCACCGCTGCGCCCTCCAACACCTTCGGCGGCAAGGCCATGGCCCTGACCACCGACGACGGCGAGAAGCGCGCCGGCTTCACCGTCACCGGCCCGGTCAACGACACGGTGCGCATGCGCCTGACGGTCGCCAAGAGCGACTACGACGGCAACCTCAAGAACCTCACCACGGGCAAGAACGTCAACGGCAGCTCGGGCCTGACCGCCACCGCCAAGATCGAATGGACGCCGACCCAGAGCCTCAAGCTCAGCCTGGCGCCGCGGTTCAACCACAACGTCTCCAGCTGCTGCGCCAGCGCGATCACCGAGCTGACGCCGGGCCTCAACTACCAGGGCGAACCGGCCTTCCCGGCGACCCTGACGCTGCGCGGCATAACCTTCGACAAGAACAACCACTTCGTCCGGGCCGACGACCGCATCGGCGGCGGCAATTCCGAGGTGTTCGGCGGCACGGCCCGCCTGGACTACGACTTCGGCGAAGGCTCGATCCTGAAGGGCCACACCGTCTCGTCGATCACCTCGCGCGACCGCTGGAAGATGCGCGACTTCCAGGACATCGACGGCACCGACCAGCCGTTCCTGCTGGGCTTCCCGGTCGCCAGCCCGTCGGGCGTCAACAGCGGCGCGGTGATCAACGGCTATTTCCACGCCCGGTCGACGACCCAGGAGTTCCGCCTGACCTCGCCGGGCGCAGGCCGCCTGCGCTACGTGGCCGGTCTGTGGTACGCCAAGAACGACCTGGACCGTTACCTGAACCGCGGTCCGGTGCTGCAGCTGGCCCGCTACCTGGCGCAGAGCACCAACGAGAACTATTCGGCCTACGCCAACGCCACCCTCGACCTGACCGACAAGCTCAGCCTGACCGGCGGCGCGCGGATCAATCGGCAGAAGATCCGCTACACCTTCGACAAGACGATCTTCGCCAGCACCGCGCCGGGCGCGGCCACGACCCACCAACTGTTCGGCCGGTCCGACCAGGACGACGCCGTGACCGGCAAGATCGGCGTCCAGTACAGGTGGACGCCCGACATCATGACCTTCGCCACCTATTCGACCGGCTACAAGGGCCAGGCCTACGACCTGGTCAGCACCTTCGACGCCCGCATCGCCGCCCAGATGCCGGTGCCCCCCGAAACGGCCAAGAACTACGAGCTGGGCATCAAGAGCAGCCTGCTGGATCGCCGGATCTATTTCAACGCCACCCTGTTCCGGGCCGACTATCACGGCTTCCAGACCTCGGTGACGTCGTTCCTACCCGACGGCACCTTTCTGACCTTCCTCAACAGCGTCGGCCACCTGCGCACCCAGGGCCTGGAGCTGGACGCCGTGGCGCGGATCACCTCGAACTTCCGGCTGAACGGCGCTTTCGCCTATACCGACGCCACCGTGGTCGATTTCCCGAACGGCCCCTGCTACAGCGGTCAGCCGACCACGGTCAGCGCCGACCCGGCCTTCGTGGGCGCGCCCGGCGTCTGCTACAACACCCCCCGCACCAACGGCCGGGTGCAGAACCTGCACGGCAAGCGCCTGAACAACACCCCCAGGTACAAGTTCAGCCTGGGCGGCCAGTACGATATCGACCTGCCCGACGATGTGCCGTTCAAGGCCTTCGTCGGGGCCACGGTCCGCTGGCAGGACGACATCAACTTCGCGCTCAGCCAGGACCCGCGCACGGTCCAGAAGGCCTACGGCGTCACCGACCTGACCGTCGGGATCGCCGACCGGGACGGCAAGTACAAGCTGACCGCCTTCGCCAACAACCTGTTCGACAAACGCTACGCCCAGGGCCTGGGCAACGGCACGTCGGGCTACAGCAATCCGGCCATCCCGACGGCCCAGGGCAAGACCTGGTTCCCGGGCCGCGACGCGTTCCGCTACTTCGGCGCGCGCCTGGACGTGAATTTCTAGATCTCCCGAACCGGTCCCTCCGCTGTCGGCCGGCCCTGTCCCCGGGGCCGGCCAATTTTTTGCGCCATGGGACGCGGGGGCATCCGCTGGACGGATCGCCTGTGCTATGTGCCGCGCTCTTCCTGACGAACTTTCGCCCGAACGAGTGCGACCCGAATGTCCGACGCCGCCGACGACCGCGAACCCATCGATCCGCCGACCAAGGTCGAGGACGAGGCCGCCGAAGCGATCGAGGCGGTGACGCCCAAGCGAAAGGCCCGCAGGACCAGGGCCTCCCTCGCCACCGGTCAACCGGCTGGGCGGATCGCGGCCGACGCAGAGATCCCCGATCCGATCGCGCCAGAACGTCCGGAAGCGGCTTCACCCGCCGCCGAACCGGCCGAGGCCGCCGACCCGCCCGCCGCGGAAACCGCCGAACCGCCGTCCGCGCCGCCGCCGACCAAGCGGCCGATCTGGAAGCGCCGGCCCTGGCAGATCGGCGCGGTTGCGACCGTGGCGGTGGTGATCGCGATCATCGCCTCGCTGCTGTGGTCCCTGCCGCTGGGCCGGGCGCTGGAGCCCCTGGCCAACCCGACCCTGGTGATCGTGGCCGCCGACGGCTCGCCGATCGCCCGTCGCGGGTCCTACAAGGAAGCGCCGGTCGACGTCGCCAAGCTGCCCGCCTACGTCCCCGGGGCCTTCATCGCCATCGAGGACCGGCGGTTCTACAAGCATGTCGGCGTGGATCCGAAGGCGATCCTGCGGGCCGTGGGCGCCAACGCCAAGGCGGGCGGGGTGTCCGAGGGCGGCTCGACCATCACCCAGCAGCTGGCCAAGAACGCCTTCCTGTCCAACAAACGCACCTTCCGGCGCAAGATCCAGGAGGTGCTGATCGCTCTTTATCTGGACGCCCGCCTGTCCAAGGACGAGATCCTGTCGCGCTACCTGTCGTCGGTCTATTTCGGCGACGGCACGTTCGGCCTGGGCGCGGCCTCGCGGCACTATTTCGACAAGGCTCCCGAGCAGCTGACGGTCGGCGAGGCGGCGATGCTGGCGGGCCTGGTCAAGGCCCCGTCCCGCTGGGCGCCCACCGAGAACTTCGACGGCGCCAAGACGCGGATGAAGACCGTGCTGGGCGCGATGGTCGACACCGGGGTGATCACCCAGGCCCAGGCGACCCGCGCGGTCCAGGAGGTCCATGTCCAGGCGGGGCGCTCGAAGCTGCCCACGGGCTCCTACTTCGCCGACTGGGTGTTCCCCCAGGCCAAGGCGGTGTTCGAGAACACCTATGGCGAGACGGTGGTGCGCACGACGCTGGACCCCCGCCTGCAGGCCCAGGCCGAGAAGATCCTCGACCAGGCCATCGCCCGCGACGGCAAGGCGCTGAACGTCACCCAGGGCGCGATCGTGGCCATGCGCACCGACGGCCGGATCGTCGCCATGGTCGGCGGCCGCGACTACAAGGTCAGCCAGTTCAACCGCGCCGACGCCCAGCGCCCGCCGGGCTCGGCCTTCAAGCTGTTCGTGTATCTGGCGGCTATCCGCCAGGGCATGACCCCGACCAGCCCGATCCTCGACGCGCCGGTCCAGGTCAGCGGCTGGACGCCCAAGAACCACGAGGGCAAGTACGCCGGCCGCGAGGTGCCGCTGATCACCGCCTTCGCCGCTTCGTCCAACGTGGCGGCCGTGCGCCTGGCCCACGACATCGGGCGCGACCCGATCGTCAAGACGGCGCGCGACCTGGGGATCACCGACCCGATTCCGGACGACCTGACCCTGGCCCTGGGCACGGGTCCGATGAGCCTGGTGCGGCTGACGGCGGCCTATGCGGCCATTGACGCCGGCGAGGCGCCGATCATCCCGCACGGCCTGGCCGACTGGAAGAAGCCCGCCAACGTCCACCCACTGACCAAGGCTGAACTGGCCAGCATGCGCGACCTGCTGCGCTCGGCCACTCAGCGCGGCACCGGGATCGAGGCGGCGATCCCCGGCGCGTTCGGCAAGACCGGCACCAGCCAGGATTCCCGCGACGCCCTGTTCGTCGGCTATGTCGGCGACCTAGTGATCGGGGTCTGGGTGGGCAACGACGACAACAGCCCCATGAACGGCGTGGTCGGCGGCGGGTTGCCCGCCAAGATCTGGAAGAGCGTGGCCACCTACGCCGTGAACCGTGACGCCCCCAGGGCGGCCGAACCCGAAGGCGACGACGCCGTTTCGGCGGCCGAGGACCCGACGCTGTTGCTGAACCCCGACGGAACGCCGGTGGAGGGCGCGGTTCCGCCCAACGGCGAGGTCCCGTCGCCGGCCGACGCCGCGGCGCCGGCTTCCGACGCCCCGCCCGCCGCTCCGGTCATCGCGGTCCCTGCCGCGCCCGCCGCGCCGGCGGCCCCCGCGGCGGATCGGCCGGCAGGCTAAGGCCAGAACAGGTTGTCATCCCGGAAGCCTCGCAGAGGCTGTCCGGGAACCAGGGGACTAGGCTGACGCGGTGCGGTTCACCTGGATCCCGGACAAGCGCGACGCGCTTTCCGGGAGGACAATGATGGACGCGGTTTCGGTAGGGACGCGCGTTACTTCGCCGCGCTGGCCGCCCGCAGCGCGATTTCTTCGCGCTTGATGGCCAGGCGTTCGCGGGTCTGCTCCATGGCCTCCAGCTCGGCGGTCAGTAGCAGGTTCTCGATCAGCCCGCCCAGATGGGTCTGCATGGCGGCGCGGGCGGCCTTGGGGTCGCGGGTGCGCAGGGACTCGATGATGTCCTGGTGCTCGTCGTTCAGCGGCCGCTTGCGCACGTGCCGGGCTTTTTCCAGCATCTGCATGCACAGGCGCGACTTGTAGCGCAGGTCCCAGGTGTTCTCGACCACGCGGACGATGGCGCTGTTGCGGGTGGCCTGGGCGATGGTGATGTGGAACTGGCGGTCGGCCAGTTCGGACTGTTCCTTGGTCGACTTCTCGCTGTTCATCTCGGCGACCAGGGTCTCGAGATAGGCCAGCTCCTCGTCGGTGATCAGGGTGGCGGCCAGGGCGGCGGCCTCGCCCTCGAACAGGCGGCGGGCCTCGGCCTGGTCGAAGGCCCCGATGTCCAGGTCGCGCGGCGGTGGGGCGGCTTGGCCTCCGGCGCGGACATAGACGCCCGAGCCCTGGCGGGCTTCCAGCAGGCCGCGCATCTCCAGGGCGATGACGGCCCGGCGGATGGTCGGGCGGCTGACGCCGAACGCCTCGGCCAAGTCGCGCTCGGAAGCCAGGCGCTGGCCCGGCTGGTGGCGGCCGTCGGCGATGGCCTGGCCGATGTCCGCGGCCACCCGCTGGTAGAGGCGCAGGGGATTGGCGGCCGCCGTCGTCGTCATCTTCGTCTCAACCCTTTCGACGGCGCCATCCTAAGCGCCGTCGTGCCGGAAAGGTAGGGCTCCGCCGGCTAGTCCGCCGCCGGAGGCGCGCCGCCGCCGCTCATCGCCTTGTTGGTCAGCCAGATGCAGGGGATCAGCAGCACCGTCAGCCAGGCCGAGGCGCGGAAGAAGTCAACGGTGGCCAGCAAATAGGCCTGGTTGACGACCTGGCCGGTGGCCGCGCCGACCGCCTGGGCGTGGCTCAGACCCGCCGCCTGCATGCGCTCCACCGCCTGCAGCCAGGCTGGGTCGTTGGAGGCCATGGTCTCGGCCAGCCGGGTCTGGTGCAGGGCCTCGCTGCGGTCCCAGATCGTGGTGGTCAGGGAGGCGGCGAAGCTGCCGGCGGTGATCCGCGAGAAGTTCGACAGGCCCGAGGCCGACGGCAGTTGGTGAGGCGGCACGCCGTTCAGCGAAATGGTCACCATCGAGATGAAGAAGGTGCTCATCGCCACGCCCTGCACCAGCATCGGCCAGACCAGGGCCTTGAAGTCGACGTCCGGGGTGAAGCCCGAGCGCATGTAGAACGACAGCGCGAAGGCGGCCATCGACAGGGTGGCGGTCCAGCGGGCGTCGACCTTCTGCATCAGGCGGGCGGCGAACGGGGTCAGGATCACGGCGACCACGCCGCTCGGCGCCGCCACCAGCCCAGCCCAGGTGGCGATGTAGCCCATCCGGGTCTGCAGCCACAGCGGCTGCAGCAGGTTGCTGCCGAAGAACACCGCATAGCCCAGGCACAGGGCCACGGTGCCCAGGGCGAAGTTTCGCGACTTGAACAGCGACAGGTCGACGATCGGGTGCTTTTCGTTCAGCTCCCAGATCAGCCAGGCGATGAAGCCGACGATAGCCACCAGGGTTTCGACGACAATGGCCGGCGAATTGAACCAGTCGACGTCCTTGCCGGTGTCGAGCATCACCTGCAGGGCTCCCACCCAGACCAGCAGCAGCATGAAGCCGGTGGTGTCGATCGGGACCTTGCGCGTCGGGGTCTCGCGGTTGCTCATGCCGCGCCAACACAGGAAGGCGCAGATCAGGCCGACCGGCACGTTGATCAGGAAGATCCAGGGCCAGGCCAGGTTGTCGGAGATGTAGCCGCCCAGGATCGGCCCGCAGATCGGCGCCACCAGGGTGGTCATCGACCAAATGGCTAGGGCCGTGCCCCGCTTATTGGGCGGGAAGATCATGATCAGCAGGGCCTGCGAACCCGGGATCATCGGACCCGAGACCAGGCCCTGCAGGATGCGGAAGCCGATCAGCGACGGCAGGTTCCAGGAAATCCCGCACAGGAACGAGGCCAGGGTGAACAACAGCACCGAGACGATGAAGGTCTTGACCACGCCGTAGCGGCCCATCAGCCAGCCGGTCAGCGGCACCGAGACGCCGTTGGCCACGGCGAACGAGGTGATCACCCAGGTGCCCTGGCTGGTGCTGACGCCCAGATTGCCGGCGATGGTCGGGATCGAGACGTTGGCGATGGTGCTGTCGAGCACCTGCATGAAGGTGCCCAGCGCCAGGGCGATCGAGGTGACCGCCAGCATCGTGCCGGTCAGCGGCGCTGGCCCGGCTGGAGCGGCGCCATCGGCGGCGGGGGAGTCCTGGGCGGCCATGCGGCGCTCCTTGGGATCAGACGAAAACGCTTACTTGGAGATGTCGATGGCGGCCTTCATCGACAGGCCTACGCGTAGCGGATGGTCCTTCAGCTCGGCCGGATCCAGGGCGATGCGGACGGGCAGGCGCTGGACCACCTTGATCCAGTTGCCCGAGGCGTTCTGGGCCGGGATCAGCGAGAAGGCCGAGCCGGTGCCGCCCGACAGGCCCTTCACCCGGCCGTGGAACTTCACGCCGCCGCCGTAGAGGTCGGAGGTCAGGACCACCGGCTGGCCGATGCGGACCTTGTCCAGCTGCACTTCCTTGAAGTTGGCGTCGACGAAGGCGTCGGTGGTCGGGACGACGGCCATCAGCGGCGCGCCGACCTGCACCTGTTGGCCGACCTGGACGTTCTTCTTGGACACGACGCCGGCCAGGGGCGCGCGCAGCACCGTGCGGTCCAGGGCCAGCTGGGCGCTGGCCAGGCGGGCCTCGGCGGCGGCGATCTCCGGGTTCTTGCTGGCCGGCAGGCCCGAGATCAGGGCGGTGTTGACCTCGCGGCTGCCCTCGGCGGCGGCGCGGGTGGCCTTGGCCTGGGCGAGGGCCGCACGGGCCTCGACGAGGGCCGACTGGGCGTTGGTGAACTGGCTCTGGGCGGTGGTCAGCTCCTCGCCGGAGACCGCGCCGGAGTCCGCCAAGGCCTTGCGGCGCGAGAGCTCGACCCGGGCCTGTTCGAGGCTGGCCTGGGCGCCGGTCACGGCGGCGGCGGCGCGGGCGATGTCGGCGTCGCGGGCCGCCACCTGGCCGGCCAGGGCGTCGTCGCTGGCGAAATAGCCCTGCACCTTGCGCTGGGCCTGGCCGAGAGCGGCCTGGGCGGCGAGCACGGCGATCTTGGCGTCGGCGTCGTCGAGCACCACCAGCGGCTGGCCGGCGGTCACGGTCTGGGTCTCGGAGACCAGCACCTTGGCGACCGGTCCGCTGACCAACGGCGTCACCTGGGCGACCTCGGCCCCGACATAGGCGTTGTCGGTCTCGACGTGATGCGAGCCCACGAGGACCTGGTAGAGGCCCCAAGCGGCGACGCCGACCACGACCACGCCGGCCAGGCCGGTCAGCAGTTGGCGGCGACTGGCCTTGGGCTTGGCGGCGAATTGGGCGGGGGAGGCGGTGGTGTCGGCCATGGGAGAGGTCCTGAAGGCGCGAAAAGCGAAAGGGCGAAGAAAGGGGGAGCGGGCTGGGGTCAGGCGGGGGTGAAGCCGCCGCCCAGGGCGCGCACCAGGGCGACGTCCAGGGTCAGGGCGCGGCTTTCCAGGTCGGCGACGATCCGCCGCTGGGACAGCACCGCCTGTTCGGCGATCAGCACGTTCTGGTAGGTCGACAGGCCGCCCTGGTAGCGCAGCTTGGCGATGCGGAAGCCGTCCTCGCTGGCGGCCAGGGCGGCGCGGCTTTCGGTCAGCCGGGTGCTCAGGGCCCGCTCGCTGGCGGCCACGTCGGCGACGTCGCGCAGGGCCTGGGTGACGGCCGAGTCGTAGGCGGCCACGGCGCCGTCGCGATCGGCCTCGGCGGCGCGCAGATTGGCCTTCAGCCGCCCGCCCTCGAAGATCGGCAGGCTGACGGCGGGGCCGACGCTGCCGACGTCCGAGCCGCTGTCGAACAGCTTGTCCAGGTGCAGCGACTGCACGCCGATGGCGGCGGCCAGGTTGACGTTCGGATAGAAGGCGGCCTTGGCCTGGCCGATCCTCTTGCTGGCGGCCTCGGCCCGCCACTTGGCGGCGACCACGTCGGGGCGGCGGCCGATCAGGTCGGCGGCGAGGTTGGCGGGCAGGCCGAACGGCTTGAGGGCGGCGGCCGAGGGGCGGGCGATGGCCAGGCCGCGGTCGGGACCCGCGCCCAGCAGGGCGGCCAGGCCGTTGCGGGCCTGGGCGATCTGCTCGTCGATGGCGGCCAGCTCGGCGCGGGCGTTGGGCGGACCGGCCTCGGCCTGGCGCAGCTCGCCGCGGGTGTCGAGGCCGTTGGTCACCCGGTCGCTGACCAGGGTCAGGGTCTCCTGCCGCAGGGCCACCGACCGTTCGGCCACGTCGCGCTCGGCGTAGAGGCGGGCCAGATCCGCGTAGCCGGCGGCGACCGACGTGGCCAGCATCAGCCGGGCCTGGGCGGCGTCGGCCTGGGCGGCCTTGGCCTCGGAAGTCGCGGCGGCGACGGCGGCGCGATTCTTGCCCCAGAAGTCCAGTTCCCAGCTGAAGTCCAGGCTCAGCCGGCCGTAGTCGTTGTAGCCCTGGGGCACGAAGTCGGCGGGGATGCCGTTGTTGTAGCTCTGCTTGGATCGTTCGACGCCGCCGTTGGCGCCGACGCTGGGCAGTTGGGCGGCCTTGGCCTGGTTGGCCAGGGCCTGGGCGCGGCGCAGGCGGGCCTCGGCCTGGGCCAGGGTGGGCGAGCCGGCCAGGGCCTCGTCGACCAGGGCGTCCAGCTGGGCGTCGCCATAGGCCTTCCACCAGGCGTCGGCCGGCCAGGCGGCGGTCTCCGAGGCGGCCAGGGTCTGGGCGGTGGCGTAGGCCTCGGGCGCCTTGGCGACCCGGGCCGGCGTCGCGGCGGGCATGGTCGCGCAGGCGCTGGTCAGCAGGGCGGCCAGCAGGATCGAAACCGTGGCGCCGATCGCGCGGGATCCTGGCGACTTGGAGGCGGCAGGCTTGTCCAGGGCGTTGGAAGTCATCGGCGCTGACCTTGAATTGACCGTACTGTACGGTCATATGGTGGCGCTGATATAACCGCGAGCTTGACGGGATCAAGGGGGCTCCCGAAGGAAAAGAAATGATGCAGGACGTAAAGCCCCGTCTCGACCGAGACGCCCGCCGCGAGGCCATCCTCGACGTCGCCAGCGACGTGTTCCTGGAGGAGGGCTACGCCAA
>Ga0209564_1002935_pt1 | contig 12386 bp, 10 predicted proteins | sample AraplaCol_mMF_r2_FD_184272 | JGI IMG/M metagenome (GOLD analysis project Ga0209564, IMG submission 184272) | Arabidopsis root microbial communities from North Carolina, USA - plate scrape MF_Col_mMF_r2 (SPAdes) (version 3) | ecosystem: Host-associated > Plants > Roots > Endosphere | place: USA... | reverse complement strand
CCCTTGGCGACCAGCACGCGCGTCGCTTCGCGCAACACGGGGCGGCTCACGCCATATTTTTCGCACAGCGTCGCTTCGGCGGGCAGGCGTTCGCCTGGCGCCAGCCTGCCGCTGACGATTTCGATGCCGAGTTCCTGCACGATCCGCGCATGCAGGCTTTTGCGTTTCTGAAGATGCCGGTAGTCCATGATGTATTTGTTGTGGCCGTGCGAATGCGGATAGCTGTACCGTTCCCGTTGCGGGCTGTGCAAGCATAGCATGGGGCGCACGCGCCGCCTTCCGCTTTGACGCAGCATGACGCGCTGTCATTATCGCGCTGGCCTGATGTCGTCATGCGTGCGCTGCGCCGCGTTGGGTTCGTTTTTTGCTTGATCGTTTGTGGACGGACTGCTTTACTCAAAGGCAGCCAGGAAAAACCGTGCATTCAACTCGACATGGACCACGGCAAATGAAGCTCAAACCGCTACTTCTGCTGGTCGCATGCGTGGCGGCGGCGAACGTCGGAACGGCCGCTACGCGCGACGAGCAGACCAAGGCCTGCAAGCACGACGCGATCAAATTCTGCGCGATCCATATTCCCAACAAGGAGAAGATCGAAGCGTGCATGAAGCAACACTACGACAAGCTGTCGCCGAAATGCCAGGCGATGTTCGATTCGCCCGACAACGACGGCGGCAGCGGCGGCCAGTCGTCGAGCTAGGCACGCCTGCTTATCGGCTTGCCCGGCCCGCTTTGACGAGCGGCACGGCCACTTCGACCCGTCCCGTTTCGAGACCGGCCGTGTTGCGCATGGCCCGCAAACGGAAACCATCGAGCGCGCGGTGCGCAGCGTCGTCGCCTATGCCGAGCTTCGCGAGCAGATCGGCGACGATCGCATAGAGGATCGTCGAGTTGCCGTCTTCCACTTTCACGGCGATGCCGAGCGCGCCCTTCGCGCCGAGCTTCGCGGTCTGCGCCGACGCGCGCACGCCGATCGCATAGCTCGCGTCCGCGCCGACCTTGCCCACCAGCGCGCCGTCGAATGCACCCATCAGCGCGGTGCAGAACCGCCCTTCGCCCGCGACCATCTCCGGGTGCGACGTCATCGCGCGGAAGATGCGCGCAAGCGCCGCGTCCCTTGTCGAATCCGTCGATGCGTGGCCGTCGGCGGCCCGCGCGAGCTTCATGTAAAGACGCGCGAGACGGTCGAGCGCAAACGCGGGCGTCGGCAGATTGCAGCCGTCCACAGCCCATTGCACGCTGTCGTCGGGCAGATCGCAGGCGCCGGCAACCGTGCGCTTCACGAGGCGCTGCAACGGATGCTCGGGCAGATGGTAATCGGCGAGCGCCACGCCGAGCGCACGCGCGCCCGCCAGCATGCCCGCGTGCTTGCCGGAACAGTTGCTGCACACGGCGCCCGGAATGAAGTCGCGCTTGATCCATTCGCGGTACACGGCATCCGAAATGGGCGGATGGCCGCCGCAACGCAAGTCGGCTTCCGTTGCCTGCGACCTGGCGAGCATGCGACGTGCGCGCTCGATATGCCGATCTTCGCTGCTGTGCGAGCCGCACATCAGCGCGAGGTCCGCGTCCTCGAAACCAAAGCGCTCGAGCGCGCCCGACTCGACGACGGCGAGCGCCTGCGCCGGCTTCGCTGCCGATCTGACCAGCGTGACGCGCGACGGGTCGCCACACGAATACAGCAGCGCTCCGTCCGTATCGACGACAGCCACATGCGCGATATGCGTGTTCTCGACGACATCGCCGCGATAGACGGTTGCAGCAACGGACATCCCGGTCTCCTTTTGTGTTCGGTTCGATCTGCCGGAACGGCAGAGCGTGCCGCCGGATTCTACAACCCTGCCAGGCGCGATACGTGCGTGTCGGGTACATTGGAATCACCCGACAGGGTTCATCCGAATCAGGCCGCGCAAGCGGAATCGATCGTAAAGCTATTACGACAGGAGAAAAGAAATGCACATCACCAGGAAACTGATCGTCCTCCTCGCCTCGGCCTCGCTGGGCATCGGCGCGGCAGCGCCGGCCTTCGCACAAAACGACGCGTCGACGGACACGGGCGCGGCGGGCGTGACCGCCTCCGCCGCGAAGCCGACCAAGCAACAGAAAAAGCAGGCCCGCAAGGAAGCCCGCGCGAAGAAGAACGCCGAACTGAAGAAGCTGGAAGACGCGGGCTACCAGCCTGGCCGCGCGAATGACTCGAACTACCCGCAAGATTTGCAAGACGCGCAGAAAAAGGCAGGCATTGGCCAAGGCGCGAGCCAATAAACATCGTTCGATTCAGTCGGCCGCGCGCGGCGTTTTCCGCACGCGGCCGCGCCGGTTGTCGGGGTGTCGATAGTCGATGGTCGCGGTTCTTCCCTTCTCGCCAGTCCTCCCTAAGCGCTCACTTTCTGTCCGGCTGCCGCAATTTCAGCGGCTATTCCACGACGCCTGACGCTATGTGATACTTTCCAACGCTTGTCCACACAACGAATTGCATCGCTGCAATGCGGGCATTGTTGTGCAATCGCACATCCGGCTACAACTAAAGACGCCAACGTTTTTTCCAGTCAAAAATGCCGAATTCATCACACGCGCCAGGCGGCACTGCAGAAAAATTGACCGCTATCACCGCTGTCGATCAGATTAGTTTCCGCCGCATCATTCGCCGCAATATCGCGCTGCCGCTTGCACTCGGCGTCGTTACGATAGCGCTGTTCGTCGCGCTGATCGCCTATCTCGTCAATACGATGAGCTGGGTCGAGCATTCGGAGCGTGTAATCGGCAACGCGAATGAAATGCTGCGGCTTGCCGTCGACCGCGAGTCCGCATTGCGCGGCTTCCTGATCACGGGCGACGAGACTTTCCTTGCGCCCTATCAGCTGGGCCAGCCGCGTTTCGAAACAGAGCTCGACACGCTGATGCAGTTGACGGCCGACAATCCGTCCCAGGTCGAACAGCTCAAACGGATTCGCGGCGTGCAGCAGCGCTGGGACCAGTTTGCGCAGGACATGATCGATCTGCGCAGGCGTAACCTCGACTACACCGACCAGGTGAAGAGCGGACGCGGAAAGATCGAGTTCGACGAAACGCGGCGGCTATTCGGGCAGTTTCTTTCCGTCGAGGAAGCGCTGCGTCAACAACGCTCCAGCGACACGCGCAGCGTCACCTCCATTCTGGTGGGCATCTTTCTGCTTTTCAGCCTGTCGATCAGCGGCTTCATCGCCTATCGCGGGCGGCGCGATCTGATGAATCTGTCCGAGTCGTACGACAGCGTGCTGGCGCGCCAGGCCGAGCACACAGAAGTTTTGCAGCAACAGGTATGGCTGCGCTCCGGGCAGCGCCTGCTCGCGGAGAAAATCATCGGCCAGTCGAGTTCGCCGCTCGTCGGCCGCGCGATACTCGACTTTCTCGCCGAATATCTCGATGTCGCTGTCGCCGCCATCTATATACGCGACCGCGCGACCAGCAGCCTCAAACGCATCGCCACCTACGGCTTCAGCCAGGAAAGCGAACAGGCGGCGCGCACGTTCCGCGAAGCCGAAAGCCTGATCGGCCAGGCCGCCGTGTCGCGCCGCACGCTTGTCTTGCACGACGTCCCCGACGATTACGTGAAAGTCGTCTCGGGCACGGGCATGAGCCCGCCGCGCAATCTCGTCGTGCTGCCTATCGAAAATGACGGCATCGTGAACGGCGTTGTCGAGCTCGGCTTCATGCGCAACATCACGCCGCGCGATCACGAGTTCCTGCAACTGATCGCGAACAGCATGGGCGACGCCATCGAGGCCGCGCTGTATCGCGAGCGCCTGCAGGATGCGCTCGCCGAAACGCAGCAGTTGAATGAAGAACTTCAGGTGCAGCAGGAAGAGTTGCGCGTGTCGAACGAAGGGCTCGAAGAACGCGGGCGTGCGCTGGTCGAATCGCAATCGCAGCTCGAAGCGCAGCAGGCGGAACTCGAGCAGACCAATGTGCAGCTCGAAGACTACGCGAAGCGCCTGGAGCGCCAGAAGGCCGATCTGCTCGAAGCGCAGGACGAGCTCGCCGCGAACGCCGCGCGGCTGGAGCAGTCGAGCCGTTACAAGTCCGAGTTCCTTGCGAACATGTCGCACGAATTGCGCACGCCGCTGAACAGTTCGTTGATCCTCGCGCGGTTGTTGCAGGAGAACCGCACGGGCAACCTGTCGGAAGAACAGGTGCGCTACGCGGAGACGATTCATGCGTCGAACAGCGATCTGCTGGTGCTGATCAACGACATTCTCGATCTGTCGAAAGTGGAAGCCGGACAGATCACGATCGACAGCGAACCGGTGCCCGTCGACTCGATGCTGCAATCGCTGCGCGAAATGTTCGAGCCGATGGCGGCTGCGAAGCATTTGCAGTTTTCGGTCGAACGTGCGCCCGGGGTGCCCGAAACGGTCGTCACCGACGGCCAGCGTGTCGCGCAGATTCTGCGCAATCTGCTGTCGAACGCGCTCAAGTTCACCGAGCACGGCGAAGTCGCGCTGACGGTCGCCGCCGGCGACGCGGACACGCTGCGCTTCGACGTGCGCGACACGGGCATCGGCATCGCCGCCGACAAGCTCGAACTGATCTTCGAAGCCTTCCAGCAAGCTGACGGCTCGACGAGCCGCCACTATGGCGGCAGCGGCCTCGGCCTGTCGATCTCGCGCGAATTCGCGCGGCTGCTGGGCGGCCGCGTGAGTGTCGCGAGCGAGCCAGGCAAGGGCAGCGTGTTCACGCTATGGCTGCCGCTGCAAGGCCCGGCCGATGCGCGGGCCCACGCGACGCAAGCGAGCGAGCCCCTCGTGCGGCCCGTGCGCAGCCAGCCCGCGCCGTCGCCAGTGACCCACGCCGCGTACGCGTCTGCGTCTGCGTCTGCGTCCCGGCCCGTGCCTGCGCCCGCGCAAACGGGCAACGGGCCGCAGACCATCGGCGACGACCGCGACAACCTGCGCCACGAAAACCGCCTGATTCTAGCGATCGAAGACGATCTCGTCTTTGCTGAAATCCTGCGCGATCTCACGCATGAGCTCGAATTCGATTTCGTCCATGCCACCGACGCGACGACGGGCCTCACGCTGGTGCGCGACATGCAGCCGACGGCCGTTCTGCTCGACGTCGGCCTGCCCGACCGCTCGGGGCTGACGGTGCTCGAATGGCTGAAGAACGATCCCGCCACGCGTCACATCCCGATCCACATCGTCTCCGCCACCGATCACGCCGAAAAGGCGCTACATCTGGGCGCCGTCGGCTATACGCTCAAGCCCACGGCGCGCACCACGCTCGAAGCCGCGATCCGGCGGCTCGAGTCGCGCCTGCAGCAGCGCATGAAGCGCGTGCTGGTGATCGAGGACGATGCGGCGATGCGCGAGAGCATCCGCGCGCTGCTGCAAAGCGATACTACGGAAATCGTCGCCGTCGCGACCCTCGCGGGCGCGCTGGAGCAACTGTCCACAACGCTGTTCGATTGCGTCGTGACCGACCTCGCGCTGCCCGACGGCACCGGCTACGATCTGCTCGAACAGTTGGCCGCCGACGTCACGCATCAGGCCATGCCCGTCATCGTCTATACGGGCCGCATGCTGTCGGGCGACGAGGAGCACCGGCTGCGCCGCTACTCGAAATCGATCATCATCAAGGGCGCGAAGTCGCCGGAGCGTCTGCTCGACGAGGTGACGCTGTTCCTGCACAGCGTCGAGTCGTCGCTCGCGCCCGAGCAGCAGCGCATGCTGCGCACCGTGCGCCAGCGCGACAACCAGTTCGAAGGACGCACCATCCTGCTAGCGGAAGACGACGTGCGCAATATCTTCGCGCTGTCGCACGTGCTGGAGCCGCTCGGCGCGAAGCTCGAAATCGCGCGCAATGGGCGCGAGGCGCTCGAAGCGCTGAACGGCGGACGCGAAGTCGACCTCGTGCTGATGGACATCATGATGCCGGAGATGGACGGCCTGACGGCGATCGCGCACATCCGCCGCGACCCGCGCTTCGCGCAACTGCCCATCGTCGCGCTGACGGCGAAAGCGATGGCGCAAGACCGCATGCGCTGCCTCGAAGCGGGCGCCGACGACTACATCTCGAAGCCCATCGACGTCGACAAGCTGATCTCGCTGTGCCGCGTCTGGCTGCGGCAGCGCTAGGCGCAAGGAACCGTCAGCCATGAGCCGGATCTCGTACGACGATTCACCGCAACGCATGCACGATTTCGACATCGAGTTGAAGCTGTTGCTGGAAGCGATCTATCTGAAGTACCAGCACGACTTCCGCCGCTACTCGATGTCCTCGCTGCGGCGGCGTCTTATGCAGGCGCTCGACGAGTTCGGCGTGAGCACGCTGTCGCAGTTGCAGGACAGGATCATGCGCAACGAGGCGGACTTCGTGCGGCTCTTTCACTACCTGACGGTGCAGGTCAGCGACATGTTCCGCGACCCGGACTACTTTCTCGCGCTGCGCAACCACGTGCTGCCCGTGCTGCAAACGTATCCGTCGATCAAGGTGTGGGTGGCCGGCTGCAGCACGGGCGAGGAACTGTGGTCGTTGAAAATCCTGTTCGACGAAGCGGGTCTCACGGAGCGCACGCTCTTCTACGCAACCGACATCAATCCCGACGCGCTGGCGCGGGCCGAAGCGGGTATTTACGCGCTCGACCGGATCGCGGGCTTCACCCGCAACTATCTGGCCGCGGGCGGCAAGCGCTCGCTCGCCGATTACTATCACGCGGCGTATAGCGGCGCGCGTTTCTCCGGCTCGCTGAAAGAGCGCGTGGTGTTCGCGGACCACAGCCTGTCGACCGATGAGGTGTTTCTCGAAGCGCATCTCGTATCGTGCCGCAATGTTCTGATCTATTTTGATCGCGGCCTGCAGGACCGCGCGCTGGGGCTGTTCAAGGACACGCTGGTGCGGCGCGGCTTTCTCGGACTCGGCAGCAAGGAAAGCCTGCGTTTTTCGACGCAGTACGATGCATTTGAAGAATTTCGCGAGCGCGAGCGCATCTATCAGAAGCGTTAGACTGCCCGCGCACTCCCCCATATCGAACGAACGATCAACGCGTATGAACACACTTCGCCGACCTTCTCCGCCGGGCGCAGCCGCGCCAGTGGAAACGCGTGCGTTCGAGGCGGTCGCGATCGGCGCGTCGGCGGGCGGCATCGACGCATTGAGCGTGTTGTTGCCCGCGCTGCCGGCATCGTTCAGGCTCGCCGTGCTGATCGTCTCGCACCTGCCCGCCGATTCGCCGAGCCTTCTGGCCGAGACGCTCGGCTACCGCTGCGCGCTGCCCGTCGTCGAGCCGGATGCAGGCGAGCCGCTCCTGCCGGGCCGCGTGCATCTCGCGCCGCCCGGCTATCACATGCTGATCGACGACGACCGCACGGTCGCGCTGTCGATCGATTCGACGGTGCGCTATTCGCGGCCGTCCATCGACGTGCTGTTCGAATCCGCCGCGCACGTGTACGGCGAGCGGCTGGTCGGCATCCTGCTGTCCGGCGCGAACGACGACGGCGCGCACGGCCTCGAAGTGATCCGCGCAATGGGCGGCATTGCGTGGGTGCAGGACCCGCAAACCGCGGTCTCGCCGACGATGCCACGTGCGGCCATCGCGCGCGGCGCCGTCGACGAAGTGCTTTCTCCAACCCTGATGGCCCGGCGGCTCGCCGGTTTGCCGGCTCACACTAGAACGATGACATGAGGAACTCACCCGTCAACATTCTGATCGTCGACGATATCGCGCATAACATCACGGCGCTCGAAGCACTGCTGGCACGCCCGGGGATCGAGCTGCTGGTCGCGAACTCGGGCACGGCCGCGCTCGACCTGTTGCTCAAGCATGAAGCCGCGCTCGCGATCCTCGACGTCAACATGCCCGGCATGAACGGCTTCGAGCTCGCGTCGCTGATGCGCGGCAGCCCGCGCACGTCGCACGTGCCGATCATCTTTCTGACGGCCACGACGGAAGACGCGTCGCGCACGTTTCGCGGCTACGAAGCGGGCGCCGTCGATTTCCTGCACAAGCCGTTCGACCCGCGCATCCTGCAATCGAAGGTCGATGTGTTCGTGCAGCTTGAGCAGCACAAGCGGCAACTCGCCGATCAGCTGCTGACCACGCGCCAGCTGCTCGAAGCGAACGAGATGTTGATGGCCGTGCTCGGCCACGATCTGCGCACGCCGCTCGGCACGGTGCTCGCGTCGGCGGAATATCTGGTGCGCAACGCCTCCGACGAGCAATCGGCGACCGTCGCCAACCGCATCCGGAACAGCACGATGCGCATGTCGCGGATGGTGCATCAGCTGCTCAATCTCGCGCGCCTGCAAGGCGGCCGCATGCAATTGCAGCCGCGTGCAAGCGATCTGGCGGCGCTGTGCCGCGGCGTGATCGAAGAGTTCGCGACGCACGAGCGCGCCGGACAGATCGTGTTGACTTCGCGCGGCAATACGACAGGCACGTGGGACACGGACCTGCTGTGGCAGGCCATTTCGAATCTGATCAGCAACGCGTTGCATCACGGCGAGCACGACAGCCCGATCACCGTCGATCTCGATGCCGACGAGCCGAACCGGCTCCGCCTGACCGTCGGCAATCGCGGCGCAATTGCGCCCGCGATGCTGCCGCATCTGTTCGAGGCCTTCGGCTCGAACGGCGCGGGCGAGCGCTCGCGCGAAGGGCTCGGCCTCGGGCTGCACATCGTGCACAAGATCGTGCACATGCATGGCGGCAAGGTGACGGGTAAATCGGACGAGATCATTGGCACCGTCTTTACGGTCGAACTGCCGCGCACCGCGCAAAGCTGGGTGCCCTGACACGGCGTGACGGCCACGGGCCGCGCGCCTGAAATACTTTGTAAGAGATGCGCCAGCGGCGCGCGCGCCTTGTGCGGCATGGGCAAGCGTCCGCGCCCCGTTTCGCGCGCCGCCCGGCGCGTGCGGCTGTCAGTCGATGTAATAACGGCTTGCCAGCAAACCGCACTACAATGCTTGCCGTCCGATGCCCGTTGTTCGCTTCTTCATCATGTCCAGCCGCCTTTCCCGTATTGCTCTCGCGTTCACCCTGCCCGTGCTTGCCGCGCTCGCCGCGTGCTCGACGCCGCCCAAGGCGAAGCTGCAGGAAGACTTCGTCAGCAGCGGCGCAAGCCCGTACACGCGCACGTTTCAGGTGACGAGCACGGAGGCCTGCGAAGGCGCGCGCCGCGCGCTGTTGAGCCAGGGCTACATGACGACGCTGGTGCGCCCCGATACCGTCGACGCCAGCAAGAACTTCCAGCCCGCCAGCGATTCGCACTTCACCGTCGAATTCCATATCGTCTGCACGGCGGGCGACGATGCGACCAATAGCAGCATCGTCTATGCAAACGCGGTGCAGAGCGGCTACGCGCTCAAGAAAAGCGATACGTCGGCGAGTGTCGGGCTGAGCGTGCTCGGCTCGCTGTCGCTGCCGATCCGCCAGAACAGCGACGCGATGGTGAAGATTTCCAGCGAAACCATCCAGTCGGGCAAGTTCTACGACGGCTTCTTCAATCTGATCAGCCACTATCTGGCGAATGTGGTGCGCAGCGTGCCCGTGCCCAGCGATACCGTCGACGCGACGCCGCTGCCGGTGCCCGCGCCCGCACCGGCGCTGGTCGTGACGCCGATGTCGTCCACGCCGGGCGGCAATGCGGCGCCTGTCATCATGCCCGCGCCTTCGAAGGAACAGACCGCGCCGCTTGCAGCGGCAGCGGCGCCCGTTGCTTCGGCAACGCCCGTCTCCGCGACGGCGCACGCGCACGAAGCGGCCGCCGCTTCACCTGACAGCGCGCCTGCGTTCATTGAATCGCCGGCTTCGGATGCGGCGGCTTTGGCGCAGTGAAGTCCCCACTTCGTGTGGTCGGGTGATCGGAACCTGTGTCCCGCTGGTCGCCCTGAGGCGATTGCGCGCTTGGTCGACTCAAATCATGAGTCGATATTCACTTGCCCTGCGAACTGAATTGCCGCCTGCTGGCGCTCGCTTCTCTCCAGCTTGACCGGCGACCCTGTCATTCACCCGGCGATTTTTATTTTCACCCCACACTCAAGATTCCAGCCATTTTGCCGACCGCGAACGATTATCTGTTTTAAATCATCGATCGGTAAAAATGGGCTGAGTAAGAGCGACCGAAGCATCGATATAAATCAAACAATCGAAAATATTTTCCTGATTCGGCTTTGCCCACACTTCAGCACAGCGTCGACCGAGCCGTTACTACCTTCACGGAATTAACAAAACGGTACGCAATTTCCAGGCAGCGAAACCTGCCGGTTCATTGGTGTGCCGCATGTGCCAAAAATTGGAGAAGGTCCATGTTTGTCGCTATTGGTTGGGTGCTGGTTCTCGGGTCTGTGATCGGGAGCTTCGTGGGAGTGGGCGGCCATTTGCCCGCGCTGGTTCAGCCGTTCGAACTGCTGTGCATTTTCGGCGCGGCAATGGGCGCGTTCGTCGTCAGCAATCCCGTTTCGGTATTGAAGAAAACCCTCAAGGCTTTGCCCGGATGCTTCAAGGGCGGCAGTTATTCGAAACAGGTTTATCTCGAACTGATTGCATTGCTTTACGAGCTGCTTCAGAAAGCGCGTAAGGAAGGCATGATGGCGCTCGAAGCCGACGTGAATGCGCCGGAGGAAAGTGCGCTTTTCCAGAAGTATTCGCACGTTTTGAAAGACCATCATCTGCTTGATTTCATCGTCGATTATCTGCGGATGATGGCGACGGGCAACGTCAACGTGCACGAGATGCAGGACCTGATGGACGAAGAGCTGGCCACGCATCACGCCGAATCGTCGGTGGCCGCGAACGCGATCCAGAAGATGGCTGACGGTCTGCCCGCGTTCGGCATCGTCGCGGCCGTGATGGGCGTCGTGCACACGATGGGCTCGGTCGGCGCGCCGCCCGCCGTGCTTGGCGAGATGATCGCGGGCGCGCTGGTCGGCACGTTCCTCGGCATTCTGCTCGCTTATGGCTTCATCGGCCCTGTCGCCGATCTGCTCAATGCGAAGGGCCGCGCGGAAGCGAAGCCGTATCAGTGCGTGAAGGCCGTGCTGCTCGCGTCGCTGTCCGGCTACGCGCCGCCCGTCGCCGTCGAATTCGGCCGCAAGGTGCTGTTCACGGCCGACCGTCCGAGCTTCCAGGAGCTCGACGACGCCGTGCGCGCCACCAAGATGCCGAAGTCGGCCTGACGCGGGCTGGAAGGAGACTGTCATGGCCGAAAGACGACCTCGCAGCGAACAGGCGAGCGAGAAAGCCGCGCCCGTGATCGTGCGCCGCTCGAAAAAGGGCGACGGGCACGCCGGGCATCACGGCGGCGCATGGAAAATCGCCTACGCGGACTTCGTGACCGCGATGATGGCGTTCTTCCTGCTGATGTGGCTGCTCGGCTCGACGTCGAAGTACGAGAAGCAGGGCATCGAGGATTACTTCAACACGCCGCTGTCGAGCCTGCTCGGCGGCAACGAGGGCACCGCGGCGGCGCGTCCGAATGTGATCCAGGGCGGCGGCCGCGACATGTCCGACACGCGCCCCGGCGACGGCAAGAAAGCGCAGCAGGAACCTGCCAGGCCAACGCTCACGCAAGCGACGACGGCGCCCAACGACACCGCGCGTCTCGAACAGCTGAAAGCGAAGCTGTCGGCGCTGATCGAGCAGACGCCCGCGTTGAAGGCGTTCAAGGACCAGATCCGCATCTCGATCACGAACGAGGGCCTGCGCATCGAGATCGTCGATTCGCTGAAGCGCCCGATGTTCGCGACAGGCAGCGCGAAACTGCAGAGCTACGCGGTCGAGATTCTTACGCAGATCGGTGCGTCGCTGAACGATGTCGACAACCGCATTTCGATTGCAGGCCACACGGACGCCGTTACATACGCGAACGGCCCGGCCGGCTACTCGAACTGGGAACTGTCGTCGGAGCGCGCGAACGCGGCGCGGCGCGCACTGGTCGCGGGCGGCATGCGCGAAGACAAGCTGCTGCAGGTGCGCGGTCTGGCGGACGTACTGCCGCTCAACGCGAACGTCGCCGACGAGCCGACCAACCGGCGCATCAGCGTGCTCGTGCTGAACAAGGCGGCCGAGCAGGCGTTCTTCCGCGACGGCGGACGCACGTCGGTGGATGAAGCGCTGCCCGCAAGCGAGGCGATCCCCAACGTGGTGTCGAAACTGAAGGTAAGCACGCGCAGCGCGTATTGATCGCGAGGTCGTGTGTTCGGCCGCGCGCTTCGAAAGAAGCGCGCGGCTTTTTTTATCCGCTCCCGCGCGGATTCATCACCCGAATCGGCCGGACGACGAAACGGTCACACGCACTGTTTCGCCCTACGATACATTCACGTCGTCAATTGCGTCCGATCTTGCGCTCAGGCAAGGCAATTTCAGCGCTGCACTTCACAACCGCAACACGTTTCTGATATTGGTA
>Ga0209564_1002912_pt1 | contig 12455 bp, 20 predicted proteins | sample AraplaCol_mMF_r2_FD_184272 | JGI IMG/M metagenome (GOLD analysis project Ga0209564, IMG submission 184272) | Arabidopsis root microbial communities from North Carolina, USA - plate scrape MF_Col_mMF_r2 (SPAdes) (version 3) | ecosystem: Host-associated > Plants > Roots > Endosphere | place: USA... | reverse complement strand
GAGGGGAGGGGAGGGGCGACTGCCTCCTAGGGCAAAATTAGCCCACGATGACAAAGATCCGAGATATGCAACCATCAGTGTCACTGAACGGAGTCGCAGTCGACCGCGGAGCTGGATCAGCCACTTGGGTTGGTCCCAAGTATGGGCGCGCGCAATTACCCGCAACTCCGTAGTTCGAGATCAGCGCATGCAAGCTTGCGTACTGCATCTACGCGGGCGCCTCGCGAAGAGGCGCCCCGGCAGCTTGGATGGTCAGCAACGTTCTCCCGCACTTGGCCGGCAACAGACCGAACAGCATTCGATGCGGCGCAATCTTTAGGAGTTGCGCCTTTCCAGCTCGGCCGAGTCCGCAGCGGTGACGCGCTCATCAACGAGATCGCGCACAGTGACTTCTAATGCCTGAGCGATTTGCGCAAGGCTGATAGCAGTAGGGTTTCTCGCCCCTTTTTCGAGAGCACTCACATGCGCGCGATCTACACCGAGTCGTTGCGCAACCTGCTCTTGGGTGAGTCCTTTGGCCAACCTTGCGGCGCGCGCATTTCCGGCAATCACCTGTCTGATGTCCATCAGAACATTTATCGGCCGCGCGCGGTTTAGCGCGACGCTCTATAACGCGTTGCGTTATACCGCACGTTAGAGGTATCACTTGCGTAGCCGATTGAATGGGCACGGGCGCATGTTGAAAGAGGCCAAACGGTGACTTTCGTCTCGAAAATGGACCGGTTTCCGGAGTTAAGCTTCGAGGCAACCATAACGCAGGGCGTTGGTTACAATTTCCAATATACACTCGTAGTCACCGCGCTAGGGAGCAAATCCAGCCGGGCTCAGTGGCAGAAGGAATTTGACTTTTGGTGCTCCACTCAGAGCGCAACACCGATATATACTTCTGGCAAAGGCATAAACGATCGAACCGAGGCCAAGGTAGTCTTTTACGCGGCATACCCGCTCATTGATTTCTTAGTCAGATGGATCGGACTTAGGGCTTATCCGCATGGCGATGCGGAAAGCGCCAGGAATGAAAAGCTGCGCTCGGAGAACGAGGAGCTCCGTGAACAGAATCTCAGGCTGCGCCGTGAACGAACGGAAGGGAGCAGTTTGTCCCGTGGCGATGAGGCACTCGCGGGTATTCCAATCTATTTGCGAAAGCCATCGGCTTTGGCGAAAATGCCGCCGTTGGGTCGCAAGAAGGAACAGGCTCGCGTTATTGTGGCAGCAACATTCCATTGCCGGAGCATTCAGAAGGCAAAACATTGGTATTGGAATACGCCAATCGGCGATTACCAGGACAAAACGGCGGCCCAGCTTGTCGAAGAAGGTCGCTGGGAAGCGGTTCTATGCTACATTCGCGACTTGGAGACTGGCGGTCTTGGATAACGACTTCGGAGACAAAACCGCGGCTCGGCAGGCACACATCCGAAAGCTTGCAATCGGGACCTTTGAGGACCCGCATAAGGCAGAACGCTGGCTTCACCGACCATTGTCTGTACTCGGCAAGAAAACTCCAATCGATCTGGTGGGAACGGAGGAGGGCGCGCGTCTCGTCGAAAACATTCTCGCGAAGATCGCCTCGGGGGCCGCGCCATGACGAAAGCCGCGTATGCGCCTGCTCATCGCTTCTGATCTGCATCTCGAATTTGGGGCATTCTCCTTCCCTGCGACGCTGCCAGCCTTCGATGTCGCCGTTCTTGCCGGCGATGTGCATGTCCCGATAGCAGCGGCCATTGATTGGCTCGCGAATGAGCGAGCGAATGGCGCCCTGAAGGGCAAGCCAGTCATCTACGTTCCTGGCAATCACGAGTTCTACAGGCACGAGATGAAATCGTCGCTTGCAGAAGGGGAGGGGGCTGCTGAACAGGCGGGGATCCATCTTCTGAATCGACGCGCTGTCGTCGTCGATGGCGTGCGCTTCGTAGGAACCATTCTCTGGACGAATTACCGGCTTCTGGGGACCCCGAAGCCGTCCATGGTGCACGCTGGGCATGAGTTGAATGACCATCGGCTGATCAAATACCGCGAGACGCCTGATCACGTGTCTCGATTTATGCCTTGGCACGCAGCCGCTGAGCATCGGCTTGATCGCGACTTTATCCGCGAAACGCTTACCCTGCCTCATGAGGGGCCGACGGTTGTGGTTACTCACCACGCGCCGCATCCAGACTCAGTGCAGCCGCGGCACCAGGGAAGTTCTCTATCCCCTGCGTTCGCCTCGGATCTCAGCGAACTGATCAACGAGCATCAACCCGCATTGTGGATCCACGGCCATGATCATGGAACACATGATTATATCGTCGGGCGAACGCGCGTCTTCGCGAACCAAGCCGGGTATCCCAATGCCAACGGAAAACGTGAGAACCCTGATTTTGACCCTCAATGCGTTATCGAAGTGCCTTGAGTTTGTGGGGGAATGAAGCCTCGTGGTGAAAAGGAGGGATAGGGGCTCCAAGTCTCAGACCGCAGAAGAGCGGTTACGGCCGGAGGAAGCGGCGCGACGCCGCGTTCTAAGCGCCCTAGACGAAATTTATGAGCGAACCAAAGAACCGGCCAACCAGGTTGGGAGAGCTGTTTCGGCTTCATAAGGAGCACCAATCTGCCCGACAGAAGCGCGATGATCATTGTCCGAACGATCTTTCACCCAGTCCCGACTAAATTCTAAGGACCATCATCTCGAGACCGAGCTGCCTGGGCGAATTGCTGAACTAGACACGCATATTCCTCAGCATCGATCTCGCCCGAAGCGTATCGCTCCATCAGGGCAGAGGCACGGATCGAGACGGTATGTCCGGCCAGCGCGCTGGAAGCGATGGCCTGCCGATAGCTCCTCCACCGCTCTGCAAGCTCAATAGCTCGGTCAACCAAGGCCAGACATTCGTCGAGGACCATGTCGGGCAAGTCAGCGAAGGCCCGCGTCGGTTTCACCGCAGCGGGGACCGTTCCCTTTCTGCTCAGATGACAGAGGGCATCTCGCAAATCCTCTAACCGGTCTTCGAGCTGGCGCGCCATCGTGTTCGCCAAGCCCGGCACAGCACGCCCGGTAGCTGAAAGGTCGAACGCATCGACCTCACTGAAATACGCCGCGCGAAACCGGATGGTGTGGACAATGATTTCCTCGGGCGTCTCAACCGCAATTTTGCGACCATCGTACGCGACCCACGCAAGAGCAGGGTTCGTGAATGCCGACATTGAACGGAACGCGACCTGGCCGGCGGCGCTCTCGACGATCAGCATGTTCCGGAGCCATCTGTGCGAGTTGCCGATGAGGCCCACCGCCGGATTTCTGCTGGGCGAGAACTCGTTGGGCGGTATCCCGGCGACTGCGATCTCGAGATCCTGCGTGCTCCGGTGATCGATCCAGAGAGCTAGCGCCTGGCCGCCAGCTATCGACCAATGGGGGAGGGGGGTCGTCCGCTCTCGAAAGGTGCGGTCGAGCGCCGGGAGCACCAGCTCAATTAAGGGGATTGAGCTAGGAGACCGGAGCCTAAGTTGCACGTTCGATAATCCAGTCGAGTTTTTTGTCACCGGGACTGAGGAAAAAGATCGGCCGCGCGCCGGAGGTACGCCCATGAGATCTCGTTACAGGCCGCTATCCGAGCAAGAGGATCTCGTCTGTATCTCTGATGGAGGCAGTCAGCGCGGCTACCATGTTATCGGATCCGGCAAGCTCCGCAGGTGCCTCAATGGCTCTCACAAGCTGGATGGCTTCAACTCGGTGATATCCGGACAAATTCTCATTTAACGCACCGGACCGCAAGTTCCATACCTTGGCGGGCTCTGGTGTGGCGATGCGCTTGGGTAAGCATGGGACGTATCCGTACTGCAAGTTGGCAGCATATACGGTTAACCTATAAGCGGGGTTGCGTTGACGATAAATAGCTTCCTACGCGCGGTCGTTAATAAAAAGGTAGCTTGCTAAAACTAATCGGTCAAAGCCGCAATCTCTTCTCCAGCGATGACCTCGCCACCAGCGGTCATCTTTTCGACGCGACCTTCGAAAAGATCGTCAGCAACGGCTTCAAGCGCATGCTCGATCGACGGATACTCCATCCAGTAAGCTGCGTTGAGATCGCCAGCGTGCTTTTCGCGATGCTGGATCAGTACGCCGACCTCAACTCTAGCATACCTTGCAATCAGGTCCGAGGCACGCATTGTGACCTCCTTTGACGGTGCGCGACCACTTAATCTATGATTATTCGCGTCAAAGCTTGCAGCGGTTCACAGACGGAACGCACCGCTAACGGCGGCCGGCGAGATCGCGTGTGCGATCGGAAAGAGCGTCTACGGCTTCCTCCGCGCCCTGGTCAGTTTGAAAGACGCCCTCGCGAAGCACCTTGGTTGCGGCGTCTGCCTTCATTTTCGGATCGGTCGGTATGCCATCCGTTTCGGAGGTAGCCTCCAGACCGATATCTTCCGGCTTTTTTCCATCGTTCCGCGCGGTGGCGGCAAAGGTGGCGAGAGCTTCGGGTTGCTTGGCCATGAGTCGTCCTCCTCGGATGAACAACATGCCGAGCGAACGTCAGTTCCTTTGAAGGCTTACGAGCGAGCAATCAGACCGTTTCAGCCAGCGTTATTCGGCCTTCAGATTTTCGGCCGAAGACTTTCCTGAGCGTCGATCTGCGACGACCTCATATGAAATCTTCTGACCGTCTCGAAGATCACGCATGCCTGCCCGCTCGACGGCGCTGATATGGACAAATACGTCCTGGCCGCCATCGTCAGGCTGAATAAAGCCGAAACCTTTCGTCGAGTTGAACCACTTCACCGTCCCAGTCGCCATTTGGATCTCCCTAGAAAGCTGGAGCATGGCAACTCGCAGACCAGGAAACAAGCTCCACCGCCCCCATTTCCGCAAGCCGCAGTTGAGGTTCCACGCGAGTAAGCGGCGAAACCTCCGCGCCGGCGCAAGCAGGCCATGCTAACGCCCTGAGGACCCCTGCCTATCCATCTACCGAAGCGCTTTGGTGGAACGCGAAGCTTGGTTCGGCATTGAAATTGGGCCGCGTACCGCAATCGAGATGAATCATGCCGCTCAACCCCTCATCTTCGCTCGCGCAGCTCCTGAGCGCACCGATGAGACCCGGTCTGGTGGTCTGGCTCGGAGTTCGGCCGCGCCGGCGCGAACCCATGCTCGCGCTCCGGAACGTTAATCTCGACGTCACGAACGGCATCCTTGGCGATCGCTACACTCGCGCTGCCGGCGCGCGCCAAGTGACCCTGATTCAGTCCGAACACCTTGCGGCAATCGCCAGTCATGTGGGGCGCTCACAGGTCTTGCCGGAAGACTTGCGGCGAAACATCGTCACCCACGGCATCAACCTCATCGCTCTCAAGGACAAGCGCTTCAGGATCGGCTCAGCCATCCTGGAGACCACTGGGGAATGCCATCCCTGCTCGCGAATGGAAGAGATCCTGGGTGTCGGCGGGTACAACGCAGTGCGTGGTCTCGGCGGCATTACAGCCCGGATCATCGAGGGCGGAACGGTGGGCGTCGGAGACGATCTCGTCGCACTGCCAGCGTGACAAGGGCCCGAGGACGAATGCTGCTTCCAGGTCGTCGAGATTCCTCGTTGACACGGAGGCAACCAATGTTCTTCTTATGTTCTCCGTTTCGAGAACATCATCATGCTCACTCATCCGGCCATCGTCGGGCGCCCGGTATTCCTCGCAGCCTACCTAAAGCCTGTCTGCGCCGGGTTTCCCTCGCCTGCAGATGACTATTTGGATGCTCCGATCGACCTGTCGCGCGCACTGATCAAGAACGCGCCCGCGACCTTCATCATGACCGTCGCTGGCGACAGCGCCATTGACGCGGGCATCTTTGATGGCAGCCTCATCACGGTCGATCGCAGTCTGCGGCCGCGCGACGGGGATCCCGTCGTCGTCGACGTGAACGGCGAGCGGTCCGTCAAAATCTTCCGTCTTGCTGGGGGCCGCTCAAGTCTCGCGTTCGGGAACCGGCGTTACCCCGCGTACGACCCCGGCCCTGACGCCGATATCGAGATCTTCGGGGTCATCACCAACAGCGTCCGGCGCTTTAGGCGATGACGGCCAGCTTCGCGCTGATCGACGGCAACAGCTTCTACTGCTCCTGCGAACGCGTGTTCGATCCGAAGCTGAAGGGTCGTCCGGTGATCGTGCTGTCGAACAACGACGGCTGCGCGGTCGCCCGCACCAGTGAGGCCAAGGCCCTGGGCATTCGGATGGGGGCGCCGATGTTCATGATCCGCGACCTGGTAAAGCGGGAAGGCGTCGTCGTCTTCTCTTCGAACTACACGCTCTACGGCGACATGAGCCGCCGGATGAACACGGTTTATCAGCGCTTCGCTTCCGACATCGAGATCTACTCGATCGACGAGAGTTTCCTCGATATGACGCCAGTGCCTCCCGAGCAGCGCGAAGAACTGGGCCGGGACCTGCGGTCGACCGTCTCAACCTGGACCGGCATCCCCACCTGCGTCGGCATCGGACCAACGAAGACCCTGGCAAAGCTCGCGAACAAGATTGCCAAGAGCACGCCGCAGCTGCGCGGCGTCTGTGACTTGACCAGCCATGAGGCGCGGCGCGAGTGGCTGCCGCTCGTCGCCCTCGAGGACGTCTGGGGCATTGGCCGCGCCAGCCAGGCCAAGCTGAGCACCTTCGGCTGCAAGACGGCGGCCGACGTCGCGGCTCTCGATCCGAAGCTCGCAAGGAAGACGCTGACCGTTGTCGGCGAGCGCATCATCCACGAGCTACGTGGCCAGCCCTGCATCGACCTCGAGAGCGTAGCGCCGACTCGTAAGGGCTGCGCGGTCACCAGATCGTTCGCTGGCCGGGTGGAGAGCCTGGAGATGATGCAGGAAGCGATCGCTGCCCATGCAACCCGGTTGGGCGAGAAGCTTCGCGGACACGGCCTAGCGGCCGACCATGTCACGGTCTTCTTTCACACATCGCCCTTCGACGACGGCCCGGCGCGCTCGGTTTCGACCACCGTCGATTTTCCCGAGGCGAGTAACGACACCCTCGTGCTTGTCCGCGCGGCAAAATGGGGCGCCAGGCAGATATGGAAGTCGGGCTACCGCTACTCCAAGGCCGGGTTAATGACCGTCGACATCGTTCCCTTGGAGGGTTCGCAGCGAGCACTGATCGGCGCCCTCGATCGCGAGAAGAGCGGCCGCCTGATGGAGGCCCTTGATGCCTGCAATCAGAAGCACGGGCGGGGCGTTGTGTTTCCCGCGGCTGCAGGCATTGCCCGCCAGAAGAAGGCCTGGATCACCAAATTCGACATGCGCTCGCCGAGATACACGACGCGGCTCGAAGAGGTGCCGATCATAGGGCAGGCGTAACCCGATACGACCAACCGATCACGCACGAAACCGATCCAGCGCTGTCAGCCGTTGGGTCAGAGGATCGGCGTCCTCCCAGCCGTAGATGTCGGTTCGGAGGTAGCCGAGCTCGTCGTCATACAGATCTTCATCGATTTCGATCCACCAGGCTCGCGGCCTGCCGTCGCTCCCGTCCGACCATCGATAGCCTCGTGCCTTGAGATGGTCTTTCATGTCGAAGGGGGCGTTCTCGGCGTAGATGCGCACGCGGCTTCGAGCGCTCGATAGCAAAAGTTCCGAAAACGGGTGCACTCCTGTCGGCCCCGCTGGCCGGGCCAGGACTTCCAGAAGCGCATGGCAATCATCCGTTGCGCGATGACCTTCATGGAATAGACCGGACTGACCGACGAGGTATCCGAGCTTGTTGCCCTCAAAGCCCAGGTCAGCCCACCGAATTTCCGTCACGGAGCATGCCCAAGCCTTCGAAACGAAGGTTGATGATAGCCCCTCGCAGAATGGGCGGTCGAACGCGGCGTTGTGGGCGATGACGAGATCCGCAGGCTCGATCAGCGCATTGAGCGCCGCGATATCGATATCATGGCCGGCGACCATCTCATCAGTAATGCCCGTCAGACGGGTGATCTCCTCTGGGATCGGTGCCGCCGGTTGGCGCAAACCGCTGTAAACGCCGACGACGTCTCCGATCTCACCCTGGTCGTCGTAGGTGAAGCCCACAGCGCCGATCTCGATAATCTCGTCCCGGGCATGGTGCAGACCCGTCGTCTCGGTATCCACCAGCACTCCCAGGTTTGGGTAGGAGCTGAGCGCACGCGGAACGATCGGGCGAGGCACGAGCTTTCGCAGGACCTTGAAAAGCCCGGTCTGCTCCAGCCTTTGGGCAGCCTCTTCATAATCGCCCAGCGACGACGGCGCGATATCGGACCGGCGTCTTCGCGGAGCCGGGCGAGCTATTTGCCGATAGCCAGGCGCGTCATCGAATAGATCGATCTGTGTGGATGCCACTTTCATACGGCGATCTTAGCTGTGTCGGCTCGCAAGCGCTGCTCACAGCTTAGCCAAATCCCGCACGTCCCCATTTCCGGAAACTCCGCCCGAACGATAACGCAATGCCCGAAGCCTGGCGCATCGCGGGATCAGCGGGGTCGATTCTAATCTAAGCTCAATAGGCGTTGCGATTGTCAGGAAGATGATACGCGAGGTTATAGGTCGCGTTCAGGACGTGCTGTGCGGATTCAGGGGATAATCGCATGACCGTGATGGTTTGCGGAGAAGCAATCGTCGACCTCTTCGTCAGATCGGAGCCGGGCGCCATGCAGGCCGAGCCCCTGCTTGGGGGCTCCCCGTTTAATGTTGCGGTCGGCTTGGCTCGGCTCGGAGTGCCTACCTCGTTCTTCGGCGGTCTGTCTGCGGATGTCTTCGGTATGTCGGTCCGAGCAAGGCTTCGGGAAGAGGGCGTCGATATTAGTCTCGCCGTCGATACGGACCGGCTGACGACGATCAGCGTGGTGGGCACGGACGCGAGCGGGCATCCCACCTACGCGTTCCACGGGGAAGGCAAAGCGGATCGCTCAGTCGGTGTCGACGATCTCCCGAAGGTGCTCGGCGCCGACGTCCGTGTCATCGTGATGGGCTCCTATACGCTTGCGGTCGAGCCGGTCGCGACTGCGCATCTCGCCCTTGCACGGCGCGAAGCCGCAATGCGCTTGATATCCATCGACCCCAACGTCCGCCCCACCATTACGCCTGATTTGAACCATTGGCGGCGCCGATTTGCGGAATTCTTGCCGCTAGCCGCGATCGTTAAGGCGAGCGAGGAGGATCTCGCCGTCGCTTACCCGGGCGCGGCCCACAGCGACCTGATGGAAAGCTGGTTCGCGGCGGGGGTTGAGCTTTGCGTCGTCACGCGCGGGGCGAAGGGTGCGGTTGCTTGGCGTCCGGGACGGGAACCCGTTATCGAGGTCGGACGGCCGATCAAAGTGGTCGATACCGTTGGGGCCGGCGACAGTTTCCACGCGGCATTGCTCACGCGGCTCGATCAGGTCGGTTCGTTGTCGCGAACGGGTTTGTCGGCGCTCGATGATGCGCAGTTGTCCGAAGTCATGTCCTTCTCCGTCGCCGCATCGGCGCTCACCTGCTCCCGCCGCGGAGCCGAACCGCCGACATGGGCGGAGATGCACGCGGCACAAGGCGCCGTGGCGCAACTTCGATGAGCGTTGTGATGGGGGTGCTTTCGGGAACTCGTCTCCGGAAGCATCAGATCCGAGGCGAGGGAGCTGGGGGCTTTTGCCACACTCCTCCGCTCATGAGCTCTGTTCGGCTGCACCGTCGGAGGCGAGCTAGCCCAAAATCCCTATCGCGTCGGATCATCTCTGACCGTGCCATCAGGGCGCCTGCGCTTCTGCTTTGCCGACGCCAAGTTCGCCAAGGCCTTTGTCGTTCAGCATGGCGGCAGGCATGTTCCAGTTGACGAGGCTGCGGCAGCTCTGGCCACCGATGCCGATGACGACGCGCTCTATGACCGGTTGACTGCCGACTACAACGAATGAGCGCGGTCATGACACGAGCCACATCAGCAGCATGAAGGCCTCTCGCAGGCCAATGCTGATGCTAATGCGATCCGTGATCCTGTAGCTGATCGAGGCGAACATGATGGACCTCCTTTGAGAGGCCATCATCGATCGACAGGAGCGAGCGGGGATTAGAGGCGCAACTAGTCCCCGGTGGATAGGTCGCTAGCCGGACAGTCCGAGCCAAAACTCTCGGGCCCGATCGAGCCCCAGGCCCCTCTGGATACTCGTCGCGCCCAGCGGGTTAGTCGCGCTGCAATAACTCGATCCTGACCTGATCGGGCGCGCGAATGAACGCGATTTTGACTCCCGGCTTGATTTCAGTCGAACCGGAAATGATTTCGACGTTGCTTCGCTGCAGTTGCTCCAGTGCATCTTCGAGCTTGTCGACCGTCAACGCCAGATGATCGATGCCCTTCACCGGCGGTTCCGAGCTGACGGCGCCATCCGCCGCGCGGTCGATGAACAAGAGCACGCCGGACAGATCAACGGTGACGCGGAGCTGATCCCCTTTGGCGGCCCTGCCGTGGTGTGCAGCACCAAAATGCGTTTCATAAAAGGCCGCAGCGGCGTCCGGATCCGAGCTCCGGAGATGAATGTGGTCCCATTTAACCTTCACGTCGCGTCTCCAGCATTCTCGTAGTGTTACGCGTTTCGTTCTGAGGCACGGCTGTGAGAGATCCGCTTCCAACCTAGCTGACGTTCAGCGCGCGCCGTGCGTCCAGAGGGTTGGCGATACTCCTTAGGGAAATCTCGCCCACGCCCGTACCGCGGACGGCGAGGTCGCCATAGTTGAAGATCCGTCCGGCTATCGACTGCTGCACGTCGACGCCTTCCACCTTGCGGGCGCTCAGCTCGACCGTATTCCGGCGAATTAGCCCGGTCTTGTAGATCACGCGCCGATCGGTGACCACGATCTCAGTCGTCCAGTTGGCTATGAGGTGACGGATAGTCAGGAGAATGCCGACGAAACCAAACAGGCCTGCCAGAATGGGAATCCCGGCGCAGACGACACCGCTGAGCAGGAGCACCGCCCCGGGGAGGTACCCGATCCAGTGCAACCGCCCATGGTAGATCGGGCTTTCGCCTACGCCGGCGCTCGCAGTTTCATAGGACATGCCACCTCGCGACAATTCTTCCCGATCGTTCCGATCGTCTATCACGGGGATGGTTCCTCGCAGGGCGAAAATCTATAGTCAGCCGGCAGCCCCGCCCACCTAGAACCGCCTAATCAACGCAAAGGCCAAAGCGACCACGGCGACCCATGACGCTGCGCCAAGTGCGGCGCGGCCCTGGGCGGCGAGCAGCCGGCGCCAACGAGGAAGAGCCGCCACTCGTTCGCGCTCCTCGGCGTTGTCTCGCCCGATCTGTTCCCAATGGCCCATCAGAACAGATCGCCTTAAGCGGGGGGCGGGGTTGGAGGCGTCTTCTGCTTCGGCTGCTCGTCCGCGGGCTCGACCGGATCCGCCAACGTTGGATCGTCATCAGGCGTTCGGCTACTGTTTACACGCGTAGAGACAATCCACTGCCGTAGCTCGGGGGAAGGCTCCATCAGAAGCTCTCGCCCGCCGCTTCCATCCAGCCAGGCCTCGAAGTCCTTGGGCCGAAGCATCGCCGGCATGCGGTCGTGAATGGCAGCCATCCACTTGTTCGCCGCGCGCGTAATCATCGTGCAGGAGAGGATTTCCTCACCGGTTTGCGTATCGGTCCAGCGGTCCCATAAGCCAGCGAAGGCCATGAGCCCGCCGTCAGCCGTGCTGATGCGATGTGGAATGCGCTCGCCTTTCGGCCCCGCCCATTCATAGAACGCGCTGGCCGGGATGATACAGCGGCGCTTGTCCCATGCCGAGCGGAACATTGGGCTGGTCGCAGCGCCTTCGATCCGGGCATTGAAGGTCGACCCGGTCTCGCGCGCGGTCTTCTTCCACCACCCCGGAATAAGGCCCCAGCGGGCTTTCCGAAGTTCGCGACCTGCCTCGGTCACAACGACGATGTCGACTTCGGTTGTTGGGCTGATGTTGTACCTGGCGCGCAGGTTTGGCCGGTCAGCTGGGACGGTTAGAGGCTGAGAGAAAGCCACTATCTCATCCCACGAGTACGCCTGGCTGAACCTGCCGCACATGCCGCACCTCTATTGGATGATCGATGCCTCGGCCTGAGCCTGCGCGGCCTTCGCGAGCATTGCTTCGAGCTTGGCTAAAGCGATAGGCCCGAAGACGGCATTGATGACCTGGCCGCCGGCCATCTCCAGGCTGATGATGGTCTCCCCCTGCGGATCGGTCGTCGTCGTAACCTGCCTGACATCGGCAACATCGAGATCGACCTCCGGCAACGCAGCAGGCTTCTTCGCCATCAATCCCTCTGCTGCCCAGGCGCCTTCGCTCAGCGTAGGCGCCTGCAGAGCCCTTGCGCAAGGCGCTATAGCAAGAGCGTCCGACTGTGGCCGATATCGTTGAAAAAGTCGGCATTGCTGCGGCTCTGAAGTCCTGATTCAGTCGGCGTCCGGATGGAGGGCGACGCGATGATGGGCGAGCGGCAGGTGGCGCAGGAGGCGCTGTTCTACGAGTTCAGC
>Ga0209564_1002910_pt1 | contig 12458 bp, 13 predicted proteins | sample AraplaCol_mMF_r2_FD_184272 | JGI IMG/M metagenome (GOLD analysis project Ga0209564, IMG submission 184272) | Arabidopsis root microbial communities from North Carolina, USA - plate scrape MF_Col_mMF_r2 (SPAdes) (version 3) | ecosystem: Host-associated > Plants > Roots > Endosphere | place: USA... | reverse complement strand
AGGTCGTCACGACAAGGTGAAGATCTTCAAGATGCGCCGTCGCAAGCACTACCAGAAGCGTCAGGGCCATCGTCAGAATTACACCGAACTGCGCATCGAAGCCATCGTTGCCTGAGCCCCGGCTCGGACACAGGTTTCATCGCAATAGGCCAACAGGAGTTAAGACATGGCACAGAAAAAAGGCGGCGGCTCTACGCGGAACGGACGTGATTCGGAATCGAAGCGTCTGGGCGTGAAGGTGTACGGTGGTCAGGCCATCAATGCCGGCGGCATCATCGTTCGTCAACGCGGCACGCGCGTGCACGCTGGCGACAACGTGGGTGTCGGCAAGGACCACACGCTGTTTGCACTGGTCGACGGCCACGTGCAGTTTGCCGTCAAGGGCGCTGCCAAGAAGCAGCAGGTCAGCGTCGTTCCGGCGGCCTGATAACAGCCTTTGCAGCACGAAAGGCCCCGCAAGCATGCGGGGCTTTTTTATTTTCGACGCGCCGGCAAAACGTTTCTGGCGTCGTTGCGCGGCCTTGCCGTAACATTTGTATTATCTGCGGCCACGCGCCCTGGCCAGAACCGCTTCGCTCCGTTTGCTGGCGTTTCGCGGGTGCAAGCCAGATCCTCATCGGAAAACCAACATGAAGTTCATTGACGAAGCCCGTATCGAAGCGATCGCCGGCAATGGCGGCAACGGAAGTGCTTCGTTCCGGCGCGAGAAATTTGTGCCCTTCGGTGGCCCTGATGGCGGCGACGGCGGCCGTGGCGGCAGCGTGTTCGCGCAGGCCGACCGCAATATCAATACGCTGATCGACTTCCGCTACGCCAAGAAGCACGTGGCCCGGAACGGCGAGAACGGCCGCGGCTCCGACTGCTATGGCGCCGCCGGCGAAGACGTCACGCTGCGCATGCCGGTGGGGACGCTGATTACCGACATGGATACCGGCGAGGTCATCGCCGACCTGACCGAGCATGGCCAGCGCGTCTGCCTGGCCGAAGGCGGCATGGGCGGCTGGGGCAACCTGCACTTCAAGTCGAGTACCAACCGCGCCCCGCGCCAGCAGGTCGACGGCAAGCCGGGCGAGCGCCGCATGCTCAAGCTGGAGTTGAAGGTGCTGGCCGACGTGGGCCTGCTGGGCATGCCCAACGCGGGCAAGTCCACCTTCATCTCGCATGTGTCGAACGCGCGTCCGAAGGTGGCGGACTATCCGTTCACGACGCTGCATCCGAACCTGGGCGTGGTCCGCGTTGACCATGAGCAGTCGTTCGTGGTGGCGGATATCCCCGGCCTGATCGAAGGCGCGGCCGAGGGTGCCGGCCTGGGCCACCAGTTCCTGCGCCACCTGCAGCGCACCGGGCTGCTGCTGCATATCGTCGATATCGCGCCGTTCGACGAGAACGTCGACCCGGTTGCCGAGGCCAGGGCCATCGTCAACGAACTGAAGAAGTACGACGAGACGCTGTACAACAAGCCGCGCTGGCTGGTGCTGAACAAGCTCGACGTGGTGCCCGACGAAGAGCGCGCCACACGGGTGAAAGACTTCATCAAGCGCTACAAGTGGAAGGGTCCGGTGTTCCATATCTCGGCGCTGACCGGCGAAGGCTGCCGCGAGCTGGTCTACGCGATCAAGGACCATCTGGCCGCGCTCAAGGCCGAAGAGGCCGCCGCGCTGGCCGAGCCCGACATCCGGCTGGACGACCGCCTGCACAACGTCGACCGGGGCGACGAGCCGGCGTAAGCTGTAATACCTCAACACAACTACCACGGCTGGAGACAGGGAACTCGTCATGCAATCGGTCATCGCCCAGGCAAAGCGTATTGTCGTCAAAGTGGGTTCGAGCCTGGTCACCAACGACGGCAAGGGGCTGGATCACGACGCCATTGCGCGCTGGGCAGCCCAGATCGCCAAGCTGCGCGGGACGGGCAAGGAAGTGGTCCTGGTGAGTTCCGGGGCCATTGCCGAAGGCATGCAGCGGCTGGGCTGGACCCGCCGGCCGAAGGAAATCCATGAGCTGCAGGCCGCCGCCGCCGTGGGCCAGATGGGCCTGGCCCAGGTCTACGAGAGCCAGTTTGGCCGTTATGGCATCCGCACGGCGCAGGTGCTCCTGACCCATGCCGACCTGGCGGACCGCGAACGCTATCTCAATGCGCGCTCCACGCTGCTGACGCTGCTGAACCTGGGCGTGGTGCCGATCATCAATGAGAACGACACCGTGGTCACCGACGAAATCAAGTTCGGCGACAACGACACGCTGGGCGCGCTGGTCACGAACCTGATCGAAGGCGATGCGCTGGTGATCCTGACCGACCAGCGCGGCCTGTACACGGCCGATCCGCGCAAGGACCCGAACGCCGAATTTGTTCACGAGGCGCTGGCCGGCACACCGGAACTGGAAGCCATGGCGGGCGGTGCGGGCACGTCCATTGGGCGCGGCGGCATGCTGACCAAGATCCTGGCGGCCAAGCGGGCCGCCAAGTCGGGCGCGCACACCACGATTGCATCCGGCCGCGAGCAGGATGTGCTGGGCCGCCTGGCGGCAGGCGAAGCCATCGGCACGCAGCTGCTGGCGCCCACGGGCCGGCTCACGGCGCGCAAGCAATGGATGGCTGACCACCTGCAGCTGCGGGGCCGTGTGGTCATCGATGCCGGCGCCGTGGAAAAGCTGACGGGCGGCGGCAAATCGCTGCTGCCGATCGGCGTGACCGAGGTGCAGGGCGAATTCGCGCGCGGCGAAGTGGTGGCCTGCGTCGACGGCAGCGGCCGCGAAGTGGCGCGCGGCATCACCAACTATTCAAGCGCCGAGGCGAGGCTGATCGCCCGCAGGCCGTCGTCGGAAATCGAGTCGGTACTGGGTCATCTGAACGAGCCCGAGCTGATCCATCGCGACAACCTCGTACTGGTCTGACACGCGCCCGGCGCAGGCCGGCGCCCGTAAAAAAAGGCGAGTCCCGTCGGGTACTCGCCTTTTTTGTGCCCGGAAGGGCCGGTCAGCGGCTGGGCGCGTAGGTCTTCAGGTCGCGGATCAGCTGTTCGGGCTTGCCGGCCACGGTGCGGCCTTCGCAGAAGTAGTCCGTGGCCAGCGTGGCCGCATAGGCGTTGCGGGCGCGCGTCTGCATGCGGATCCACAGGTCGCGGTCCTCGCCCAGGTTTGGCACCCAGGCCGTGGCGCCCTTGGGCAGCGTGGCGTAGATGCGGCGCTCGAACGCATCGCAGCGCATGCCTTCATAGCTGACGTTGCGGCCGCCGCCGGCGCTGGTAATAACCACCGTATAGCGCACCACGCGGTCCGGGCCGACCGAGATCGACTTCGGATCCACCATGAAGCGGAAGTCCGACGAATCGTTGACCGTGAACGGGATCAGGTCCGCGTCCTGAGGGAGGGCCGGCAGCGCCGTTTGTACTTCCTTGAACGGCCGGTCCTCGAACGGGTTGATGAATCCGCTGTCGGATGCCTTCTCTTCTTCCTCGGGCATGCCCTTGCCGGTGGTCTTGCATCCGGCCAGCGCCAGGCAGGCCGCCGCCAGCAACAGGCCGGAGCGAAGGCCCCGGCCGCTGAAACTAGTCATCCATGACTCCGTTTGTTGGTCGCCGGCTCGTCCGGCGAAAGCGTGGTTTCGGGCGCGACGGCCGCCGCCGCGTCCATGGCAGCCGTCTCATCGATGGCATGGGCGGCCTGGCCGCTGGCTGCCGTGGCCGCCTGCAACGCCGCTGGTGCGGCGTCCGGCTGCCGGCGCGCGCCCTCGCCGTGCCGGCCGTGTCCCATATGGTGATGCCCATAGGGGCTCAGCGGCACGCGTCCACGGTTCAGGAACCGCGACAGCTCGGTCAGCGCCAGCTGGTAGACATCGCGCTTGAATTCGATCACGGCGTCGAGCGGTACCCAGTACTCGCTCCAGCGCCAGGCATCGAATTCGGGATGGTCGCTCGCGCGCAGGTGGATGTCGCAATCGCGACACACCATGCGCAGCAGAAACCAGATCTGCTTCTGGCCCTTGTAGTGGCCGCGGATCTCGCGGCGAATGAACTTGTCCGGCACCTCATAACGCAGCCAGTCGCGCGTGCGACCGACGATCCTGACGTGCTCCGGAAGCAGCCCGACTTCTTCTTGCAGCTCGCGGAACATGGCCTGTTCCGGCGTCTCGCCGTACTTGATGCCACCTTGCGGAAACTGCCAGGAGTGTTCGCCGATTCGCTTGCCCCAGAAAACCTCGTTACGTGCGTTGATGAGGATGATGCCGACGTTCGGGCGAAAGCCTTCACGATCGAGCATGACTGCACCTCGAATCCTTTAGAATTACGTCGATTATAAGGGATGCGCGTGCATCGGCCCGACCCCGGGAATGCTGGTTTTCCCGACCAGATGGGCAGTTTCAGGCGCGTCCCCCCGTGAACCGAAAGTCCTTTGCTGCCGTCCGGCGGCGCGGCCGATCCGGCCCGCCACGACCAGCCTTACGAGAATCCAACGGATGAAAGCCTCGCATTTCTTCATTTCCACCCTCAAGGAAGCCCCCGCAGACGCGGAAATCGTGTCGCACAAACTGATGATGCGGGCCGGCATGATCAAGAAGCTGGGCGCCGGCATCTACAGCTACATGCCGGTGGGCCTGCGCGTGATCCGCAAGGTGGAGAACATCGTTCGCGAGGAAATGAACCGCGCCGGCGCCGTGGAACTGCTGATGCCGGTGGTCCAGCCGGCCGAGCTGTGGCAGGAAACCGGCCGCTGGGACAAGATGGGCCCCGAGCTGCTGCGCCTGAAAGACCGCCACGAGCGCGATTTCGCGCTGCAGCCGACCTCGGAAGAGGTGGTCACCGACATCGCCCGGGGCGAAATCCGCAGCTACAAGCAGCTGCCGGTGAACTTCTACCAGATCCAGACCAAGTTCCGCGACGAGCGCCGTCCCCGCTTCGGCATCATGCGCGGCCGCGAATTCACGATGAAGGACGCCTATTCGTTCGACCGTGACGTCGAGGGCCTGAAGGTCTCGTACAAGAGCATGTACGACGCCTACCAGCGCATTTTCACGCGTTTCGGCCTGGAATTCCGCGCGGTGGCGGCCGATAACGGCGCCATCGGCGGCTCGGGCTCGCACGAATTCCACGTGATTGCCGACACCGGCGAAGACGCCATCGTCTACTGCCCCACGTCGGAGTACGCGGCCAACATGGAAGCCGCCGAGGCGCTGCCGCTGACGGCCCAGCGCGCCGCGCCGGCCGAGGACCTGGCCAGGACGTCGACGCCGGGCAAGGCCAAGTGCGAGCACGTGGCCGAATTCCTGGGCATGCCGCTGGACCGCACGGTCAAGTCGATCGTGCTGGCCACCGATGGCGATGCCGGCGCGCAGATCTGGCTACTGCTGATCCGTGGCGACCACGAACTGAACGAGGTCAAGGCATCGAAGGTGCCGGGCCTGGCCGAATTCCGATTCGCCACCGAGACCGAGATCGTCGACGCCTTTGGCTCGCCTCCGGGCTACCTGGGCCCGATCGGCACGAAGAAGCCGGTCAAGGTGGTGGCAGACCGCACCGTGGCCAACATGAGCGATTTCTGCTGCGGCGCCAACGAGCGTGATTACCACTACACCGGCGTGAACTGGGGCCGCGACCTGCCCGAGCCGGCCGTGGCGGACCTGCGCAACGTGGTGGCGGGCGATGCCTCGCCGGACGGCAAGGGCACGCTGGAAATCTGCCGCGGCATCGAGGTGGGTCACGTCTTCATGCTGGGCACCCGCTATTCGGAGTCGATGAATGCGGTGTTCCTGGACGAAACGGGCAAGAACCAGCCGATGCAGATGGGCTGCTATGGCATTGGCGTCACTCGTATCCTGGGCGCGGCCATCGAACAGAACTACGACGAGCGCGGCATCATCTGGCCGGCTTCCATCGCCCCGTTCGCGGTGGTGGTGTGCCCGGTGGGCTATGACCGCAACGAAGCGGTGAAGGCCGAGGCAGACCGCATCCATGCCGAACTGCTGGCAGCCGGCGTGGACGTGATCCTGGACGACCGCGGCGAGCGCCCGGGCGTGATGTTTGCCGACTGGGAGCTGATTGGCGTGCCGCACCGCGTGGTGGTGGGCGACCGTGGCCTCAAGGAAGGCAAGGTCGAATACCAGGGCCGCCGCGATGCGCAGGCCACCCCGGTGGCCGTGGCCGACGTGGTGGCGCACGTGCGCAACCTGCTGTCCAGCTAAGCGACGGTCGAAGCGTCATGCGCGCCGCTGGCCTGCCGATGTCCCGCCGCTGGGCTGCCGCCCTGGCTGGCGGCGTGTTTTGTGCCGTGTTGTCCACGGCAGCCTGCGCCGGCGCGCAGAAGGAAGAGGCGCTGGCCGATTCCGTGCGGGGCGCGCTGGCTGCGGCGATTGCCGATAACCGGCCGGTGCGCCCGACGTTTGCGTCCGGCGGCGAGAAGCTTGGCTACCTGAAATGGCTGGGTGAGATGTCGCGGCGGCTGGAATCGCGGATGCCCGATCCGCAGACGCGCGTCGAACTGATCGAAACGGTTTATTACGAAGCCAAGCGGGCCGGACTGGAGCCGTCGCTGGTGCTGGGCCTGGTGCAGGTGGAAAGCGGATTCCGCAAGTACGCCATCAGTTCGGCCGATGCTCGCGGGCTGATGCAGGTGATGCCGTTCTGGGTACGCTCTATCGGTGACGGTGACACGCGCAAGCTGTTCCACCTGCAAAGCAACCTGCGCTACGGGTGCACGATCCTGCGCCACTATCTGGATCGCGAGAACGGCGACCTGTTCCTGGCGCTGGGCCGTTACAACGGCAGCCGTGGCCGCCCCGAATATCCCAATGCGGTGCTGGGCGCCTGGAAGCGCTGGCAGTATTCCGAGGCCACGGTCACGATCGCCGGCGACCCCGACGGCGCGGCGCCCGCGGCCACGGCACCGGCACGCCGCACGCTGCCGCCCGAATCGCCTGCGCGTAACCCGTTCTCGCCGCAGCGGCTGGCGAATCCGTCATGACACGTGAGTCCCGCGCAGGGTATCGCGCCACGTCCCCCGAACTCGAACTATGGCTGAAGCGCCATATCGAGCAGGGCTTCGATGCCGAATCGCTGGTGCTGTCGATGTTGCGGTCGGGCTACGACGCCACGTTCGCCCGCGATACCGTCAATGCCGCGCTGGGCCACCGCCCGCCGCCCAGGCAGGCGCCGGCACCCGCGCCGGTAGTGACCCGGCAGGCGGGCCAGCCTGCGGCGTCGGCAGTTCCGGCTGCCGGGGCTGTGGCGGCTGCAGCGTCCACACCGGCCGCCGGCAGCAACGCGTTCCGCCACGAAGGGCGCGAGATGCCGATCCTGTTCGCGCTGGAGGCGCCGCGCATCCTGCTGCTGCAGAATCTGCTGGATGGCACCGAGTGCGACGCGCTGATCTCGCTGGCGCGCGACCGCCTGCAGCGCTCGCCCGTGGTGAATCCGGACACCGGCGATGAAAACCTGATCGACGCCCGCACCAGCATGGGCGCGATGTTCCAGGTGGGCGAGCATGCGCTGATCCAGCAGATCGAGGCCCGTATCGCCGCCATCACCGGCTTGCCGGTCGAGCATGGCGAGGGCCTGCAGATCCTTAACTACAAGCCCGGCGGCGAGTACCAGCCGCATTTCGATTTCTTCAATCCGCAACGCCCCGGCGAAGCGCGCCAGCTGCGCGTGGGCGGCCAGCGCGTGGCTACGCTGGTGATCTACCTGAACAGTCCGCCGGCCGGGGGCGCCACGGCGTTCCCGCGGGTTGGCCTGGAGGTGGCGCCGGTCAAGGGCAATGCGGTGTTCTTCCGCTACAAGCAGCCCGACGGCACGCTCGACGACCGCACGCTGCATGCCGGACTGCCCGTGGCGTCCGGAGAGAAGTGGATTGCCACCAAATGGCTGCGCGAGCATCCGTATCGCAGCCGGGGCTGAGCCGCTTCTGGTTCGACCCGGCGCTGCCCGTGGTCGAAAGCCGGCGCGCCTGCGATAGCCAGGCCGCCTACCTTCCGCATACGCATCCCACGCTGTCGGTCGGCGCCGTCGACGGCGGCGCCAGTGTCTTCGGCCATGACCAGCGCAACGTCCGGCGCGATACCCGGCTGGCGCCGGGCGCAGTGGTGTGGGTGCCCGCCGGCTGCGTGCATGCCTGCAACCCGGTGCCCGACGGGCGCTGGAGCTACCAGATGATCCATATCGACGCGGCATGGGCCGATGCGGTGCTGGACGAGGCGGGCCGGGCCCGCGTGCGGCGGGTCCACGTCACCGATGATGCTGCGCCGTACGCGCTGGTCTGCGCGCTGAACGCGATGCTGTTTTCCGATGCCGAGGTGGTGGAGAAGGAGGCGGCGCTGGTGGCATTCGTGGGCGACATGCAGGCCTGGCTGGCGAAGGATGGGCCGAATGGGCGCGGGCAGGGCATGCCGGCAGATCGGTTGCCTGCGGACGGCCCGCTCGATCGCGTGACCGCGCTGCTGCACGACCGCCATGGCGACGCACTGCCGCTGGCCCAGCTGGCCGAGGTGGCGGGGATGAGCCGCTATCAGTTGATCCGCCATTTCCGGGCGCGGTTTGGCATGACGCCGCATGCGTTCCAGATCGATATCCGCATCCAGCATGCGCGCCGGCTACTGCGCCGTGGCGATGCCCCGGCCGATGTGGCCCAGCAGCTTGGGTTTGCCGACCAGAGCCACTTTCATCGCGCATTCCGCCAGCGCGTGGCGCTGACCCCGCGCGCGTATCAGCGGCTGGGCTAGCTGGACTCCGGGGCCTCCGGGCTTCAGCCTTCGGGACCACCGCGCGCCGCGCAATTTTCTTCAATCCTTGCCGCGCCGGTGCCGCCAGACTGCCCGCCTTGACACGTGTTCAAAGGCAGGGAGGCTGGGATGGGATTCGATCAGGCGTCGTGGCAGCAGTTTGCGATGGTGGCCGGCGCGCATGGGCTGGCGTTGCTGAGTCCGGGGCCGGACTTTTTCCTGGTGGTCAGGGCGTCGATGGTCGACGGCGTGCGCAGCGCCATCGGCGTATGCCTGGGCATCGCGCTGGGCAACGGCGTCTATATTGCGCTGGCGCTTGCGGGACTGGCTGCCACGGCCGGCATGCACGGCCTGTTCGGCGCGCTGCAATGGGCCGGCTGCGCCTACCTGATGTGGATGGGCTGGAAATTCCTGCGTGCGCGTGGCGCCGTGCGGCTGCCCGCCGCGCCCGCGGATATTGCCAATGCACCACGGACATCCGGCGCCATGCCCGGCCCCGCGTATCTGGCGCAGGTTGGCTCGGGCTTTTTGTCGGCTGTCCTCAATCCCAAGAACGGGCTGTTCTACGCCAGCCTGTTTGCCGTGCTGGCGGGGCGGTCCACGCCGCTGACCACGCAGGCCGCCTATGGGGTGTGGATGTTCGCAGCGGTGCTGCTGTGGGATATCGCCGTGGCGGCCGCCGTGCGGCATCCGGTCGTGATGGGGCGTTTTGTGCGCTCGGTACGTACCGTCGAACGGGCTACCGGCGTGGTGCTGTGGGGAATGGCCGTCGCGGTCGCCATCCATGCCGCTGGCCGCTAGCGTGGCTGCGCGACCGATGCCGTACCGGCACATTTCGCCTCAACTGTATCGGTACTGTACTGAGCAGTGTCCCTAGACTGAGCGCCTGTCTCGATTTTCAGGAGCGCCGTCATGGCTCTGACCCTTCCCCCCGAACTTGCCGCCAGTACGGGCGCGTTGATGGCCTACAGCGCCTTCGTACTGGTCTCGTCGATCACTCCCGGTCCGAACAACACGATGCTGCTGGCTTCGGGCGTCAACTTCGGCCTGCGCCGTACCGTGCCGCATCTGCTCGGCATCTGCATCGGCATGGTGGTGATGATGGTCATCGTGGGGTTGGGCCTGGGGTCGGTGTTCACGGCGATTCCGTGGACGTGGAGCGTGCTGCGCGTGGCGGCCACGGCCTATCTGGTCTGGCTGGCGTGGAAGCTGGCCACGGCCGGCGGGCTGCAGGACCGCGAGGTGGCGCGGCCCATGACTTTCCTGCGCGCGGCGGCGTTCCAGTGGGTGAATCCCAAGGCGTGGGTGATGGCGGTTGGCGCGTGCAGCGCCTATGTGCTGCATCCCAACCTGTGGACCAATGCGGCCCTGATGGCGGTGCTGTGCGGGGTGGTGAACCTGCCAAGCATCACCACGTGGGCGGTGTTTGGCGCGGCGTTGCGCCGCTGGCTGGCGAATCCGCGCGTGCTGCGCGTGTTCAATGTGACGATGGCGTTGCTGCTGCTGGCATCGCTCTGGCCCATCCTGGGCGCCCACCCGCACTGAGCGCAGTGCGGGCAGACGGGGCTTCAATGGCCCCGGTATCGTTCAGACCAGGGCGCGGATGGCGCCGAGGTTGCGCCAGTAGCCCTTGACGTCCATGCCGCAGCCAAAGACGTAGCGATCGGGCACCTTGAAGCCGCAGAAGTCGGGGTGCATCGGCTTGAGCTTGGTCAGCGTCTTTTCGCACAGCACGGCGGCGTGGAACTCCCTGGCGCCCATGTCCATGATGCGCTGGCGGATGGCCGCCATGGTCTCGCCTTCGTCGAGGATGTCGTCAAGCACCAGCACCACACGGTCCTTGACCGATTCGCGAGGCGCCACGCGCCATTGCATCTCGCCACCCACCGTCTTGTTGTTGTAGCGCGAAAGGTGGATGTAGTCGAATTCCAGCGGAAACTGCAGCTTGGGCAGCAACATGCCCGTGAACACCACGGCGCCGCCCATCACGGACAGCACCAGCGGGAAGTCGTTGCCCATCTTGTCGGTAATCTCGCTGGCCATGCGGTCCAGCGATTGCTGCACCTCTTCGGCGCTGACGATTTCCTCGGAGCTGGCCCAGAGTTCGCGGGCCTGTTCGACGGTCATCATGATCGGTGTCCTGTTACTTGTCTTTTGCGGGAATCAGTGTCGGGAGCGGGTCAGCGGTTGAAGAGGCCCTTCATGCCGCCCTTCATGGCACCCATCTGGCGCATCATCTTCATCATGCCGCCGCCCTTGAGCTTCTTCATCATGCCCTGCATCTGGTCGAACTGGTTCAGCAGGCGGTTCACTTCCTGCACCGGCACGCCGGCGCCCGCGGCGATGCGGCGCTTGCGGCTGGCCTTGATCAGTTCGGGCTTGGCACGTTCGGCGGCCGTCATGCTGTTGATGATGCCCTCCATGCGGCGCACCTGCTTTTCGGCCTGGTCCATGTTGGCGCCCTGCGCCTGCTGCGCGAACTGGGCCGGCAGCTTGTCGACCAGGCTGCCCAGGCCGCCCATCTTCTTCATCTGGCCGATCTGCGCCTTGAAGTCCTCAAGGTCGAAACCGCCGGTCTTCTTGATCTTCTTGGCCAGCTTCTCGGCCGCTTCCATGTCCACGCCGCGCTGGGCTTCTTCCACCAGCGCGAGGATGTCGCCCATGCCCAGAATGCGCTGGGCCATGCGATCCGGATAGAAGGGTTCCAGGCCGTCGAGCTTTTCGGCCACGCCGACGAACTTGATCGGCCGGCCGGTGATGTGACGTACGGACAACGCGGCACCGCCCCGGGCGTCGCCGTCCAGCTTGGTCAGCACCACGCCAGTCAGCGGCAGGGCATCGTTGAACGCCTTGGCCGTGTTCACGGCGTCCTGGCCCAGCATGGCATCGACCACGAACAGGGTTTCGGCGGGCTTCAGTTCGGCGTGTAGCGCGGCGATTTCCTGCATCATCGCCTCGTCGATACCAAGGCGGCCGGCCGTATCGACGATCAGCACGTCGTGGTAGTGCTTGCGGGCCCAGTCCAGCGCCGCGCGGGCAATGTCCACCGGCTTCTGGTCGGGCTGCGACGGGAAGAAGTCCGCGCCCACCTGTTCGGACACGGTCTTGAGCTGGGCGATAGCGGCGGGACGGTACACGTCGCACGACACCGTCAGCACCTTCTTCTTCTTGTTTTCCTTGAGCCACTTGGCCAGCTTGCCGGACGTAGTGGTCTTGCCCGCACCCTGCAGGCCGGCCATCAGGATCACGGCCGGCGGCTGGACGTTCAGGTTCAGCTCGGTAATCTTCGGGTCGGCAATGGCGTCGTCGCCGCCGATGATTGCGGTCAGTTCGCGCTGCACCACGCCCACCAGGGCCTGGCCCGGGGTCAGGCTCGTGACCACATCCTCGCCAAGCGCCTTTTCCTTGACGCGGGAGATGAAGTCACGCACGACCGGCAGCGCCACGTCGGCTTCGAGCATGGCAAGGCGCACTTCGCGCAGCATCTCGGCAGTGTTGGCCTCGGTCAGTCGGGCCTCGCCGCGCATGGTCTTGACGACCCGCGCCAGGCGTTGTGTGAGGTTATCCAGCATGGCAGAAAAGGGGAGGAAATCGGCTTGAATGCGGGGCGCAGCCGGCTCGGGCAGGGGCGGTGTGGCGGGAATCCCATCGCCAGAACCACCCGTGATGGCACTAAGGTAAACTGCGCAAATGGCCATTGTACTGTATGCCTTGACGGCAATTCTCTACTGCGGCCTGGCCTTTCACG
>Ga0209564_1002904_pt1 | contig 12487 bp, 5 predicted proteins | sample AraplaCol_mMF_r2_FD_184272 | JGI IMG/M metagenome (GOLD analysis project Ga0209564, IMG submission 184272) | Arabidopsis root microbial communities from North Carolina, USA - plate scrape MF_Col_mMF_r2 (SPAdes) (version 3) | ecosystem: Host-associated > Plants > Roots > Endosphere | place: USA... | reverse complement strand
GCCGGCGACAAGAAGATCGAGGTGATCAAGGAAGTCCGCGCCATCACCGGCCTGGGCCTCAAGGAAGCCAAGGACCTGGTCGAAGGCGCTCCGAAGCCCGTCAAGGAGTCGGTTGCCAAGGACGAGGCCGAGAAGCTCAAGAAGCAGCTCGAGGCCGTCGGCGCCAAGGTCGAGCTCAAGTGAGCTTGGGCCGGCTGATGCCGGTCCGACCGTAGTCAAGATCGACAGTCCCGGAGCGGCTACGCCTCCGGGGCTGTTGCGTCGTTTCCGCGCCAGTGCGCGGGAGTTGTTGCCGAGGTCAGCCGCAACCTTGCGGTGAAGCTTCGAATTGAAATGCAGGTCGGCGCGATGCGGCGCCGAGCGGCTCCCCCGGCGGCCATGGGCTGCCTCTCTCCCGGACCTCCGGGTGAGCCGTCCGAAGAGATTGCGAGGAACAAACATGGTCAATTCGCTCCAGGGCCGCAGGCGCGTCCGCAAGTTCTTCGGCAAACTCAAGGAAGTGGCGCAGATGCCGAACCTCATCGAGGTTCAGAAGGCGTCCTACGACCAGTTCCTGATGGTCGACGAACCCAAGGGCGGCCGGCCCGACGAGGGGTTGCAGTCCGTTTTCCGTTCGGTGTTCCCGATCGGCGATTTCTCCGGCGCTTCGCTGCTGGAGTTCGTGAAGTACACCTTCGAGCCGCCGAAGTACGACGTCGACGAGTGCCGTCAGCGCGGCATGACCTTCTCCGCGCCGCTCAAGGTGACGCTGCGCCTGATCGTGTTCGATATCGATCCGGACACCCAGGCCAAGTCGGTCAAGGACATCAAGGAGCAGGATGTCTACATGGGCGACATGCCGCTCATGACGGATAACGGCACCTTCATCGTCAACGGCACCGAACGCGTCATCGTCTCGCAGATGCACCGTTCGCCGGGCGTGTTCTTCGACCACGACAAGGGCAAGACCCATTCCTCGGGCAAGCTGCTCTTCGCCGCGCGCATCATCCCGTATCGCGGTTCCTGGCTCGACATCGAGTTCGACGCCAAGGACATCGTCTATGCCCGTATCGACCGGAAGCGTAAGATCCCGGTCACCTCGCTGCTGTTCGCGCTCGGCATGGACGGCGAGGAGATCCTCAGCCGCTTCTACAACACGATCACCTACGCCAAGGACAAGCAGGGCTGGCGCGTTCCCTACGACGCGGAGCGCATGAAGGGCTTCAAGGCCAGCGTGGACCTGATCGACGCCGACACCGGCGAGGTCGTGGTCGAGGCCGGCAAGAAGCTCGTCGCCCGTACCGCCCGCCAGCTCGCCGAGAAGGGCCTGAAGTTCCTGCGCGCGCAGGACGAGGACCTGTATACGCAGTACATCGCCGAGGACCTGGTCAATCCGGCGACGGGCGAGGTCTATGCCGAGGCCGGCGAGGAGATCACCGAGAAGCTGCTGAAGCAGCTGACCGACGACGGCTTCGACGAGATCCCGGTGTTGGACATCGACCACATCACGGTCGGCCCCTACATCCGCAACACGCTCAACGTCGACAAGAACTCGCGCCGCGAGGAAGCCCTGTTCGACATCTACCGCGTGATGCGTCCGGGCGAGCCGCCGACCCTCGAGACGGCTGAGAACATGTTCCAGTCGCTGTTCTTCGACGCGGAGCGCTACGACCTCTCGGCCGTCGGCCGCGTGAAGATGAACATGCGTCTCGACCTCGACGCTGAGGATACCGTGCGCATCCTGCGCAAGGAGGACATCTTCGCGGTCGTCAAGGCGCTGGTCGACCTGCGCGACGGCAAGGGCGAGATCGACGACATCGACCATCTCGGCAACCGCCGCGTCCGCTCGGTCGGCGAGCTCATGGAGAACCAGTATCGCCTGGGCCTCCTGCGCATGGAGCGCGCCATCAAGGAGCGTATGTCGTCGGTCGATATCGACACGGTGATGCCGCAGGACCTGATCAACGCGAAGCCCGCGGCCGCGGCCGTGCGCGAGTTCTTCGGCTCGTCGCAGCTCTCGCAGTTCATGGACCAGACGAACCCGCTCTCCGAAGTCACGCATAAGCGTCGTCTTTCGGCGCTTGGCCCGGGTGGTCTGACCCGCGAGCGCGCCGGCTTCGAGGTGCGCGACGTGCACCCGACCCACTATGGCCGCATCTGCCCGATCGAGACGCCGGAAGGCCCGAACATCGGTCTGATCAACTCGCTCGCCACCTTCGCGCGGGTGAACAAGTACGGCTTCATCGAGAGCCCCTATCGCCGCATCCGCGACGGCAAGGTCACCGATGAGGTGATCTACCTGTCGGCCATGGAAGAGGCGAAGTACAACGTCGCCCAGGCGAACGCCGCCGTCGACAAGGAAGGCCGCCTGACGGACGACCTGATCGTCTGCCGCCGCGCCGGTGAAGTGATCGTCACGCCGGTCGACAAGGTCGACTTCCAGGACGTCTCGCCGAAGCAGCTCGTCTCGGTCGCCGCGGCGCTGATCCCGTTCCTCGAGAACGACGACGCGAACCGCGCGCTGATGGGCTCGAACATGCAGCGCCAGGCGGTGCCGCTGGTTCGTGCCGACGCGCCCTTCGTCGGTACCGGCATGGAAGCGGTCGTCGCCCGTGACTCGGGCGCCGCCATTGCGGCCCGCCGCGCCGGCATCGTCGACCAGGTCGACGCGACCCGTATCGTCATCCGCGCTTCGGAGGAGATGGATCCGACGAAGCCGGGCGTCGACATCTACCGGCTGCAGAAGTTCCAGCGCTCCAACCAGTCGACCTGCATCACGCAGCGTCCGCTGGTGCGCGTCGGCGACGTCGTCAAGAAGGGCGACATCGTCGCGGACGGCCCGTCGACGGAGTTCGGCGAGCTCGCTCTCGGCCGCAACGTGCTCGTCGCGTTCATGCCGTGGAACGGCTACAACTTCGAGGACTCGATCCTTCTCTCCGAGAACATCGTAGCCCAGGATGTCTTCACCTCGATCCATATCGAGGAGTTCGAGGTCATGGCCCGCGACACCAAGCTCGGCCCTGAGGAGATCACGCGCGACATTCCGAACGTCTCGGAAGAAGCGCTGAAGAACCTCGACGAAGCCGGCATCGTCTATATCGGCGCCGAGGTTGCGGCGGGCGACATCCTCGTCGGCAAGATCACGCCGAAGGGCGAGAGCCCGATGACCCCGGAAGAGAAGCTGCTGCGCGCCATCTTCGGCGAGAAGGCTTCGGACGTGCGCGACACCTCGCTGCGCGTTCCCCCGGGCGTGCAGGGCACGATCGTCGAGGTCCGCGTGTTCAATCGCCATGGCGTCGACAAGGACGAGCGCGCCCAGGCGATCGAGCGCGAGGAGATCGAGCGTCTCGCCAAGGACCGTGACGACGAGCAGGCGATCCTGGACCGCAACACCTTCGCGCGCCTGGCCGAGATCCTGACGGGCAAGACCGGCCTCGCCGGCCCGAAGGGCTTCAAGAAGGACACGGTCATCACCCGCGAGGTGATGAGCGAGTTCCCGCGCTCGCAGTGGTGGCTGTTCGCGACCGCCGAAGACTCGCTGATGACCGAGATCGAGGCGATGCGGAAGCAGTACGACGAGTCGAAGAAGCGCCTCGAGCAGCGCTTCCTCGACAAGGTCGAGAAGCTGCAGCGTGGCGACGAGCTGCCTCCGGGCGTGATGAAGATGGTCAAGGTCTTCGTCGCTGTGAAGCGCAAGATCCAGCCCGGCGACAAGATGGCGGGCCGCCACGGCAACAAGGGCGTGGTCTCGCGCATCGTGCCGGTGGAGGACATGCCGTTCCTCGAGGACGGCACCCATGCCGACGTCGTGCTGAACCCGCTCGGCGTGCCCTCGCGCATGAATGTCGGCCAGATCCTGGAGACCCATCTGGGCTGGGCGGCTGCGGGCCTCGGCAAGCAGATCGGTGCGGCGCTCGACGCCTATCGCAAGTCGAGCGACTACAAGGCGCTGAAGGCTTCGTTCGACGCCGTCTACGACGACAACGAGATCGTCGCTTCGATGGACGAGAACGAGCTGGTCGAGATGGGCCAGAACCTGCGGCGCGGCGTTCCGATCGCGACGCCGGTGTTCAACGGCGCCAAGGAGGCCGATATCGAGCATCTGCTCGAGCAGGCCGGCCTGCACAAGTCGGGTCAGTCGACGCTCTATGACGGGCGTACGGGCGAGCCCTTCGACCGCAAGGTGACCGTCGGCTACATCTACATGCTGAAGCTGCACCACCTGGTGGACGACAAGATCCACGCGCGTTCGATCGGTCCGTACTCGCTCGTCACCCAGCAGCCGCTGGGCGGCAAGGCGCAGTTCGGCGGCCAGCGCTTCGGCGAAATGGAGGTCTGGGCGCTCGAGGCTTACGGCGCGGCCTACACGCTGCAGGAGATGCTGACGGTGAAGTCGGACGACGTCGCGGGCCGCACCAAGGTCTACGAGTCGATCGTGCGCGGCGAGGACAACTTCGAGGCCGGCATCCCCGAGAGCTTCAACGTTCTCGTCAAGGAGATGCGTTCGCTCGGCCTCAATGTCGAGCTCGTCAACAACAAGGTGAAGCCGGGCGAACTGCCGCCCGCCGAAGCGGCCGAGTAAGCCGCGGGACACCTTGGAACATGCCGGCGGCACTGACGCCGCCGGCCGACGGAATTCAGAAGCCGGGCAGGGCGGCCTTGCCCCCGCCGGCTAGAGGAGACAGGCGATGAAGCAAGAGGTCATGAACCTTTTCGGCCAGCAGCCGGTGCAGCAGGCGTTCGACGCCATCAAGATCTCGATCGCCTCGCCGGAAAAGATCCTTTCCTGGTCCTACGGCGAGATCAAGAAGCCCGAGACGATCAACTACCGCACGTTCAAGCCGGAGCGTGACGGCCTGTTCTGCGCGCGCATCTTCGGGCCGATCAAGGACTACGAGTGCCTGTGCGGCAAGTACAAGCGCATGAAGTTCAAGGGCGTCATCTGCGAGAAGTGCGGCGTCGAAGTGACGCTCGCCCGCGTCCGGCGCGAGCGCATGGGCCATATCGAGCTCGCCGCGCCCGTCGCGCATATCTGGTTCCTGAAGTCGCTGCCCTCGCGCATCGGCCTGCTGATGGATATGCCGCTCAAGGACCTCGAGCGCATCCTCTATTTCGAAAGCTACGTCGTCATCGAGCCGGGCCTGACCCCGCTCAAGGACCGTCAGCTTCTGTCGGAAGAAGAGTATGTCCGCTGCCAGGAAGAGTATGGCGCGGACACCTTCACCGCCATGATCGGCGCGGAAGCCATCCGCGAGATGCTGCGCGCGCTGGACCTCGACCAGATCAACGCCGATCTCAAGCATGAGATCGCGACGACGACGTCCGAGCTGAAGCCCAAGAAGCTGATGAAGCGCCTCAAGATCATCGAGGCCTTCCAGGAGTCGGGCAACAAGCCGGAATGGATGGTGATGACCCAGATCCCGGTCATCCCGCCGGATCTGCGTCCGCTCGTGCCGCTCGATGGCGGTCGCTTCGCGACGTCGGACCTGAACGACCTCTATCGTCGCGTCATCAACCGCAACAACCGCCTGAAGCGCCTCATCGAGCTGCGCGCGCCGGACATCATCATCCGCAACGAGAAGCGGATGTTGCAGGAGTCGGTCGATGCGCTGTTCGACAACGGCCGCCGCGGCCGCGTCATCACGGGCGCCAACAAGCGCCCGCTGAAGTCGCTCGCCGACATGCTGAAGGGCAAGCAGGGCCGCTTCCGCCAGAACCTGCTCGGCAAGCGCGTCGACTATTCTGGCCGCTCGGTCATCGTCGTCGGCCCGGAGATGAAGCTGCACCAGTGCGGCCTGCCGAAGAAGATGGCGCTCGAGCTGTTCAAGCCGTTCATCTATGCGCGGCTTGACGCCAAGGGCTATTCGACCACGGTCAAGCAGGCCAAGAAGCTCGTCGAGAAGGAGAAGCCGGAGGTCTGGGATATCCTGGACGAGGTCATCCGCGAGCATCCGGTGCTGCTGAACCGCGCGCCGACGCTGCACCGCCTCGGCATCCAGGCCTTCGAGCCGGTGCTGATCGAGGGCAAGGCGATCCAGCTGCACCCGCTGGTCTGCGCCGCCTTCAACGCGGACTTCGACGGCGACCAGATGGCTGTGCACGTCCCGCTGTCGCTCGAGGCGCAGCTGGAAGCGCGCGTGCTGATGATGTCGACCAACAACATCCTGCACCCGGCGAACGGCCAGCCGATCATCGTGCCCTCACAGGACATCGTTCTCGGCCTCTACTACCTGTCGATCGTCGCCGACGGCGCGCCCGGCCAGGGCAAGGTCTTCGGCGATTTCGGCGAGCTCGAGCACGCGCTGCACGAGAAGGTCGTCACGCTGCATTCGAAGATCAAATATCGCTGGACGGGCGTCGGCCATGACGGCAAGCCCTATACGAAGATCTACGACACCACGCCGGGCCGCGTGATCCTCTCGACCGCGCTGCCGGAGCACCCGGCCGTGTCCTTCGACGTCGTCAACAAGCTGATGACGAAGAAGGAAATCTCCGGAATGATCGACGCCGTCTATCGCGGCTGCGGTCAGAAGGAGTCGGTGATCTTCTGCGACCGCGTCATGGGTCTCGGCTTCCGCCACGCCTTCAAGGCCGGCATCTCCTTCGGCAAGGACGACATGGTCGTGCCGGAGAACAAGTGGGACATCGTCGACACGACCCGCGCGCTGGCCAAGGATTACGAGCAGCAGTACCAGGACGGCCTGATCACGCAGGGCGAGAAGTACAACAAGGTCGTCGACGCCTGGGCGAAGTGCTCCGACAAGCTCGCCCAGGAGATGATGGCCCGCATCTCGACCGTTCAGAAGGACGAGCACGGCCGCGACAAGCAGATCAACTCGATCTACATGATGTCGCACTCGGGCGCCCGTGGTTCGCCGGCGCAGATGCGCCAGCTCGCCGCCATGCGCGGCCTGATGGCCAAGCCGTCGGGTGAGATCATCGAGTCGCCGATCATCTCGAACTTCAAGGAAGGCCTCGACGTTCTCGAGTACTTCAACTCGACCCACGGCGCCCGTAAGGGCCTCGCCGACACGGCGCTCAAGACGGCCAACTCCGGCTATCTCACCCGCCGTCTCGTCGACGTGGCGCAGGACGCGATCATCTCCGAGGTCGATTGCGGCTCCGACAACGGCATCAAGATGCGCGCCATCGTCGATGCCGGCCAGGTCGTGGCTTCGCTTGGCGTGCGTATCCTGGGCCGTTCTGCGGCCGAGGATCTGGTGGACGTCGATGGCAACGTCGTCGTCGCCAAGGGCACGATGATCGAGGAAAGCGACATCGAGAAGATCAACGCCGCCGGCATTCAGGAGGTGAAGATCCGCTCGGTTCTCACCTGCGAGACCAAGAACGGCGTCTGCGCGACCTGCTACGGACGCGATCTGGCCCGCGGCACGCCCGTCAACATGGGCGAGGCCGTCGGCGTCATCGCGGCGCAGTCGATCGGCGAGCCGGGTACGCAGCTCACCATGCGCACCTTCCACATCGGCGGCGCGGCCACCATCGCCGACCAGTCCTTCGTCGAGTCGAACTTCGAAGGCACGGTCAAGATGCGCAACCGCAACGTCGCGCGGAACTCGGACGGCGACCTCATCGCCATGGCGCGCAACATCGCCATCGTGATCGTGGGGCCGGACGGCGCCGAGCGCGCGGTCCATCGCATCCAGTTCGGCTCGAAGCTGCGGGTCGACGAGGGCGACAAGGTCAAGCGCGGCCAGCGCCTGATCGAGTGGGATCCCTATTCCCGCCCGATCCTGGCTGAAGTCGACGGCAAGGTCGGCTACGAGGACCTGGTCGACGGCATGTCGATGACCGAGTCGACCGACGAGGCGACCGGCATCTCCAAGCGCGTCGTGATCGACTGGCGCGGTTCGGCCCGTACGGCCGATCTCAAGCCGGCGATGACGATCATGGGCGCTGACGGCAAGGTCGCGAAGCTCGCCCGCGGTGGCGATGCCCGCTACATCCTGCCCGTCGACGGCATCATCTCGGTGGAGCCGGGCTCTTCGATCAAGGCCGGCGACGTGCTGGCGCGTGTCTCGACCGACTCGGCCAAGACCCGCGACATCACCGGCGGTCTGCCGCGCGTGGCCGAGCTGTTCGAGGCGCGTCGTCCGAAGGATGCAGCGATCATCGCCGAGAAGTCGGGCGTGATCGGCTTCGGCAAGGACTACAAGAACAAGCGCCGCGTGACGCTGACGCCGCATGACGGCTCGGATGGGGTCGAGTACCTGATCCCGAAGGGCAAGCACATCCATCTCCAGGACGGCGACGTCGTGGAGGTCGGCGACTACATCCTCGACGGCAACCCGGCCCCGCACGACATCCTTGCGATCAAGGGCGTCGAGGAGCTGGCGGCTTATCTGGTGAACGAGATCCAGGAGGTCTATCGCCTCCAGGGCGTCGGCATCAACGACAAGCACATCGAGGTCATCGTCCGGCAGATGCTGCAGAAGGTCGAGATCACGGATGGCGGCGACAGCGACATCCTGACCGGCGACCAGATCGACAGGATCGAGCTGGAAGAGGTCAACGCGAAGCTGCGCGAGGAGGGCAAGAAGCCGGCTTCCGGCGTGCCGGTCCTGCTCGGCATCACCAAGGCCTCGCTGCAGACCCGCTCCTTCATCTCGGCGGCGTCCTTCCAGGAGACCACCCGCGTCCTCACCGAGGCGGCGGTCAACGGCAAGTCGGACATGCTCGAGGGCCTCAAGGAGAACGTCATCGTCGGCTCGCTCATCCCGGCCGGCACCGGCGCCCAGGTTGCCCGCATCAAGCAGGTCGCAACGCGCCGCGACGATCTTATCGTCGGCCAGAAGGCGGATGCTGCGGCCAAGGCCGCGGCTGCAGCCAACGCCGTGCTCCCGGCCGCCGAGTAATCGGCTGCGGCGTAGCGCGCAATGATTGCAAAGGCCGCCCGTCAAGGGCGGCCTTTTTGTTTCACGCAGGGGCGGGCAGGGGGCTAGCGAGCCTGAACCCCGCAAAACCATTCGTTTTCGAGTGGTTTCGGGCTTGACGCGAATCCTTAGCTGAGTCATAAGCGCGCCACTGTCGACGGCTGTCGGACACGTTTGTCGCTTGCGCATGGTTCGCTAGCGAGGTTCGCGACCGAAACTCCGTCGGAATTCCAGCGTCGAACGACGACATGGCAGGATGCATGAACGCGGATATTCCGTGTTCCTCTGCTTGGCGAACGCGCCTGAGGCCCCTGACTGGGCGCCGATGGCGCGGCTTCGTTTATGTCATGACTTTGCTCGCCTGGGAGATTTGACCAGGAATTTTCCAAACGCTCAGTGGGGCGAGAGGCCAGAATGCCGACAATCAGCCAGCTCATCCGCAAGCCGCGGTCTCCCGTGAAGGCCCGTAACACGGCGCCGGCGCTTGAGAACTGCCCGCAGAAGCGCGGCGTCTGCACGCGCGTCTATACGACGACCCCGAAGAAGCCGAACTCGGCGCTCCGCAAGGTCGCCAAGGTCCGCCTGACCAACGGCTTCGAGGTGATCGGCTACATTCCGGGTGAGGGTCACAACCTCCAGGAGCACTCTGTCGTCATGATCCGTGGCGGCCGCGTGAAGGACCTTCCCGGCGTGCGCTACCACATCCTGCGCGGCGTGCTCGACACGCAGGGCGTCAAGAACCGCAAGCAGCGCCGTTCGAAGTACGGCGCGAAGCGTCCCAAGTAATTTCGGCCCGATCGGCCGGGCGATGCGCCCAGGCCGATCCGCCGCGTTGAAGATTTACGGAGACTAGACGATGTCCCGCCGCCACAGTGCCGAAAAGCGCGAAATCATCCCGGACCCGAAGTTCGGCGATGTCGTCGTGACCAAGTTCATGAACTCGGTCATGTATGAAGGCAAGAAGTCGACCGCCGAGCGGATCGTCTACGGTGCCTTCGACATCATCGAGGCCAAGACCAAGAGCGAGCCGCTCGGCGTCTTCAAGTCGGCTCTCGAGAACGTCGCCCCGGCGATCGAGGTTCGCTCCCGCCGCGTCGGCGGCGCGACCTATCAGGTTCCGGTCGAGGTTCGCACCGAGCGCCGTCAGGCGCTGGCGATCCGCTGGCTGATCGCTGCCGCTCGCGGCCGCAACGACAAGACGATGGTCGAGCGCCTCTCGGCAGAGCTGATGGACGCGGCGAACAACCGCGGCAACGCCGTCAAGAAGCGCGAAGACACCCACCGGATGGCGGAAGCCAACCGCGCCTTCTCGCACTACCGCTGGTAAGCGGAAGCCCGGACTTCAGGACACAGGTTTACGACCATGGCCCGCTCCCATCCTATCGATCGCTATCGCAACTTCGGCATCATGGCCCACATCGATGCGGGCAAGACGACGACGACCGAGCGCATCCTCTACTACACCGGCAAGTCCCATAAGATCGGCGAAGTCCATGACGGCGCCGCTACCATGGACTGGATGACGCAGGAGCAGGAGCGTGGCATCACGATCACCTCCGCTGCGACGACCTGCTTCTGGCAGGACAACCGCCTGAACATCATCGACACCCCCGGCCACGTCGACTTCACCATCGAAGTCGAGCGTTCGCTGCGCGTGCTCGACGGCGCCGTCTGCGTTCTCGACGGCAACCAGGGCGTCGAGCCCCAGACCGAGACCGTCTGGCGCCAGGCCGACAAGTACGACGTTCCGCGCATCGTGTTCGTCAACAAGATGGACAAGATCGGCGCCGATTTCTATCGCTGCGTCCAGGACATCATCGACCGCGTCGCCGGCAAGCCCGTCTGCCTGCAGATTCCGATCGGTGCCGAGTCCGACTTCGCCGGTGTCATCGACCTCATCAAGATGAAGGCGATCGTCTGGAACGGCGAGGCGCTGGGTGCGTCCTTCGAGGAGAAGGACATCCCGGCCGATCTCGCCGCCAAGGCTGCCGAGTATCGTAACAAGCTCGTCGAGGCCGCCGTCGAGATGGACGACGCCGCGATGGAAGCCTATCTCGAAGGCACCGAGCCGGACGCCGCGACCCTGCGCAAGCTGGTTCGCACGGCCGTGCAGCGTCGCGCTTTCCACCCGGTGCTCTGCGGTTCGGCCTTCAAGAACAAGGGCGTGCAGCCCCTGCTCGACGCCGTCGTGGACTTCCTGCCGTCGCCGGTCGATCGCGGCGCGGTCGAAGGCATCGACTTCAAGACCGAAGAGCCGACCACCCGCAACCCGACGGACGAAGATCCGTTCTCCATGCTCGCCTTCAAGATCATGGACGACCCCTTCGTCGGCACGATCACCTTCTGCCGCATCTATTCGGGCAAGGTCGAAGCCGGTCAGGGCGTGGTCAACTCGACCCGCGACAAGAAAGAGCGCGTCGGCCGCATGCTGCTGATGCATGCGAACAACCGCGAGGACATCAAGGAGGCTTACGCCGGCGACATCGTCGCCCTGGCCGGCCTCAAGGACGTCCGCACCGGCGACACGCTCTGCGACCCGACCAACGCGGTCATCCTGGAGCGCATGGAGTTCCCCGAGCCGGTCATCACGATCGCGATCGAGCCGAAGTCCAAGGCCGACCAGGAGAAGCTGGGCCTCGCCCTGTCGAAGCTCGCGAACGAGGATCCGTCCTTCCGCGTGTCGACCGACCAGGAGAGCGGCCAGACCATCCTGAAGGGCATGGGCGAGCTCCATCTCGACATCAAGGTCGACATCCTGAAGCGCACCTACAAGGTCGACGCCAATATCGGCGCGCCGCAGGTTGCGTATCGCGAGACGCTGACCAAGAAGGCCGAGATCGACTACACCCACAAGAAGCAGACCGGCGGCACGGGCCAGTTCGCCCGCGTCAAGCTCGTCATCGAGCCGAACGAGACCGGCAAGGGCTTCGAGTTCGAGTCGAAGGTCGTCGGTGGTTCGGTGCCGAAGGAGTACATCCCCGGCGTCGAGAAGGGCCTGAACTCGGTCATCGGCTCGGGCGTTCTCGCCGGCTTCCCGGTGGTGGACGTCAAGGTCACGCTGATCGACGGCGCGTTCCACGAAGTCGACTCGTCGGCTCTGGCCTTCGAAATCGCCTCGCGTGCCGCTCTGCGTGAAGGTCTGCAGAAGGGCGGCTCCGTGCTGCTCGAGCCGATCATGAAGGTCGAGGTCGTGACCCCGGAAGACTATACCGGTTCGGTCATCGGCGACCTGAACTCGCGTCGCGGCCAGATCCAGGGCCAGGACATGCGCGGCAACGCGGTGGTCATCAATGCGATGGTCCCGCTGGCGAACATGTTCGGCTACGTGAACCAGCTCCGCTCGTTCTCGCAGGGCCGCGCCAACTACACGATGCAGTTCGACCACTACGAGCAGGTGCCGTCGGCGGTGGCCGCCGAGGTTCAGGCCAAGTACGCCTGAACCCCGCACCGAACCGACTGACCATTTGAACAAGATCTGACGGAGGCTACGATGGCCAAAGAGAAGTTTTCGCGGAACAAGCCGCACTGCAACATTGGAACGATTGGTCACGTTGACCATGGCAAGACGTCACTGACGGCTGCGATCACGAAGGTTCTGGCTGAGACGGGCGGCGCTT
>Ga0209564_1002900_pt1 | contig 12507 bp, 8 predicted proteins | sample AraplaCol_mMF_r2_FD_184272 | JGI IMG/M metagenome (GOLD analysis project Ga0209564, IMG submission 184272) | Arabidopsis root microbial communities from North Carolina, USA - plate scrape MF_Col_mMF_r2 (SPAdes) (version 3) | ecosystem: Host-associated > Plants > Roots > Endosphere | place: USA... | reverse complement strand
CGAAATCGGCGGCGGTCAGCTGGATCTGGTGCACCCACAGCCGGCCGGCTTCGTCGTCAGGCGCGAGCCCGAGCCGCGCGCCGAGAAACAGCAGGATGTTCGCGGTCTGCCCGACGACCACGTCGCCGGCCTTCAGGAACGGCGGCGCGAACGGCACGCATTCGGCCTTCGCGCTGTCCATCATGCGCATCATGGCCGACACGCCCATTCCGCGCCCCGATTCGCGCGCGACGTCGACGTAGTCGGCCTCGGCCGCCTCGAGCGCGAGCCGCACGTATTCGCCGCGGCCCTGGATCTCGGGCCAGTAATAGAGTTCGTATTGCATGCAAGTCTCCTGTCCGGTCGATGCGCCGGGATGCACGCATCGCGATGGCGGGGAGGGCGGCCGCGCGCCGCCCGTTGCGAATAGACAGTCTATGAGATCGAGTGCGAAATGCCAGTGGCGCCGCGTGTCATGGGCTGCGTCCGTCGCAGCCATTCGGCCGGTCTCCGGTGCATGGCGACCTGCGTCGTGTCGAGGCCACGCATCGTATGCCTGCTGACGGTTCGCATGGCTTGATTCGGGAATGATCATTTCCTATAATGCCGCATGGCTACGAAAATTGCTTCGAACGTTGGCAGGCCGCGAGAGTTCGATATGGATGAAGCGCTGGACGGCTTCATCCGCGTCTTTCGCGAGCGTGGCTATCATGCGACTTCTATCGGCGACCTGTCCCGGGAGACGGGGCTCACCGCCGGCAGTCTTTACAAGGCCTTTGCCGACAAGAACGCCATATTCGTTGCCGCGTTGAACCGGTACATCGATCGGCGCGTAAGCGAGCTCAACGTGATCCTTGCCGATGAAAAAAACGGACGGGACAAGGTGCGAGCGCTCCTGCGCTTTTACGCGGACGTCTCGCATGGAGACGAGGGTCGAAAGGGCTGTCTGGTCGTCGCCGGCGCCATTGTTCTGAGTACGCTGGATAGCGAGATCGCCGGTATCGTCCACAAATCGATGCAGAGGATCGAGCGTCTCCTTCGCGATTTGATCAAGCAAGGGCAGGCCGATGGATCCGTCGATGCCGAGCTGAACGCGCAAGCCACGTCGAGCTGTCTGTTTGCCATGGTGCAGGGGCTTCGAGTGGTGGGGAAGCTCGGCCAGAGCCGGAGCGACATGTCGATGCTGGTTGACGAGGCAATGCGGCTGCTCGACTAAGGTTTCTGCGTTGCCCGACAGGTGACTCGATATGAGGTAACGCGCGAAACGGCGCATGCGCGTGATCCGGTTTCGCCTAATTAGGAAATGATAATTTCCGAATGGAATGGCTCCCGCTGCCCGGGGGCCATCATCGAGGACAGTCGATTCTGTAGAGAGGACGAACTTATGTACCAGCATCAATCATCCGCGGATGCGTCGCACCTCGAGGCCGCGCCCTATTTTCGGGAAGACCCGCAGCTCAGCGGCTTTCGTCATCGGTTCGATACGGTAGACGGGGTGCGCCTTCATTTTGTCGAAGGAGGCCGCGCCGACGGCGAGACCATCGTCCTGCTCGCCGGGTTTCCGGAAAGCTGGTACGCGTGGCGGAGAGTCATGCCGCTTCTCGCGGACGAATTCAGGATCGTGGCGCCGGATCTTCCCGGACAAGGCGACTCGGACCGTCCACTCGTCGGTTACGACACGCAGACGGTCGCGGCAACGCTTGCGCGCTTGCTGGAGCGGCAAAATATCGCGCGCTTTTACCTGGCCGCTCACGACGTCGGGGCGTGGGTCGCCTATCCGTTTGCCGCGATGTATCCCGATTCAGTGAAGCGATTGGCGTTGCTCGACGCGGGGATACCCGGCATCACGCTGCCCGCCGCACTGCCGACCGAGCCCGGTAAGGCGTGGCGCACGTGGCACTTCGCATTTCATACTGTCGCCGACCTGCCGGAGACGCTGATTACCGGCAAGGAGCGCGAGTATCTCGATTGGTTCTTGCGTCGCAAGGCGGCCAATCCCGAGTCGTTCTCCGACGCGGATGTCGACGAGTATCTCCGGGTGTTCACCCGGGACGGCGGGTTGCGAGCGGGGCTGGCCTTCTACCGGGCCGTGTCGGAGTCGTCCGCTCAGAACCGCAAGCTGCAGGCGCAGGGGAAGCTGAAGATGCCCGTGCTCGCCGTCAGTGCGGATCAGGGATCCATACCTGATATGGCGGGGCCGCTCGAACATGTCGCGGAGGAGGTGACGGCTGCGACGATCGCGTATAGCGGGCATTTCATTCCTGAAGAACAACCGCAGGCGCTGGCGCGCGAGTTGCGCAATTTCTTCCGGTAGCACGCCGCCGCAAGTCGATTGCAATGCCCTGGGGCGGCCTGCGACGGTCGAGAAATCGCGCCGCGCAAGCCGCATGGGTGCGGCGCACGGCACGCATGCGTCGCACGCGTGGGCGCGTTTGGCCGGGTTGCGCATGGCTCGCGACAACCTGCGCCAAGTGCGTATCCCGACGGCTCGACTTGTCCGTGTCCAGCCGCCGCGCTTGCCGGGTAATGCTTATCCGGGTATCGCCTGTACCACCCAACTCACTGTTTTTATTCACTTTTTTCGTTATCGTGGTACTCCGCGGGCCGATTTTGCGTGGCATAATCGACCACATCCGCAAGGCTTGTAGTCACAACGACCCCGCATATCCATGGCACAGACTCTCTACGACAAACTGTGGAACACCCACGTGGTCCACACCGAGGAAGACGGCACGACCCTGCTCTACATCGACCGTCAGCTGCTGCATGAAGTCACGAGCCCGCAGGCATTCGAAGGGCTGAAGATCGCGCAGCGTCCGGTGTGGCGCATCAGCGCGAACCTGGCCGTGTCGGACCACAACGTGCCGACGACGGACCGCAGCCACGGCATCGCCGATCCCGTCTCGAAGCTGCAGGTCGACACGCTCGATTCGAATTGCGACGCATTCGGCATCACGCAGTTCAAGATGAACGACGTGCGTCAGGGCATCGTCCACATCATCGGGCCGGAGCAGGGCGCGACGCTGCCGGGCATGACGATCGTGTGCGGCGATTCGCATACGTCGACGCACGGCGCGTTCGGCGCGCTCGCGCACGGCATCGGCACGTCGGAAGTCGAGCACGTGCTCGCGACGCAGACCCTGCTGCAGAAGAAGAGCAAGAACATGCTCGTGAAGGTCGAGGGCGCACTGCCGCGCGGCTGTACCGCGAAGGACATCGTGCTCGCGATCATCGGCAAGATCGGCACCGCGGGCGGTACGGGCTACGCGATCGAATTCGGCGGCTCGACCATTCGCGCGCTGACGATGGAAGGCCGCATGACCGTCTGCAACATGGCGATCGAGGCCGGCGCGCGCGCAGGCATGGTCGCGGTGGACGATACGACGATCGACTACCTGAAGGGCCGTCCGTTCGTGCCGACCGGCGCGGAATGGGATCAGGCCGTCGAATACTGGCGCCAGTTCAAGTCGGACGACGGCGCGCAGTTCGACCGCGTGGTCGAGCTGAATGCCGCCGAGATCGTCCCGCAGGTCACGTGGGGCACGTCGCCGGAAATGGTCACGTCGATCGACGGTCGCGTGCCCGATCCCGAGCGCGAGAAGGATCCGGTCAAGCGCGACGCGATGGAGCGCGCGCTGGCATACATGGCGCTCGAGCCGAACACGCCGATCGAATCGATCAAGGTCGACAAGATCTTCATCGGCTCGTGCACGAACGCACGGATCGAGGACATCCGCGCGGCCGCGTACGTCGTGAAGAAGCTGAACCGTCGAGTCGCGTCGAACGTGCGGCTCGCGATGGTCGTGCCGGGCTCGGGCCTCGTGAAGGCGCAGGCCGAGCGCGAAGGGCTCGACAAGGTGTTCACCGATGCGGGCTTCGAATGGCGCGAGCCGGGCTGCTCGATGTGCCTCGCGATGAACGCCGACCGGCTCGAGCCGGGCGAGCGCTGCGCGTCGACGTCGAACCGCAACTTCGAAGGCCGGCAGGGCGCGGGCGGTCGCACGCACCTCGTGAGCCCTGCGATGGCGGCGGCCGCGGCGATCGAAGGTCACTTCGTCGACATTCGCCAGTTGGGGTAACACGTGACGGCATCGAAGGTCATCGCGCGGCTGGTTGCCGCGCTGGCGCTGGCGGGGCTGGGCTTCGGCCTCGCGGGCTGCAATACCGTCCGAGGCTTCGGGGAAGACGTCAACGCCGCCGGCAGCGCACTGAAGCGCGCCGCGGAGTGACGTTTCCCGCCGAGAATTTGTCGATGTGCGCCGGCTGAATGCCGGCCCTTCAACCGGATAGACGGATCATGGAAAAATTCACTGTACATACCGGCGTCGTGGCGCCGCTCGATCGCGAAAACGTCGACACCGACGCGATCATCCCGAAGCAGTTCCTGAAGTCGATCAAGCGCACGGGCTTCGGTCCGAACGCATTCGACGAGTGGCGCTATCTCGATCACGGCGAGCCGGGCCAGGACAACTCGAAGCGTCCGCTGAACCCGGACTTCGTGCTGAACCAGCCGCGCTACCAGGGCGCCTCGGTGCTGCTTGCACGCAAGAACTTCGGCTGCGGCAGCTCGCGCGAGCACGCGCCGTGGGCGCTGCAGCAGTACGGCTTCCGCGCGATCATCGCACCGAGCTTCGCCGACATCTTCTTCAACAACTGCTACAAGAACGGTCTGCTGCCGATCGTGCTGACCGAGCAGCAGGTCGATCACCTGTTCAACGAGACGGTCGCGTTCAACGGCTTTCAACTGACGATCGACCTCGACGCGCAGGTCGTGCGCGCGGGCGACGGCCGCGAGTATCCGTTCGAGATCGCCGCATTCCGCAAGTACTGCCTGCTGAACGGCTTCGACGACATCGGCCTCACGCTGCGCCACGCGGACAGGATCCGCCAGTTCGAAGCGGAGCGGCTCGTGAAGCAGCCGTGGCTCAACACCAAGTTGGTCGGCTGATCGCGTGTGGCGGGTGGGCGCGCCGTGCGTGCGCTCGCCGGCCTGCCTCCATAACAATCTACCCAGTCAGGAATTTCGCATGAAGATTGCAGTGCTGCCCGGCGACGGCATCGGTCCGGAAATCGTCAATGAAGCGGTGAAGGTGCTGAACGCACTCGACGAGAAGTTCGAACTCGAACAGGCGCCGGTCGGCGGCGCGGGCTATGAGGCGAGCGGCCATCCGCTGCCCGACGCGACGCTGGCGCTCGCGAAGCAGGCCGACGCGATCCTGTTCGGCGCGGTCGGCGACTGGAAGTACGACTCGCTGGAGCGCGCGCTGCGCCCCGAGCAGGCGATTCTCGGGCTGCGCAAGCACCTCGAGCTGTTCGCGAACTTCCGCCCGGCGATCTGCTATCCGCAGCTCGTCGATGCGTCGCCGTTGAAGCCGGAGCTCGTCGCGGGCCTCGACATCCTGATCGTGCGCGAACTGAACGGCGACATCTACTTCGGCCAGCCGCGCGGCGTGCGCGCGGCGCCGGACGGTCCGTTCGCCGGCGAGCGCGAAGGCTTCGACACGATGCGCTATTCGGAGCCGGAAGTGCGCCGCATCGCGCACGTCGCGTTCCAGGCCGCGCAAAAGCGCGCGAAGAAGCTGCTGTCGGTCGACAAGTCGAACGTGCTGGAAACGTCGCAGTTCTGGCGCGACATCATGATCGACGTGTCGAAGGAATACGCGGACGTCGAGCTGTCGCACATGTACGTCGACAACGCGGCGATGCAGCTCGCGAAGGCGCCGAAGCAGTTCGACGTGATCGTCACGGGCAACATGTTCGGCGACATCCTGTCGGATGAAGCGTCGATGCTGACGGGTTCGATCGGCATGCTGCCGTCGGCGTCGCTCGACAAGCACAACAAGGGGCTGTACGAGCCGTCGCACGGTTCGGCGCCGGACATCGCGGGCAAGGGCATCGCGAACCCGCTCGCGACGATCCTGTCGGCCGCGATGCTGCTGCGCTACTCGCTGAATCGTGCGGAGCAGGCCGATCGCATCGAGCGCGCGGTGAAAACGGTGCTCGAACAAGGCTATCGCACGGGCGACATCGCGACGCCGGGCTGCCAGCAGGTCGGCACGGCGGCGATGGGCGACGCGGTGGTCGCGGCGCTGTAAGCGGACGGAAGTGCAGTCCGGTAATTAAGATGAAAAGGGCGCGAACGGGCCGGAAAAATCGGCCGGTTCGCGCACCGTTGGCCGTTGTGCGGGCCAGCGGCTTTGTGTAGACTCGAACGATGGCGCTGATTTCCCTGATCTCCCCGGTCCTGAAACTCCACGGCAACACTGCCCGTGCGGGTGCGCGCGCCATCGTCATCACGAAAACCATTACCACGAAAACGATCATTAAACGCTGATCGCCGTCGTGCCCGCCTGTTTCCCCGCGCGGTCACGCGGGGACGGAAATGGCGGGGAAGCTCCATTCAAGCAAAGGGTTAGTCATGAACGTAGGTCTCGTAGGTTGGCGCGGCATGGTCGGCAGCGTCCTGATGCAGCGCATGCAGGAAGAGGGCGATTTCGACCTGATCGAACCGGTGTTCTTCAGCACCAGCAACACGGGCGGCAAGGCGCCGTCGTTCGCGAAAAACGAGACTACGCTCAAGGACGCGACCAACGTCGACGAGCTGAAGAAGTGCGACGTGATCATCACGTGCCAGGGCGGCGACTACACGAACGACGTGTTCCCGAAGCTGCGCGCGGCCGGCTGGAACGGCTACTGGATCGACGCGGCATCGTCGCTGCGGATGCAGGACGACGCGGTCATCATCCTCGATCCGGTCAACCTCGACGTGATCAAGGACGCGCTGGTCAAGGGCACGAAGAACTTCATCGGCGGCAACTGCACGGTCAGCCTGATGCTGATGGCGCTCGGCGGCCTGTTCCGCGAGAACGTCGACTGGATCACGGCGATGACCTACCAGGCCGCATCGGGCGCGGGCGCGCAGAACATGCGCGAGCTGCTGTCGCAAATGGGCACGCTGAACGGCGCGGTGCAGGAACAGCTCGCCGATCCGGCGTCCGCGATCCTCGACATCGACCGCCGCGTGCTGGCCGCGATGAACAGCGATGCGATGCCGACGAGCCACTTCGGCGTGCCGCTCGCCGGTTCGCTAATTCCGTGGATCGACAAGGATCTCGGCAACGGGATGTCGAAGGAAGAGTGGAAGGGCGGCGCGGAAACCAACAAGATCCTCGGCAAGCCGGCGATGGGCGAGCCGGGTTCGATCCCGGTCGATGGCCTGTGCGTGCGGATCGGCGCGATGCGCTGCCACTCGCAGGCGTTGACGATCAAGCTGAAGAAGGACGTGCCGCTCGACGAAATCAACGGTATCCTCGCATCGGCGAACGACTGGGTGAAGGTCGTGCCGAACGAGCGTGAAGCGTCGATGCGCGACCTGTCGCCGGCGAAGATCACCGGCACGCTGTCGGTGCCGGTCGGCCGCCTGCGCAAGCTCGCGATGGGCGGCGAATACCTGTCGGCGTTCACGGTCGGCGATCAGTTGCTGTGGGGCGCGGCCGAGCCGCTGCGCCGCATGCTGCGCATCCTGCTCGACAAGTAAGCATCGCTGTCCGGCCCGCAGGCCGGGCTGCACGATACGACGCGCCGCGTCGGCCTTGGGATTCAGGGTCGGCGCGGCGCGTTTTTCATGTGCGGTCGTTCAGCGCAGGTTCAGCAGCGTCTGGTCGACGGCCTGCTGAGTCTTGATCGTCTGCGCATTCGCCTGGTAATTGCGCTGCGCGGTGATCAGGTTCACGAGCTCGGTCGTCAGGTTGACGTTCGAGTTTTCGAGCGCGCTACCCTGCAGCGTGCCGTGGTTCGTGCTGCCAGGAGCTGAGATCTGCGGCACGCCCGACGCGGCCGTTTCCGCATACTGGTTGCCGCCGATGTTCACGAGCCCGTTCGGATTGTTGAAGTTCGCCAGCGCGATCAGGCCGAGCACCGCGCTCTGGCCGTTCGAATAGTTGCCGGTGAGCTTGCCGTCGGTGCCGATCGAGAACGTCGTCAGCGTGCCGCTCGCGAAGCCGTCCTGCGCGAGATGGTTCACGCCGTCCTTGCCGCCGTACTGCGTCGTGCCGCCGAGGTCGAGCGTCAGGTTCTGCGGATTGGCGCCGCCCGTCGTGTTCGGGATCGAGAACGCGAACTGGCCGAGGCTTGGCGTCGGCTGGCCGGTCGCAGCCGACGTCGTCGAGCTGAGCCGGCCCGATGCATCGAACGTGACGGTACCGAGATTCGTCGGCGTCTGGCCCTGCACGCCCGCGTAGGCCTGCCACGTGCCGGCCGCGTTCTTCGCGAAGTACATCGTGACCTGTTGCGAGCCGCCGAGCGTGTCGTAGACCTGGATCGACGAGTTGTAGTTGTACGTCGTGTTGTCGGTCGCGTTGAACGGCGTCTTGGCCGGCACCTTGTCTTGCGCGTTCAGGTTGAACTGGCCGGTGATCCTGCTCGTCGCGCGCGGTGCGATGTTGCTGGTCGGCGCTTGCAGCGGCACGGTCTGCGCGGTGTTGATCACGCCGCCGGCGCCTGCCGCATAGCCCATCAGGTTGCGGCCTTGCGCGTCGACGATCGCGCCGTTCTTGTCGCGGTGGAACGTGCCGTCGCGCGAGTACGTGGTCACGCCGTTGCTCGACATCTGGAAGAAGCCGTTGCCGTTGATCGCGACGTCGAGCGACGACTTCGTCGAATTGATCGTCCCCTGGCCGAAATTCTGCTGCACCGACGCGAGCCGCGTGCCGATGCCGATCTGCGTGTTGACCGACGTCGCGACCGAATTCGCGTACATGTCGGCGAAGTTCGCGCGTCCCTGCTTGAAGCCGACCGTGTTCGCGTTCGCGATGTTGTTGCCGATCACGTCGAGATTGCTCGACGCCCCGGCCAACCCGCTCAAACCCTGCTGATAGCCCATGTTCGTCCCCGTAACGAGCTCGTGAGTGAATGCAGTCGTGCGACTGCGCGATGACCCTCCGGTACTTCACGGCATCAGCCCGACCGCGTGCTGCTGCCTTTCCGGCATGGGCGGGCGCGAGGTCGAAATGTGCCGATTCCTGTTTGAAGGCGATCGTATCGACGGCGGTTATCAGGTCTGTGTAATTTTGTGTAATGTAATTGAATTGATGAAGAAACGATCGCTTTTGTATGAGTAATGGATCGTGCGGAAGGGGTGAAAGCCTTACAGGGCGGGGCTTTGCTGGTGTGGATTTTTATTTCTTCGATAAGAGAGAGAAATTGCCTTCTTATCGACGAATTGGAATTGATCGGGATGGGATTAATCGCCGGTCGAGATTTGTTTTGATTGTGCGGCTGGTCATTCATTAACGGCGGGCGGGATGGATTGTTGAGGAAACGCTTGCGATTCTGTTGCTCCGGTCCTTCGGAGGATGTCCGCTGAGCGCCACAAGGCCGTGTCATTCGAGTGGGGTGCGAGTCTGCCGTGAGGCGGCTTTCGACTGCGGCAAGCAGGTTCATTTTTACGGATCGGATACATGGACTGCGACACGCGCACCCGCTCGACATGAGCGCCCGCCCGCGCCCGGTGGCACCTGCCGGCGACGAATTCGGCCGGAACCCGATCGCGTGAAGTAAACTACGCGGTTACGACGCACAGACCCGCCGAAAGCGTCGCGTTTCGCGCGACGCTTTTGCATTTCTGCCGCCACTTTATTGACGCTTCCAACCGCGAATCCGAGCCGCGCCCGCGCGCGGCGATAGAGCCAACGATGTCCCGAATTTCCTTGTTTCCGCGTCAGTCCCGCTTGTCGCGCGCCGTGCGTGGCGCGCTGGCGATCCTGGCGCTCGGCGTAGCCGCATCGGCGTGGGCAGTCGGCACCGGCGAATTGCCGGCGTCCGCCGCCGGCACCGCCGCACCGCTTACCGTGACGGTCCAGCCGGGCCAGTCGCTGAACGACATCGCGAAAGCGGCCACGCAATCGCATGATCCGGCCGTGCTCGCACGCGCTGGCCGTGCGTTGTTCGACGCCAATCCGCAGGCGTTCATGAAACGCGACGCGAGCCGCCTGAAAGTCGGCGCGACGCTGACCGTGCCCGCGCTCGACGCCACCGGCGCGGCGCTCGTGCCGGCCGGCGCATCCGCTGCTTCCGGTACGGCGGCTGCTTCCGCGCCCGCCGCCGCATCGGGCGGAGCGGCGATCGCGCAGCATGGCGCATCCGCGCCGCATCCCGGCTCGGCCGTGCAACCCGCGCCGGTGGCGCCGGCCGTGCATGCGGCTCCGGTGAGCGGGGCGAGTGTCGCGACGGCGACGGCGGCGGGGGCATTGGCGTCGAGCGGTGCTTCAGCTTCGATCGGCGCGTCGGCCGCATATGGCGCATCGGCTGTCGAAAGCACGCAGCCGGCGGCGTCCACGGCCGGGGCAAGCGGCCCGCACGTGTGGAGCGGTGCGATCCAGTCGGCGCCGTCGTCCGCGAGCGAGGCTGCGGGGCAGGCGGTGCCGGGTAGCCCGGTTTCCGGCGTGCATGAACCGGCCGGCGCGGCGCCCGCCGTGAGTGCGTCGCAGCCGCGGCCGTCGAGCCTGCAGCAATTGCTGGCGTTGAAGAATCGCGTGCTGATGGAGTTGCAGAAGCACGGCATCGGCAAGCCGGCGACGACGACCGGCGTCGCGCCTGCTCCGGTGCCCGCCACGCCGCGTCCGGCCGCGAATGACGCGGGTGCATCGGCCGCGGCATCGACGGCGGACGAAGCCGCGTCGGGTGCGGCAGCGAGTGCGCCGCAACCGGCATCGGCTTCGGTACAACCGGTCGCGCCTGTCGCGACGCCTGCACGTCGTACCGAGCAGATGGACTGGCGCCCGGCCGCCGTGGCCGGCGCTGCCGTGATCGTGCTTGCGGCCGGCTTCGCATGGCGCAAGCGCCGCAAGGGTCGCCGCGCTGACGATGCGGGTACCGTTGCGACCGCGGCCGCAGGGGGCGGTGCCGTGGCTGCAGAAGCGGAAGCCGAAGCCGCGTCGTCTGTCGAACGCGAACTGCCGATCACGCCCGAGATGCCGGTCGCGCGCGATGCGGCGTCCGACCTGAACCTCGCTGCGGCGACTGCCGCTGCGGCGGAGACGATCGAGCCGCCCGCAGCGGACACATCGCCCGCACCTGAAGTGACGGCGCCGCGTGACGAGTCGCCGGAATTGCCGCCTGCTCACGCTGCGGAGCCGGTCGCGAACGAGGCGACTCCGGTTCCGGTCGAGGCTCCGCACGACGCAGGACCGGCGGAAAAAACCACCGCAGCGGACCAGCCAGCCGCCCCGACCGCCGCATCCGCCGCACCTGCGACGACCGAAGCGCAGCACGCGTCGCTGATGCAGAACGCGATCAGCGCGCTCAACAGTCTCGACATGCCGTTGCCGCCGCGGACGGTGGACGAGCCATCGTCGACGGCGGAGGAGCCGTCTGCGCGGGCAGTGCAGTCCGACGTCGATAAAATTGCAACTAACGGTCAATCCGCCCAGCACCTGCCCACGGGCGCGGATGAACCGGCACCGGAACATCCCGCCGACCAGGACGACGAGTTCGATTGGGACCCGGACGCAGCGACGCCCGCCGGCCAAGCTGGCAGCCCGCCCGCGACGACATCGCTGCCCCCGCTCGGCGGCGCGCAGTTCGGCGCGCTGAAGCTCGACTTCGATCTCGACCTGCCGTCCACGCCGGGCGCCGCGCTGCCCGCGCTTACCCCGCACGAACTCGCGCGCATCGCCCGCAACAAGCTCGACCTCGCAGCCGAATACGTCGAACTGGGCGACCTGTCCGGCGCACGGACGCTGCTGCAGGAAGTGGTCGACGCGAACGATGCCGCGACCCGCGACGATGCACGCGCGCTGCTCGCGAAACTGGCGGACGAGGCGTGATGCGGATCGCGCTGGGCATCCAGTACGACGGCGCGGCGTTCTGCGGCTGGCAGGCGCAGCCGCACGGCAAGACCGTGCAGGACCGGCTCGAACATGCGCTGGCCGAGTTCGCGCGGGTGCCGCTGCACACGACGGTGGCGGGGCGCACCGACACCGGCGTGCACGGGCTCGGGCAAGTCGTGCATTTCGACACCGATCTCGAACGCGAAGTGTTTTCGTGGGTGCGCGGCACCAATGCGTTCCTGCCGCCGACCGTGTCGGTGCAATGGGCGAAGCCGATGCCGGATACGTTCCATGCGCGTTTCTCGGCGTTCGAGCGCACCTACTACTACGCGCTGTACGTGCATCCGGTGCGTTCGCCGATGCTGGCCGGGCGCGCCGGCTGGATCCACACGCCGCTCGACGACGACGCGATGCGCGCCGCCGCCGCGCATTTGATTGGCGAGCACGACTTTTCGTCGTTCCGGTCGTCGGAATGCCAGTCGAAGACGCCGGTCAAACACCTGTATCAGATCGATGTGCGGCGCGCGGGGCATTTCATCCATTTCCGCTTCCGCGCGAACGCGTTCCTGCATCACATGGTGCGCAACCTGATGGGCTGCCTCGTCGCGGTCGGGCGCGGCCGCTATCCGGCCGACTGGCTCGCCGACGTGCTGGCCGGGCGCGACCGCAACCTCGCGGCGCCCACGTTCATGGCCGACGG
>Ga0209564_1002897_pt1 | contig 12521 bp, 13 predicted proteins | sample AraplaCol_mMF_r2_FD_184272 | JGI IMG/M metagenome (GOLD analysis project Ga0209564, IMG submission 184272) | Arabidopsis root microbial communities from North Carolina, USA - plate scrape MF_Col_mMF_r2 (SPAdes) (version 3) | ecosystem: Host-associated > Plants > Roots > Endosphere | place: USA... | reverse complement strand
GCTTGAACTGGATCGGCGCCCGCTTCTGCAGCGCCATCAGGACCGACAGCATCGTGTACGAGTCCTTGCCGCCGCTCATGCAGACCATGACGGTGTCGCCGTCCTCGATCATGCCGAAGTCGCCGATGGCCTTGCCGGTCTGCGACTGCAGACGGGTTTCAAGCCGATAGAAGTTAGCCGAGTGACTCATAAGACGTACCTGTAACGGGGCGGGCGCTGAATAATGGCCACGTCCCCGATAGAAATGCCGGAATTGACGGGGCGATATTCTACTGGACCGGACCGTCCGGCGCTGTGCGCGTCCCGAGTCGCCCCGGTCTTCGTCAGGCCGGCTTGATGTGGAACACTTCCACGCCAACCGAATCGCAGTCGGGGTAGACGTCGGGCTTCTCGGTCGAAACGCGTACGGCGCGCACCTTGGGATGCTGCAGCATGGCGCGCGCCACGTCGTCGCACAGCGTCTCCTGCAGGTGGATATGGCCCTGGGCCATGCGGGCCGCCACCGTGTTGCGCATGAAATCGTAGTCGACCACTTCCTCCAGCCGGTCGGCCTGGGGGGTGGTTTCGGACAGCGACACGAACAGGTCGATGTTCACCAGCACGCGCTGTTCGCCCTTTTTCTCGAATTCATGCACGCCGATGTTGATCTGCACTTCGTAGTTGCGCAGGAACATGCGACGGCAGTCTTGCAGGCTGGGATGGGAAAGGGCGGCAAAGGTCATGGCAGGGTCAATCAAGGTACGGCTTCATTCAGTCAGGAACATCACGTCGCGGGCCAGCGGCATCAGGTGCTGGCCTCCGTCGACGTACAGCGTGGTGCCGGTCACGGCGCGGGCCACGGCCAGGTAGGCCACGGCCTGGGCGATATCGTCGGGCGTGCTCGACTTGCCCAGCGGCGTCATGCCATGGGCCCGCACGAAGCCCGGGTCGGACTGGTCGCCGGACACCAGCGTGATGCCCGGTGCCACGCCCACCACGCGCAGGCGCGGAGCCAGCGCCTGCGCCAGCTGCACCGTGGCGGTCTGCAGCGCAGACTTCGACAGCGTGTACGACAGGAAATCGGGGTTCAGGTTGTTGAGTTTCTGGTCCAGCAGGTTGATCACCACGCCGCGCTGTTCGGTGTCGTTGCCGTCGGCGCCAAGCGCCTTGTGCATCTCACGCGCCAGCAGCAGCGGGGCCGCCACGTTCGTGCGCATATGGGTATCGAGCGATCCGTACGAGAAGCTCGTGGCCACGTCGTACTGGAACAGCGATGCATTGTTGACCAGGCAGGTTGGCGCGCCCAGCACATCCACGCAGGCGGCAACCAGCTTGCCCGTGGCGGCTTCGTCGGACAGGTCGGCCTGCAGCACGGCGGCACGGCGGCCCAGTCCGCGGATCTGCGCGGCCAGCACCTCGGCTTCGTCGCGCGACCGGTTGCAGTGGACGGCCACGTCCCAGCCCTGCGCGGCAAGCTCCAGCGCGATGGCGCGGCCCAGCCGGCGCGCCGCGCCGGTCACCAGCGCCACGCCGCGCGATTGGACGCCAGCGGCGCCCTGAGTATTCGAATCTGGCATTGCTACAATTCGCGGTATGCAGAAAGTCGCTAGTCTACCCCTTCCCTCCGCCGATGCGCTTGACGCGTCCAAGGCCCTTTCCATCGTTATCGGCGACGCCATTGCGGCATCGGACGGCTGGATCGGCTTCGACCGCTACATGGCGCTGGCGCTCTACGCCCCCCGGCTGGGCTATTACAGCGGCGGCGCGGCCAAGTTCGGGCGCGGCGCCGACGACGGCAGCGACTTCATCACCGCCCCCGAGCTGACCCCGTTCTTCGCCCGCACGCTGGCCCGCCAGTTCGCGCCGCTGATCGGCATGTCCCTGCCCCGCGTGATGGAATTCGGCGCCGGCACCGGAAGGCTGGCCGCCGACCTGCTGCTGGCGCTGGAGTCCGATGGCGCGCTGCCCGAGTCGTACAGCATCGTCGAACTGTCCGGCGAACTGCGCGCACGCCAGCAGGACACGCTGGCCCGGCGCGCGCCGCACCTGGCCGGCCGCGTGCAATGGCTGGACGCCCTGCCCGACAGCTTCGAGGGCGTCATCGTCGGCAACGAGGTGCTCGACGCCATGCCCGTGCGGCTGTTCGCCCGTATCGGCGGCCAGTGGCACGAGCGCGGCGTGGCGCGCCAGGGCGATACGTTCGCGTACGAAGACCGGCTGCTCGACGCCGCCGCCGTGCCGGCGCAACTCCACGAGATGCCCGGCGACCACGACGTGGTCACCGAGACCCATGCCGAAGGCGAGGGCTTCACGCGTGCCGTGGGCGCCCTGCTCAGGCGTGGCGCGGCGTTCTTCATCGACTATGGCTTTCCGGCATCGGAGTACTACCACGCGCAGCGCGTGGGCGGCACGCTGATGTGCCACTACCGCCATCACTCGCACCCCGATCCGTTCCTGTACCCGGGGCTGCAGGACATCACGGCCCACGTCAATTTCAGCGGCATCGCCGAGGCGGCGACCGACGCAGGGCTGGCCGTGGCGGGCTTTGCCTCGCAGGCGCGATTCCTGATGAATGCCGGCATTACCGACCTGATGATGTCGCTGGACCCCTCCGATGCGCGCAACTTCCTGCCGCAGGCCAACGCGGTGCAGAAGCTGCTCAGCGAAGCCGAAATGGGCGAGCTGTTCAAGGTCATCGCGCTGACGCGCGATCTCGACGACGCGCTGCCGCTGGCCGGATTTGCTCGCGGCGACCGCAGCTACGCACTCTGACCGATCAACGGGCCATCACCATGTTGCGCTGGACCTTCACCATCTTCCTGTGCGTGATCGTGCTGTCTGCGGCGCTGCCGTGGCTGCAGAAGATCGGCCTCGGCCGCCTGCCTGGCGACGTGCGCTTCCGGCTGTTCGGCAAGGAATATGTCTTGCCGTTCGCGTCGACGATCCTGCTGTCGCTGGTGGCGCTGGTGATCGGGAAGATCCTGTAGCGCTGCACGACTTGAAACGCCCGCCCTCTCCCTAACCCTCTCCCGCCAGCGGGAGAGGGGACGCGCTCCCGGCATTCTGCGTAACCCACGGTTTGCTCCCCTCTCCCGCCTGCGGGAGAGGGGCCGGGGGAGAGGGCGGGCGGATCTTAGTCCGACAATCCCAGCTTTTCCGCCACCGCCGCCACGCGCGCCTTGTGGACCTTGTCCTTGATCAGGTCGACACGATCCGCGCACGTCTTCGCAATTGCCCCGGCATCGACCGATGCTGCCGCATCCCGGGCCGCCAGCAGCCGCGCGGTCTGCGGATAGTCGCGATCCTCGAATCCCAGCCGGCCACGGGCATCGGCCTCGCATGCCTGCAGCGCTTCGGCAAACCGGTCGGGCTTGCGCAGCGCGTCGCTACGCTCCACCAGCCGCGTCAGCGCCGCCGCACCGAATTCGTTCGAGCGATGAATGTTGCCGTGCTCGCGTGCCACCAGCAGCGCCAGTTCGCGGCAGTCGTTCGGCACGCGCAGCCGCTTGCAGACCGCTTCCAGCAGGTCCACGCTGCGCTGCTCGTGGCCGATATGGCGCGGCAGCACGTCTTCCGGCGTGGTGCCCTTGCCCAGGTCATGGGTCAGCGCCGCAAATCGCACCGGCAGCGACGCACCCTGCGCGGCGGCGTAGTCGACCACCATCATCACGTGCACGCCGGTATCCACCTCGGGGTGGTAGTCGGCGCGCTGCGGCACGCCCCAGAGCCGGTCCAGCTCGGGCAGCAGCCGCGCCAGCGCGCCGCATTCGCGCAGCACGTCGAACATGCGCGATGGCCGGGCTTCCATCAGGCCGCGCGCCAGTTCCTGCCAGACGCGCTCGGGCACCAGCGCGTCGACCTCGCCCATTTCCACCATCCGGCGCATCAGCGCCACCGTTTCGGGCGCCACCGAAAAATCATGGAAGCGCGCCGCAAAGCGTGCCGCGCGCAGGATGCGCACCGGGTCCTCGGCAAATGCGTCGGACACATGGCGGAACAGCCGCGCCTGCAGGTCCTGCCGGCCGCCGTACGGATCGACGATCGGGCCCACCAGGTTGTCTTGGCCGTCCACGGCCTGCGCCATCGCGTTGATGGTCAGGTCGCGGCGCACCAGGTCATCTTCCAGCGTGACATCGGGCCCGGTGTAGAACGCAAACCCCTTGTAGCCGACGGCCGTCTTGCGCTCGGTTCGCGCCAGCGCGTATTCGGCCCGGGTCTGCGGATGGAGGAAGACCGGAAAGTCCTTGCCCACCGGCTTGTAGCCGGCGGCCTCCATCTGCTCCGGCGTGGCACCCACCACCACGTAGTCGCGATCCTGGCTCGGCAGGCCCAGCAGTTGGTCGCGGATGGCCCCGCCGACGGCGTACACCTGCATGATCAGCCCGTGACGATGATCGCGTCGGCCCGTTCAGGCTGCGTGCGGTAGGGTTCGTCGGCCGGCACGAAATCGCGCTCCTCGCGGGCGGCCGCCACCCATTCCTGCATGGCCGGCAAGGCCAGGATGAAGTCGGCGTACGCCTTGGCGGACTCGGGCAGGTGCACGCCATAGGTGGCAAAGCGGCTGACCACGGGCGCGTAGAACGCGTCGGCAATCGTAAATTCGCCAAACAGGAACGGCCCGCTGGCGCCGTAGCGCGCACGCAGGTCGGTCCAGATCGCGGCGATGCGATCCACATCCTGCTGCACGGCCACGTTCCAGCCCAGGCCCGGCAACACGGCGGTAGCGTTCATCGGCATCTGGCTGCGCAGGTTGCCGAAACCCGAGTGCATCTCCGCGCAGACCGACCGCGCCGTGGCGCGTGCGGCCACGTCGGCCGGCCACAGCGTCTTTTGCGGAAACCGTTCGGCCACATATTCGGAAATCGACAGCGAATCCCACACGGTCACGTCGCCGTCGATCAGTGCCGGGACCTTGCCGGCGGGCGAATAGCGGGCGATCTCGGCGCCGAAATCCTTCGTGAACAGTCGCAGCGGAATTTCCTCGAATTCGATGCCGGCGTGGCGCAGCAGCAGCCACGGCCGCAACGACCAGGACGAATAGTTCTTGTTGCCGATGACGAGCTTCATCGTGAATTCCTTGGGGGCGGAAACAGAGGCAAACGAAAGGCGAAAGCCGGATGACGCGGGCGCCGGCATGCCGCCAGGCGCCCCGAGCCACACATTCTATCGGTCCGGCGCACGGCCTCCAAATGAAATGCGCTCGCAAGGCTGTGAGCGCCGATCACATCGGCGCAAGTTCCGTGCCCCCGGACGATGGCGCTTCAGCGATGCACGCTGCCGCGCATGGACTGGAAGAACGTGTCGCGGCTGCGCCCGGCCAGCACGTCGGTCATCACGACCTCCAGGCTCACGGGATGCACGCCAAGTTCCTCCGCCATGGGCTCGCCGAGCACGTTGTCCAGCCGCATCGAATCGAGGTTGTCGCGCGACAGCACCGCGCCGCCCGGCATGTGTTCGAGCACGGCGGCCTGCATGCGCGCCAGCGCGTCGGGCAGCGCGATGATCGGTCGCGGATGCCCGGACGCCCGGCCCGCGAACTTGACCAGTTCTTCCAGCGTGTACACCTGCGGGCCGCCCAGTTCGTAGGTTTGCCCGACCGTCGACCCATTGGCCATCGCGTTGACAAAGGCCTGCACCACGTCCATCACGAACACGGGCTGGAAGCGCGCATGGGCGCACGCCAGCGGTACCACCGGTGCCATCTGCTGCAGCTGGGCGAACAGGTTCAGGAAATGATCGTCGGGGCCGAACACGACCGACGGCCGGAAGATGGTCCAGTCCAGCCCGCTCTCGCGCACGATGCGCTCGCCCTCGCCCTTGCTGCGCAGGTACATCGACGGACCCTGCGTGTCGGCGCCAAGCGCGCTCATGTGGATCAGGCGGCGAACGCCGGTACGGTTGCAGGCCTCAACCAGCTGTCGCGGCAGGTCGACATGCGCGGCGGCAAACTGCGGCCCGTACGGGTCGGCGCGGTCGCCGTGCAGGATGCCCACCAGGTTGACGACGATGCCGTCGACACCCAGCGGGCCGATGGCGTCATCGAGCGAGGCCGCATCGGACAGGCCAAGTTCGGCCACTTCCACACGCGGCAGCAACAGCAGGTGCTGCGCATGTTCGATGCTGCGCGCCCCGACCACGATGCGGTCGGGGGCAATGGGACTATCGGGATTGGTGGCCGGATCGAGCGGCGCGCCGGAGGCGGATGCCGCGCCAGCCAGGCGGGACACGAGGTGGCTGCCGATGAAACCGGCGCCCCCGACGACAAGGACGTTGCTGGTCTTCATTCTGGGCTCCGTGACGTTTCGTGTGACGCTTGCGTGATGCACGCGTCCCGAGGGTCACGGAGCCAGCGCCCCGCCCCGATGCAGGGTATTGCAGGGTCAGGGCAGGCTGGTCGTCGTGACCGAGGACGGCGCGACCACCCCGAGCCGGTCTTTCAGCGACTGGGGACGGCCACTCATCAATGCAGCATAGTACGTAGCGTTGGAAAGCACATTCTTGACATACGTTCGCGTTTCCGTGAACGGGATCGTCTCTGCAAAGATCGCGCCTTCCACGGGCCGCGACAGGCTCGAACGCCACGATTTCGGGCGTCCCGGGCCGGCGTTGTAGCCGGCCGAGGCCAGCGTCCATGAACTATCGAGGTCCGTCAGTACCATGCTCATGTAATTTGTACCGAGCAGGATATTGATGTTCGGATCGCCCATCATCGACGGCGAGAAGTCGGCCATGCCGATCTTCTTCGCCACGTATTTGGCCGTGGCCGGCATCACCTGCATCAGGCCGTGCGCACCCGCCGACGACCGCGCGTTCATGATGAAGCGCGATTCCTGGCGGATCAGGCCGTACGCCCAGGCCATGTCCAGGCCCACATCGTCGGTGGCGCGCTGCATGATGTCGCGATACGGCATTGGGAAACGCTGTGCGAAATCATGTTCGGCCTTCGTACGATCCGACGTGTTGACCGTGCGATCCAGCAGCTCGACCTTGCGCGCGTACTCGGCGGCGGCGATCAGCTCGCGGTCGCTCATGCCGCGCAGTTCCCAGTTCCACTCGCGGTTGCCCTCGAAGCGCAGGTTCAGGTCATAGAACTTCTGCGCGCGGACAAAGCCCGGGCGCGTGCGCATTGCCATGGCCTCGGCGTCGCTGACCGTGGTGCGGGCCGGCAGCGTGATCCGGTTGCCCAGTTCCTCGCTGGCCAGCTGGCCGTAGAAGTTGAACTGGCCGGCAATCGACTGGAATTGCGCCTGTGCATCGGCGGTGCGGCCGTCAGCCTTGAGCGCGCGGCCGTACCAGTACGTCCAGGCCGGGTCCTTGGCACGCAGCTCGGCACGCATCAGCTCGACCGACTGGCGCACCTGTTTCCAGTCGCCCTGACGCAATGCGGCGCGTACGCGCCATTCCTGCGTTTCGTCGGACAGCCACTGGTTGCCGCCCAGGTCCATCTGGCGGCGGTAGTAGCCGGCCGCTTCCGGCATCAGCTTCTTGGCTGCGTACTGGCCAACCACGCCCCACGCGGCACCCTGCTCGTCGCGCGACAGGCCGCCGGCAATGGTGTTCAGGTAGGACGCCGCCTGCGACGGGTCGTTGCGGGCCATCTTGACCACGGTGGCCAGCGAATCGCTGTCCACGCGTGCATCGGGCACGGCGGCTGCGATCTTCGCAGCCAGCGTCGTGTAGTTCTGCTCCAGCGCCTGACGTGCCTGGAACGCCACGTCGCTGCGCTGGATCTGCTGGCTCTGCGCCAGGTAGCTCACCAGGTCCACGCAGCCGTCGCCGTAGTAGCGCGGATCCACCAGCGTGGCGCGCGCCTCGGCGGCCACGTTCTGGCCCTTGAGCGCCTTCGACAGCAGCGCGTAGCACTCCACCTGCGTGTCGTCCTTGAGCACGAACTGGGGGTACTGGATGTCGAAGTTGGCCCAGTCGCGCTTCTTGCCCAGCACCAGCAGCCAGTCGTTGCGCATGCGGTCGGCAATCGCCTCGCCCTGGTAGCGCTGCAGGAAGGCCGCCACTTCGGCGTCGGGGGCGTCGATGCGCGCCTGGCCGCCGGTGTCGAACATCTGCGGCTTGATGCGGAAGTATTCGACGTACGAGGGGATCGGGTAGTCGACCAGCGTGGCCGAAATGGCGGCGGCGCGGTCCACGTCATTCTTGCGGGCCGCTTCGCGCAGCGCCACGAAGGCGTCGTCCGGGTTGGACGGAATCATCGTCGGCGCAGCCGGCTGCTGCGGGGCCGGACGCGACGGTGCCGGCTTTTTCTGCGCGTACGCCGGCATCGCCAGCACCGCGCCTGCGAACGCAAGCCAGGCGATGCGGCCGGCCCGGCGCAGATATACTCCCTTCGACATTCTTGGCTATCCCTTATGTGGTGGCACGTGCCCATTCACGAAGACAGGCACGCATCCTACATTTGTCTCTGATTGTCTGATCGCGGTCATTATTGCACGCCATGCCCCCATCCCAAGCCCCGGACAACGGGCCTGACGCCCGTCAATTCCACGCTGGCACGGACCAGCCTGCCGACCTGCCCGCAGACCCTGCCGATGACCGCCGCGCCCTGCGCCGCGACCTGCTGGCGCGGCGTGCCGCGCTGCCCGGTCGCGCCACGTCCGATGCCGCCATCGACCATGCGCTGGGGCCTCTGCTGGAACGTCTGGGCGTACGGAAACTGGGGTTTTACTGGCCGATCCAGCAGGAATTCGACGCGCGCGGCACGGTGGCCCGCTGGCTGGGCGCGATGCCCGGCCGCGTGGCCGCCCTGCCCGTGGTCTCGGCCCCGGGCACGCCGCTCGATTTCCATCTCTGGACCCCTGACACGATGATGCGCGCCGGCCACTACGGCATTCCGGTACCCGATGGCACCGAAGCCGTGACGCCCGACGCGCTGCTCATTCCCTGTGTCGGTTTCAGCGCCAACAAGTTCCGCCTCGGCTACGGCGGCGGCTTCTACGACCGCACACTGGCGGCCCTGGCCGGTCTGGGCGCCACCCCCATCGCCATTGGCATCGGCTTCGGCGCCTGCGAGATTCCGCTCGTGGCGCAGGCGCACGACCTGCCGATGGACTGGCTGGTCACCGAAGCGGGGGTGCGGTAGCTCGCGCGGCCACCTGGCCGTCGCCTGGCGGTCAGCCTGGCGCGGCGTCCGGGGCTGGCACCGGGTCGCGGGTCAGCCCATCCACCAGTTCGCGCATCCGTTTCCAGTGCGAGCCTTCCCAGAACACCCTGCGGCATTGCGGGCACGTGACAAAGCGGTCATGGCGCTCGAAAACGCCGTCCGGTACGCGGCCCTGTGCGTCGGGCTTGTCGATCCGCTGCAGCGGCACGTTGCAGGTCAGGCATAGCGAGAACGGCCGGGCGCTGCGCGCCAGGTCAAGCCGCGCGAAGATCTCCTGCGCCTGTGGCGTCGACTTGATCGCCCGCACGTAGCAGCCATGCGTGATCTCGCGGCGCTTGAGCAGTTCGCGGTCGCGCGTCAGCACGATGCGCTGCTCATCGGCCGCGATGCGGGCAATCTCGCTGTCTTCGAAGTGGTTGTCGTAGAGGGTGTCGAAGCCGCTCATGCGCAGCAGGTGCGCCAGGCCGCCCAGATGGGCATCGGCGATGAAACGAATGCTGCGCAGCGGATGCTCGCGCACGCGCAGCAACGGCGTGACATCGAGCGATTCGAATTTTGGATAGACGGCTACGCGGTCGCCGTCTTCGACGAGGCGCTCGAACGGCGCCGATTCGCCATTCACCAGAATCAGCTCCACCTCGGTATGCGGCACGCCCAGCGCCTCGATCATGTGCTTGACCGTGGCGGCGCGCGCACAGGGGCACGACAGGTCCCGGCGGCGCTGCGATGGCGCCAGAAAGTCGTTCAGTTCCTCGTAGAAACGGAAAGTGGCGGTGACCATGGCGGCGAGTATGCCACCATCGCCCGGGGGCTGCCGATCGCTGGCGACACGGCCATGCCGGTCTGCCTACCGGGCATTCCCAAGCCGCAGCGCCGCCTCCACCGCCATGCGCGCCCACGGCGTCATGGCCGCTGGCGACTCCAGGCACGCTGCCGGCAGGCTCAGGTAGTGACGCATCGTCACTTCGCGCCGGGCCGACTGATAGCGGAACGGCTCGCTGCCCTCGGCTTCGAACCGGGCCAGCGTGGCATCGTCAGCCTTCAGGTAGCACTGGCCGCCGCTGACCAGCGCAAACATCAGCCCGTCGTAGAACAGGCCGTGCCCGCCAAACATCCGCCTGGCCGTGACCGGCCCGATGCTGGCCGCCAGCGGTGCCATCAGCTCCAGCAGATGCTCGATGAACGGGTCCGGGCGGCGCGCGGCGGGCATGCGCTCAGAGCTTCAGCCGTTGCCAGATGGCCTTGGTGGCGCCAGCCGTATTCAGCGTGTAGAAGTGCAGGCCGGGCACGTCCGATGCCAGCAGGCGTTCGCACAGCGCCGTCACCACGTCCAGGCCGAACGCGCGGATCGACTCCTTGTCGTCGCCAAACGATTCGAGCCGCTTTGCCACCCAGCGCGGCACTTCGGCGCCGCACATCTCGGAAAAGCGCATCAGCTGCGAGTAGTTGGTGATCGGCATGATGCCCGGCACGATCGGCACTTCCACGCCCATCGCGCGCACGTCGTCGACAAAGCGGAAGTAGGCGTCGGCGTTGAAGAAATACTGCGTGATGGCCGAATTGGCGCCAGCCTTCACCTTGCGCACGAAGTTGTCCAGGTCGTGGCGCGGCGAGCGGGCCTGCGGGTGGTACTCGGGATAGGCGGCCACCTCGATGTTGAACCAGTCGCCCGTCTCCGCGCGGATGAACTCCACCAGCTCGTTGGCGTAGCGGAATTCGCCGATCTCGCCCATGCCCGAAGGCATGTCGCCGCGCAGCGCCACGATATGGCGGATGCCGCCGTCGCGGTAGGTCTTGAGGATGTCGCGGATGCTCTCGCGCGACGATCCCACGCACGACAGGTGCGGCGCCGCCTCGATGCCCTCGCGCTGGATTTCCAGCACGGCGTCGAGCGTGCCCTGCTGCGTGGTGCCGCCGGCGCCGAACGTTACCGAGATGTACTTCGGCTGCAGCGGAGCCAGCTGGGCGCGCGTGTTGCGCAGTTTCTCGGCGCCCTCCGCCGTCTTGGGCGGGAAGAATTCGAAGCTGTAGTAGCGATCAGTCATGGTTGGCACGCCGCACGCGCGGCGCCCCGAAAAATTTCAGTCGCGCTTAGTCCCGGCCGCCAAGCAGTACGCTGGCGAGAATCGTCGAGATCACGCTATAGAGAATCGAGCCAAGCAGCGCGGAGCCAAACCCTGCCACGACAAACCCCTGCAGCAGGTTGCCGACAAACAGGAACAGCAGCGCGTTGATGACGAAGATGAACAGCCCCAGCGTCACCAGCGTCACCGGCAGGGTCAGGATGACCAGGATCGGCCTGATCAGCGTATTGACCAGACCCAGCACCAGTGCGGCAACCATCGCCGCGCCAAACCCGCGCAGTTCGATACCGCTGATCAGGTAGCTCACCAGGAACAGCGAAGCGGCGTTGATGATCCAGACGGCCAACAGTCTCATCGGGACTCCTTGATATGGGATGACATCGGAACTGTGCGACCTGGCGAAGCCCGCCGCGCAGTTGGCTCAACGCCCTCTCCCCGGCCCCCCTTCCCGCCAGGCGGGAGAGGGGAGAAAGACGCGGGGAGAAAACCGGGCCGATCGGTAGCCGATCAGTAGCGGTAATGGTCGGCCTTGTACGGGCCTTGCTTCTGCACGCCGATGTAGGCAGCCTGCTGCTCGGTCAGTTCGGTCAGCTGTGCGTTCAGCTTCTTCAGCTGCAGGCGGGCCACCTTCTCGTCCAGGTGCTTCGGCAGCGTGTACACGCCCACCGGGTACTTGCCGCTGTCGCGCTCGGCCCACAGTTCGATCTGGGCGATCGTCTGGTTGGCGAACGAGCTGCTCATCACGTACGACGGGTGGCCCGTGGCGCAGCCCAGGTTCACCAGGCGGCCCTTTGCCAGGATGATGATCTTCTTGCCGTCCGGGAACTTGACGTGGTCCACCTGCGGCTTGATCTCGTCCCATTCGTACTTCTCGACCGAGGCGATGTCGATCTCGTTGTCGAAATGGCCGATGTTGCAGACGATGGCCTGGTCCTTCATCCTGGCCATGTGGTCATGCGTGATCACGTGGTAGTTGCCCGTGCAGGTCACGAAGATGTCGCCGTGCTCGGCGGCGTAGTCCATCGTCACCACGCGGTAGCCTTCCATGGCGGCCTGCAGTGCGCAGATCGGGTCGATTTCGGTGACCCACACCTGGGCCGACAGCGCGCGCAGGGCCTGGGCGCTGCCCTTGCCCACGTCGCCGTAGCCCGCCACGATGGCAACCTTGCCGGCGATCATCACGTCGGTGGCGCGCTTGATGCCGTCCACCAGCGATTCGCGGCAGCCGTACAGGTTGTCGAACTTGCTCTTGGTCACCGAGTCGTTCACGTTGATGGCCGGGAACTTCAGTTCGCCGCGCTGGGCCATCTGGTACAGGCGGTGCACGCCCGTGGTGGTTTCCT
>Ga0209564_1002886_pt1 | contig 12576 bp, 8 predicted proteins | sample AraplaCol_mMF_r2_FD_184272 | JGI IMG/M metagenome (GOLD analysis project Ga0209564, IMG submission 184272) | Arabidopsis root microbial communities from North Carolina, USA - plate scrape MF_Col_mMF_r2 (SPAdes) (version 3) | ecosystem: Host-associated > Plants > Roots > Endosphere | place: USA... | reverse complement strand
AACGAGTTGAGCGCCACCCCGTAACTTGTCAACAAATAGACTCAGCGATGAGAAGTCATAGCTATCATCACTATCGCCCATGATGATGTACCGGCCCCTTGACGCAGCAATCCCGGCGCTTAGAGCGGCGCCATAGCCACGAACGGGAACATTCACCACGCGAGCGCCGAGCGACATGGCAATTTGCTGGGATCCATCTGTCGACCCGTTGTCGCTTATCAGTATTTCGCCCAGGATTTTTGAGGTGGCCAAAAAAGCATTGGCTTTGTTAATGCACAAAGCCAATGTTTGCGCCTCATTCAGGCACGGCATCAAGATCGTCAGTTCTATTTCAGTCATAAAAAAAGCGGCCGCAGCCGCTTCTGACAGTTCATGGCCAGACTTATTGCGCCCGGCAAGAACCCGGCAAGTACTTGGGGTTCATCGGATTTGTAGCGTTAGCAACAGATCCAATCGTATTTGAAGCAGGGCCGCAGACCCATGCGCCAACCGTGTTGCTTGGGAGCGGCGAGGTGCAGGCAGCAAAGGTTGCTGCGCTAGCCGTAGTCACGTCGCACGGCTTCAACGAAATAGAGCCGTCTTTACCGGTTCCCAGGTTAACTGACGTCACATAAATCTGACCGCTCATGCTGGTTTGAATTTGTGCAACATATTTGCTCGTGCTACCCGTGGACTCGCAACCCCAAGCGTTGTTGACCGTCGGGAGGGTGGTACCCGTTTGCAAGGACTCGGTAATGGAAGTGCGGCATGCGGACGCAGCCAGGATAACTTCCGAGACCTTCGCACGGACGGTGTAGTCCTGGTAAGCCGGCAGAGCGACGGCAGCCAGAATACCGATAATCGCCACGACGATCATCAATTCGATCAGGGTAAAACCCTTTTGGATTGTACGTTTCATAAAAAACTCCTTGGTTAAAAAAACTGGGCTTGGGTTAACAGCAGATTTTGTGCCACCCCGTTTGAGGCGATTAAGCGGCGGTTAACCTGCAAATTGGCGAGGCAAGACTAACATTTTTGATCATCTCACCAGTTAAATCGACACTTTTGTCACTTGATACACACTGACCGAACCATCTTCAAATCAGTCAGTCCCATCAGCACTTTCTCCATACCGTCCATCTTCAGCGTCCGCATGCCGCTGCTGACCGCGCAGGCGAACAGTTCCGCGACGCGGGCACGCTCCTGGATCAGCTTTTTCGCGGCGTCGTCGGCAATCATGAGTTCGTGCAGGCCGATGCGGCCCTTGTAACCGGTCTTGCCGCATTTGTCGCAGCCTACGGCACGGTACATAGTGAGCTTGCCGTCCTTGCCATAGTGCTCCATCCAGTCTTCAAACAGCTTTTGCGACTCTCCGCCCTCATCGGCCTTCCAGGCGTCGGTATTGCGTAGCTCTTCGGCGTATTCCTTGATGAAGTCCTTGACCTCCTGCGAGCTCGGATGGTAAGCCTCCTTGCAGTCGCATAATTTTTTGGCCAGGCGCTGCGCCAGGATACCCAGCAGGGCATCGGCAAAGTTGAACGGATCCATGCCCATGTCGAGCAAGCGTGTGATGGATTCCGGTGCCGAATTGGTGTGCAAGGTAGAGAACACCATGTGGCCCGTCAGCGAGGCCTCGACACCCATGGCCACGGTTTCCTTGTCGCGCGACTCGCCCACCATGATGATGTCGGGGTCGGCCCGCAAGAAGGCGCGCATGACCAGCGCGAAGTCGATGCCGGCTTTCCGGTTGATCTGAACCTGGCGCAGGCCCTTCTGGGTAATTTCAACCGGGTCCTCGGCCGTCCATATCTTGGTGTCCGGCGTGTTGAGGAATTTCAGGATGGAGTGCAGTGTCGTGGTCTTGCCCGAGCCCGTAGGGCCGCACACATAGAAAAGGCCGTAAGGCTTGGAGATGGTTTTCTCGAGCCGTTCCTTATTGTGTGCCGTCAGCCCCAGCTTCTCAAGCGGTATCGGCTCGCCCGCGGCCAGAATCCGCATGACCACGTCTTCCACGCCGCCGGCGGAGGGGATCGTGGCGACGCGCAACTCGATGTCAAGGGGGCCGTATTTCTTGAACTTGATCTTGCCGTCCTGGGGCTTGCGCTTTTCGGAAATATCCAGGTCGCACATGATCTTGAGCCGGGTGACCATGGCCTGGCGGAACTGCGCGGGCACCTCGATATAGGGCTGCAGGGTGCCGTCAATGCGAAAGCGGATGCCGGTCTTGGCTTTGCCGGGCATGGGCTCGATGTGGATGTCTGACACCTTCTGGTTGTAGGCGTCAATGATGACCTTGTTGACGAACTTGACCAGTTCGTTGTCGGCCGCGGCGGATTCCAGCGATGAGTCGTCGGCGGACTCGCCTTCCAGCGGAGAGTCCATGTCGGCCAGCAACTGGTCGATGGAGCTGCTGTCCGCGCCCGCGCCGAAGAGCTGGTTCAGTGTTTCCTCAAACTCGGTCTGGGTGGTGACGCGGTAGGCGAACTTGCTGATGCGCGGGAACACCTGAGGCACGACGCGCGCACCGCGCACAGCCTCGGGGTCCATGGCCATGATGACCAGGCCTTCCGTGGTTTCCTCCAGCGGTATCCATCCTTGCTGTTCAATGAAATCACGCTTGAGGGGGCCGTGCAGCATTTCAGAACGTATGCGGCCGGCGTTGAAGGCCTCGTAGCCTACGCCGAAAAACTTCGCCAGAGACTGGCCGATCTGGGCCGGGCGGATATGGAAATTGGCCATCAGCATGTGCTCGACCGACTTGCCCTCTTCGCGCGCCTGCTGGATGCATTGCTGCAGTTCATCCTGCGACAGCACCCCTTCGGTGACCAGCCCGTCATACTTGGTCGCCTTGCGCCGCTGGCCTTCCTCGGCTCGCTGCATGCGCTGGCGTATGGCAATGCCGAGTGTTTTGCACAGCTGGCGCGCGCCATCTTCCTCGAGCTTGCCGAAGGGCTGGTCGCTGCGGTTGTTGATGACCTGCAGGACGCCGTAGAGCGTGTCGCCGTCCATGACAGGCGCTACCAGCATCTGCTTGGTCCTGTAACCGGAGCGCTTGTCGACCTCCTGCAGGAAGCTCAGGGCCGGGTGAATTTTCTTGAGGGCGTCTTCGTCGTAGACATCAGCGATGTTGACCATCTGGTGCGACATGGCCACATAGCCGGCAATGCTTTGCGCGCTGACGGGAAGCTTCAGGTCGCGGCTGGTGTTAAGCCCTGTCTTGACCTTGGAGACGATGGACGTGCGATCTTCATTGACGGCGTACAGCGTCAGCCTATCGGCGTTGAAGAGCTTGCAGATATCCTGGCTCGCCTCCAACATGATCTGATCGATGTTTTCCGTCTCATGGATGCGGTTGGTGACCAGCTGCAGCTGCCGGAAGTACAGCGCCTCGAAGGTGACGCCGCGCTCCTGCGGCGGAAGCATCTGCGAGTCGAAAAACTCGTCCTGGGGGTCTCGTTGCAATACGGCGCTCATAGTTCAAACTCCTGGCCTGCCCGCAGCCACCGGATGTCGTGTGTCACGTTGGGGCCAAACGGTCGGGTTTGGTCAAAACGCTGGATCTCGGCCATGATGAGATCGGTCTCGGCAGGCTTGGTGTGGGTGATATAGATGGGGTAATTTTTTCCGCGCTCTATGCAGTCGAGCTCATTGGCCAGCGCATGGGGCGACAGGTGCAGGCTGCGCCTGGCGAGGTCGCGCTCACGGTTGCTGAAGGCGGTTTCGATGACAAGCATGGCCACGTTCATCTGGTTGATGCGTGCCCACAGGGCCGGGTTCTGTTCGGTGTCGCCGGTAAACACCCAGCAGCCCTTGCCGGTGGCCACGGCGTAGCCCACGGCGGGCACGGTATGCACCGCGGGCAGCACTTCCACATGCTTGCCAGCCAGCAGCAGGGTCTGCCCCACCTCCAGCGGATGAAAGCTGACGAACGGCGCTTCCGGCGTGGGAATTCTGGAGAAGTCCGGCCAGATGGTGTTGTTGAAGATATGCGCCTTCAGCGCGGCAATCGTGCCCGGCAGGGCATGGATCTGTATCGGCGTTGTGCGCCGCGATGCGATGGCATCCACCATCAACGGCAAAGCGGCTACGTGATCCAGGTGCGAATGCGTCAGCAACACATGGTTGATGCCGGCCATTTCGTCGAGGGTGAGGTCGCCCACACCCGTGCCCGCATCAACCAGCAAGTCATGGTCCAGCAAAAAAGACGTGGTCCGGCAGTCCTTGGCGATGGCTCCCGAGCAGCCTAGTACACGTACTTTCATGAGATTTTCCGGTTGGCCCTGAATTGGTCGTCGTCTTATTTAGTCTCGAAATTGGTTGCGCCATCCCATTCCGGGTCAAAAGGCAACAGCCTCATGGAGGCTACACGCTCCGCATACAGGCGGTAAAGGAACTTTTTGCCGTTTGTTCGCTGCAAATTTAGTAACTGGACGTCACATTGGTCCCAATCCTGGGCACGGTAGGCTTTCAGGGCCATGCCCCAGGTTTTCAGTTCTGCGGCATTGTCCTTGTCGATCCGGTCCGCAGGCGCCAGCGGCCAAAAAATAGCCACGGCTTGATCTTTGCCCTTCACGCGGACTTTGTCCAGTTCCTGCCACGCGAAATCACCTGCCAGTTTGCGGGTGGACTCGCTGACCACGATATCGACGCCATAGATTTTGGACAAGCCCTCCAGGCGCGACCCCAGGTTCACCGCATCGCCGATCACCGTGTAGCTGCGGCGGATGTCCGACCCCATGTCGCCCACACACATGGTGCCGGTGTTCAGGCCTATGCCTATGCCGATCTCGGGTAAACCCTTGGCTTTGTGTTCTTCGTTAATCCTGCGGACGGCGTTGGACATTTCAAGCGCTGTTTTCACGGCCAGCGCAGCATGGTCAGGCGTATCAACGGGGGCGCCCCAGAAGGCCATCACGCAGTCACCCATGTATTTGTCGATGGTGCCGCGGTTGCCGCGTATCAGGTCCGTGAGGCGGCTGAAAACGCTGTTAAGCAGCGCCTGCAGCTGAGTCGGCTCCATGGTCTCCGACATCTTGGTAAAGCCGCGCATGTCGCAGAACATGACGGTCAGTTCCTTGGTGGTCGCCCGCATGTTGTAGCTGTCGGGGTCTTTCACCATTTCATCGACCAGTTCGGGCGGCACATAGGTGCCGAACAGGTTGGCCAGCTCGCGCTTGGAGCGACTTTCAACGAAGTAGCCGTAACTCATGTTGAGCGCGAAAGCCGTCAGCGCCATGACCAGCGCGCTGGCCAGCGGCAGCACCAAGCCGTAACCCGCATACAGCCAGAAATTCAGCCCTGCGATGACCGCAATCACGGCCACGCTGACCATGACCGCACGAGAGGCCGACAGCAGGGGCAGCGCGAAGGCCAGCGTCAGGCCCGACAGCAGCAGGATGACGATCTCATAGCCCACGGCATAGTCGGGCTTGACGAACACCTTGCCGTCCAGGAAGCCCGAGATCACGTTGGCATGGGTTTCCACTCCGGGGTAGGTTTCCCCGACCGGCGTGACCCGCAAATCGAGCAGGCCAGGCGCCGTGGTGCCGATCAGGACGATTTTGTCCTTGAGCGCGCCGGGCGCCAGGCGCTTGGCCAGCAGGTCGGCGGCCGAGATGTAACGAAACGAGCCCCCGGCGGCGCCGCCAAGGCCCCGGAACGGCACCAGCGTGGCGACCCGGTCGTCGACGGGGATCGCCAAGGTCTTGGCGCCCTGCTTGAGCATAATGCTTTCCAGCCCCTGGTAGTTGCGGGTGAGGAACTTTTCGGGAGGAAAGCCGGGTTCGACCCGGGGCAGGCCCGCCAGCATGCGGAACATGGCCAGCGCCAGAGATTCGTAATATTGCCCCTTGTATTCCGCCAGCAAGGGAATTGAGCGCACCACACCGTCGCCCTCGGTGATGGAATTAAAAAAGCCGCCCAAGGGTGCGGCCTTGGCCAATTGCTCAATGTTGGCGCCGTAGCCGTTCCAGCTGGTGAACTTGATGGGCCGCCCGGCCAGCGCCTCGCGGCCCATGACAGGCGCCGGCAACACGCCATTGACGCGCCCGTCGCGGTCGCTGGTGAAGTAATAGCCCATCACGACGGGCCGCTTTTCGATGGCCTTGGCGAACACCGCGTCGTAATCCAGGCCGGCCTGCAGCTGGTTGATTTTTTCCGCGAAGCCAGGCTGGTCCTTCAGCTCGGCCTGCGCCAGCTGCTTAAGCCGCTTGAGGCCCGAGCTTTCGTCGGCCTCGGCGAACACCACGTCAAAGCCCAGCAGAGCCGTCTTCTGGCGATCCTGGAGTTCCTCGACCAAGTCTGCAAGCTTGTTGCGGCCCCAGGGCCAGCGGCCGACTTCAGCCAGGCTTTTTTCGTCAATATCGACGATGACAATGCGCTCATCGAGCGTGCGGGGCATGGTCGCGCGAAGGCGCGCATCGTAGATGATGTCGTCCAGCCGCTGCAGCACGCCCAGGCGCAAAACCCCGCCGGCATGCAGCAGGGCAAACACCAGCGGGATCAGCGTAACGGCGATGCGGGGCCAGTGCCGGAAGAGGAGTCTCATGAGACCTCGGGTGTTGGGTGCTGACGGTCCGCGTTAAGGCGAAGCCCCGGCGGGCACCCGGGTCAGTGTTGGACGAACTGCATCTGCGTTCCGGCCAGCTCGAGCATGTCGCCGTCTTTCAGGATGACAGGCTCGGCCCCGATAGGTGCGCCGTTAAGGGTCGGTTTTCCGGCCCCTTCCACATGGGCCACAACAAAGCCCTGAGGCCGTTTGGTGATCGCGGCCACGGCCACACCGGGCTTGCCGATGGTGGTCACCACCTTGACCAGCGCCACCTCGCGGCCGGCTGCCGCACCCGACATGACCTTGATGGCGGCATTCATATTGCCGCCCATGTCACCAGCGGGCGCCGCCGGCGGCGCACCGGCAGGAGGCGCTACCAGGCCAGCGGAGCCGGCCTTGATGATCATGGTCTTCTCGAAGCTGGGGCCTGCGGCCTCATTCACGTACTTGATCTTGTACTTGCCGATTTCCACGGTGTCGCTGTTTTGCAGCAACAGTTTTTTCACGGCCTTGCCGTTGACGTAGGTGCCGTTGGTGCTGTTGAGGTCTTCAAGATAGACCTCGTTGCCGGACATCTGCAGGACGGCGTGCTCCCCGCTGACAGCGAGGTTGTCGATGACGATATCGTTATAAGGCCTGCGGCCCAGGGACGTCCGGTCCTTCGTCAACTGGACTTCCTTGATCACAACGCCGTCAATAGAGACGATCATTTTCGGCATGGCCGACTCCTGTCTGTTTTTAAATTTTCAGTCACCGCTTATTTTCCCAGCATTCTCGACAAAAGGCCCCGCTTGGCCGAGTCTTCTTTTGCATAAGCCAGCAAGACGGAAATATTATCGCGTCCGCCGGCCTCATTGGCCGCCGCAATCAGCTGCTTGGACTTCTGCTCCAGCGTTCCCGCGCCCGCTAGGATGGCGGCAATCCCAGGATCCGCCACCATGTCCGACAAGCCGTCGGAACACATCATGTACAGGTCACCCGCCTCCACGCGGTGCTCATTCACCTCCACCAGCACGGTATCTTCCACGCCCAGAGCGCGCGTCACCAGGTTCTTGTTCAGGGACGTCAGCGCCTGTTCGGGGGTGATCAGCCCGGCGTCAATCTGCTCCTGGAGCAGCGAGTGGTCCTTGGTGATCTGCTGCAGCTCCTGGCCGCGCAGGCGGTAGCAGCGCGAATCGCCGATATGGCCCAGCATCAGGCGGCTGTCCTGGAAAACACCCACGACCAGCGTGGTGCCCATGCCCGTGTACTGGGGGTTGGAATTGGCGGCGTTAAAGATCGAGTGATTGGCGTTTTCCACGCAGATTTCCAGCGCCCGGCGCACTTCCTTGGCATTCGCATGCCGGCCCGCCTGGGACAGCCAGCGCCCCATTTCGGATTTGATGAAAGCCACGGCCATGCCACTGGCGATCTCACCGGCGTTGTAGCCGCCCATGCCGTCCGCCAGGATGCAAAGGCGCGTCGCCGGATCAAACGCCACCGCATCCTCATTGTTGTCCCGCGTCAGCCCTGGGTCGGTATGTGTGCAAATCTCGTAAATCATCTTGTGCGTGTTGTCACTGGGTGTCTTTGTCAGCGGCGGGCGGCCTGGAGACAACGGTTTTGTCAAATGTCTGTGCCCCGCCGGCATTCATGGCCTGAGTGGCATCATAGGCGCTGGGCTCGGGCGCCTGAGCCGCGGCAGCCGATTGCACCACCGTGGCGTCAAAGGTGGGCGCTGGAGCGGCCGTAGCGGCGGACTGGACAACCGGCGCCGGAGCGGGCGCGGCCAGGGGGGCGCCGCCTTCCAGTGCGGCGATGGCCTCGCGCAAATCGGCGGCAAAGCGGTCACCGTCCTGGTAGCGGAGTTCCGGTTTTTTGGCCATCGACAGCGCGACGATCTGGGCCAGCCGCGCGGGCAGGTCCTTGCGTATGATGCGAATGTCCGGCGCCTCTTCGTTGGCGATCTTGTACATCAGCTCGGCCATGGAATCGCCGCGGAAAGGCAGCACACCGGCCAGCATCTGGAACAGCATCACCCCCAGCGAATACAGGTCCGAGCGCCCGTCGACCTTCTTGCCGGCGATCTGCTCGGGCGACATGAAGCTGGGCGTGCCCAGCACAAGGCCGGTCTTGGTCTTGCTGGAGTCGGTGATGCGGGCGATGCCGAAGTCGGTCACCTTCACCGTATCGCTGGCAGGCTCGTACATGATGTTGGCCGGCTTGATGTCCCGGTGCACCACGTTCTGCTTGTGCGCATAGGCCAGGGCTTCAGCCACCCGCGCCACGATGGACAGGACCTTGGGCACAGGCAGCAGGCTTCCGTCCTTGGTGACGTCGGCGAGATCCTTGCCTTTGAGGAATTCCATGGCGATGTAGGCCAGGTCGTGTTCTTCGCCCGCATCGAAAATCGTCACGATGTTCTGGTGTTGCAGGCGGCCGGCCGTCTCGGCCTCGCGGAAGAAACGCTCGCGCGCGTCGTCGAGTTCCTCGCCTTCGAACTCCTGGCTCAGCGCCATGGTCTTGATGGCCACGACGCGGCCTATCTTGGGATCCTTGCCAAGGTAAACCACGCCCATGGCGCCCTTGCCCAGCTCTTTTTCGACCTGGTAGCGGCCCAGCATGGGTTTTTCGACCGCACCACCGTCCAGCAGCATGGTGCCGCCGGGATGGGAGCCGCTGCCCAGGATAACGGTTTCGGAGAGATTTTTGGCCCGATTGAGCTTGGACTGCAGGTCTTTGTGGTTCTTGTTGTAGGTGGCCATGTACTCGTACACGGCCTGGGCTTTGTTGAATTGCCGCTTGCGCTCGAAGTCCAGCGCGAGGTTGTTCATGTTGTCCATCAGCGCGTCAGTGAAAGGCACGCGGCGGAAACGATCGAAAGCCATGTCCAGCTGGCCCTGGCCCTGCAGCGCCAGGCCCATCATGCGGTTGGTTTCGGCCGACTCTTCGTCGGACTTGAGCTTGCCGGCCTCGGTCATGAGGAAGCGCTTGGTGGTCAGCGCCAGGTGGCCTATGACCAGAAGCGCGGCGGGGAAGACGAACTTGAGCCAGGTCGCCGCCGCCGACAGCAGGCTGTATTCAACTACCAGCAGGACCACGAACAGCACCAGGGTGACGATGGCGGCCTTGCCCGCCGACAGCCTGGGCAGGCCGGCAATCAGATAGCCGGCCACCAGCAGCAGCACCCCCAGGGTGGCCCACACGCCCCAGCCCGGCTGCACGATGAAATGCTCGCTCAGGATGCTGGACGTGATGTGCGCAATGGTTTCCGCCGGCGAAAGCCCGGGGCCGGCCGGGGTCGGGAACTGGGTGCCCACGCCTGCAGCGGTGGCACCAATAATCACGATCTTGTCGGCGTATTTGGCAGCCGGGATTTTTCCGGAGATCACGTCATAGAACGAGTCCACTGCGAAAGCGGGCCGGCCGTCCCTGCCTTTGTAGAACTGCGGCAGCATCAGCGCCGATTCGTCGGTCTTGACCATCAGCTTGCCGATCTGCACCGACTCACCGACGTTGAGCTTGATGTCCGACGGCCCGAGGTTCAGGCTCTTGGCCGCCACCAGCAGGCTCATGGAGGGTACGGCCTTGCCGTAGTAATTGATCAGCAGCGGTTCCTGGCGCACGGCGCCGTCCACGTCGGGCAGCTGGTTGAGGTGGGCGATGCCTGCGGCCGCCGCGCCTATCTGCTCGATGGGCTGCTGCCCGCGTATGGCCGGCAGCGAGAAGTTATTGGTTTCATCCACCGCGCTCTTCAGGGCATAGGCCGGCAGCGGATTGTCCGGACGGCCTTGCGGCACGCCCAACTGGAAAACCGAGGGCACCAGGACATTGCCGGCCTTGCTCATACTGGCCGCGAGCTTGGCATCTGTGTCCAGGGCGACTTCGGCCTCGGCGATGACCTTGCCGAGCTGCTCGGGCAGGCCGCCTTGGGCCGCCGTCGCCGGATCAGCGGCCGGGCCGAGCGCCTCCTTCATTTTGCGGATGAACACCAGCCCGCGGTCCGTCTGCGGTTCGAAGAAAAAGGCCGTGTGCGCGATGGTTTTGGCCTTGGCGGCCGAAAGCTGGTCGATCAGCTGCGCATGCACGTCGCGCGGCCAGGGCCAGCGCCCGATGTTGGCAATGCTCTGGTCATCGATGGCGATGATGGCGATGCGGTCGGAAGGCTGGCGCGAGGTGCTGGTGCTCGCGAAGTCGTAGTAGCGGCGCTCCAGGGTGCCGAAGAAATCGGTCAGGCCGTGGAGAAAAAGGACGGCCAGCACCACCAGGACACCGACAAACCAGTCGGCCCGCCAGAACTGACTCAGCTTTCTAGATGATTTGGCCACTACCCGTCCCTTGTCCTGTTTCGCTGTGCATAAGCTAGACGATTTTTAATTGCTTTGTATTACCGGCCGTCCTGTGAGCGCCGTCGTTTTGGCGCACCAGACGATGCCTGCAGCCTTTTGTTTCGGCAGGTTACAAGTCTCCTGATAGGGGACATTAACAGACGGTGTGCGGCTGGACAAGGGACTTTTGCACGGCAGCCATGCCGACTGTTGCAAATAAGTGGTATTTCAGCGCATGTGCAAAAGCCCGCGCGATGCGGGCTTTCAGGCAGGTACCGGCTTTTCGAGGCCTGCCAGGCGCGCCGCAACAGGCTGGCAGGCGGATTTCAGGCCGAAGGCGCCTGTTTCTCCCGCCGTTTGGTGAGGTAGGTACCCAGTGCCACAACCAGCACGGCGCCCAGAATCCCGCCGAAGGTGACGGTCTGTTCGCCGATGGGGCCGAAATAGCCCACCACGGCCGGGTCGGTCAGAAACATCTCACCGGCCAGGAAGCCGAGCAAGGCGGCGCCTATGGTGATGATGATGGGGAAGCGCTCCATAACCTTGGTCAGCAGGGTGGCGCCGAAAATGATCAGCGGGATGCTCACCAGCAGGCCCAGGATCAGCAGCGGCAGGTTGCCCTTGGCAGCTGCGGCCACGGCCAGCACGTTGTCCAGGCTCATCACCAGGTCGGCGATCAGGATTGTGCGGATGGCGGCCATCATGCCGTTGATTTCATGGCCTTCGCCGTCTTCGTCATCCTCGCCCTTGAGCAGGTCCACGCCGATGTAGACCAGCAGGATCGCGCCTACGAGTTTCAGGTAGGGCAGGGTCAGCAACTGGATAGCCACGATGGTCAGCACGATACGCATGACGATGGCTGCTGCGCTGCCCCAGAAGATGGCCTTGCCGCGCTGCTCGGGCTTGAGCGTGCGCGCCGCCATCGCGATCACCACGGCGTTGTCGCCCGACAGCACGATGTTGGCGAGGATGATGGAGCCAAAAGCGCTCCAGAAAAGCGGGGACGCGAGGTCCAGTCCGAAAAACATGGCTATCTCCTGTTATGAATGAAAAAAAGCGCCGATGAGCGCTTTCTTTCAAATGGCTTTCAGTTTACGCCCCGGCTGCTTCCGCCGGAATTCGTATTACTGCTTATTCACAGCAGCCCTTTGAGCAGCTTGCCCATTTCCGAAGGGTTGCGCGTCACGGTGAAGCCGCAGGCTTCCATGATGGCCAGCTTGGCGTCGGCCGTGTCGGCGCCGCCGGAAATCAGCGCGCCCGCATGGCCCATGCGCTTGCCGGCCGGAGCCGTCACGCCGGCGATGAAGCCGACGATGGGTTTTTTCATGTTGGCTTTGCACCATTGGGCGGCTTCGGCTTCATCCGGACCGCCGATTTCGCCGATCATGATGACGGCGTCGGTGTCGGGGTCGTCATTGAAGGCCTTCATCACGTCGATGTGCTTGAGGCCGTTGATCGGGTCGCCGCCGATGCCGACGGCACTGGACTGGCCCAGGCCGATTTCGGTGAGCTGCGCCACGGCTTCATAGGTCAGCGTGCCGGAGCGGCTGACCACGCCAATGCGGCCTTTGCGATGGATATGGCCCGGCATGATGCCGATCTTGATTTCGTCGGGCGTGATCAGGCCGGGGCAGTTGGGGCCCAGCAGCAGGGTTTTCTTGCCGCCGGCGGCCTCCTTGGCCTTCATGCGGTTGCGCACTTCCAGCATGTCCTTGACCGGAATGCCTTCGGTGATGCAGA
>Ga0209564_1002882_pt1 | contig 12597 bp, 9 predicted proteins | sample AraplaCol_mMF_r2_FD_184272 | JGI IMG/M metagenome (GOLD analysis project Ga0209564, IMG submission 184272) | Arabidopsis root microbial communities from North Carolina, USA - plate scrape MF_Col_mMF_r2 (SPAdes) (version 3) | ecosystem: Host-associated > Plants > Roots > Endosphere | place: USA... | reverse complement strand
ATAGCTAACGATAAAATATTATGTTTCTACAATAAGGATATACTGCAAATAGATCCGGCCACCGGCGCCATCCTTCATGCAGTATCCGTACTGGATAAACTAACAGCAGCCGGCATTGATCCCTATGGAAACCTTGTGTTCAAAGACCATCACATGTACCTCGCCGGTATCCTGGATACCATCATCAGCGTCTGGGATATCAATACCGGAGCGCTGCTGTGGCAACACCGCCTGTACGATAAAAGCCTGACCGGCCGCAGGGGAATTTCCATTCCGGCATCAGAGAGTATATTACAGGTACATGAAAACCGCATTTACGTATTGGATAGCCAGCGGGTATTAAATGTATTTGAGAGAATATAATTACAGCTTTTAAACGCCCTGTTCAAACCCTTCATCCACCAGCCACGGACCCATATCCGCAGCCTGCGTCGCCAGCTCGTCACAGCGGTTATTATACGGATTACTGGCATGGCCTTTTACCCATACCATCTTTACCTTTTGCCTTTTATACGAAGGGATAAAACGCATCCAGAGATCTTTGTTTTTCTTATCCTTGAAACCGATCTTTACCCAGTTCCACAGCCATCCTTTTTCGATGCTGTTCACCAGGTATTCACTATCGGTAAAGATCGTCACATCCAGCCCATCCTTTTTCAGGGCTTCCAGTCCTGTGATCACCCCCATTAATTCCATACGGTTATTGGTAGTGCGGCGGTATCCCTGCGACAGCTCCTTGCGAAGCTTGCCCCACATTAATATAACCCCGTAACCTCCCGGTCCGGGATTTCCCCTCGATGCGCCGTCTGTGTAAATGGTGATCTCTGACATGAGCTGTTAGCTGAATGAAAAGGCGCAAATATAATGGACAATTATGAATTATCCATTACACCTGGATCACGCCCGTGCTGAATACGTCTGTCACCGGGGAGTGATTAGCAGCCGCAATACCCTCTGAGATCACTTTCCGGGTGTCTGTAGGATCAATAATATCATCCACCCATAAACGGGCAGCGGCATAGTAGGGAGTGGTCTGGCTGTTATACCGGTCTGTAATGGTAGCCAGCAGCTTGCTTTCCTCTTCCGGGCTAATCTCCTGCCCTTTTGCCTTCAGGGAAGCTACCTGTATCTGTAATAAAGTTTTGGCAGCCTGTTCTCCACCCATCACCGCTATTTTGGCCGTGGGCCATGCATAGATGAAACGCGGGCCATAAGCTTTGCCGCACATGGCGTAATTACCGGCCCCATAAGAATTGCCTACGATGATAGTGATCTTCGGCACCACAGAATTAGCCACTGCGTTCACCAGCTTGGCCCCGTCCTTGATAATGCCGGCGTGCTCACTGCGGCTGCCTACCATAAAGCCGGTCACATCCTGGAGGAATACCAGCGGTATCTTTTTCTGGTTGCAGTTCATGATAAAACGGGCGGCCTTGTCGGCGCTGTCGTTATAGATCACGCCCCCCATCTGCATTTCTCCTTTCTTGCTTTTAACGATCTTGCGCTGGTTGGCTACAATGCCTACCGCCCAGCCGTCTATACGGGCATAGCCGCATAAAATGCTTTTGCCGTAATCCTGTTTATACTGATCAAATTCTGAGTTATCTACCAGGTGGGAGATCAGCTCCACCATATCATAAGGCTTGGTACTGTCTACAGGCAGTACGCTGTACAGGCCTTCCGGATCCCTGGCAGGCGCAACCGGGGTAATACGGTCAAATCCTGCCTTTTCGGGGCTACCCAGCTTATCCATGATCTTACGTACCTGGTCCAGGCATTCCTGGTCTGTCTGGAACTTATAATCGGCAATACCGGATATTTCCGTATGGGTCACGGCGCCGCCTAACGTTTCCGCGTCTACGCTTTCGCCGATAGCCGCTTTTACCAGGTAAGGCCCCGCCAGGAAGATAGAGCCGTTGCCTTCCACCATCAGCACTTCATCGCTCATGATAGGAAGATAGGCCCCTCCTGCCACGCAGCTGCCCATCACCGCGGCGATCTGGGTAATACCCATGGCGCTCATCCGGGCATTGTTATAGAAGATCCTGCCGAAATGTTCCCTATCCGGAAAGATCTCGTCCTGCATGGGCAGATAAACACCGGCACTATCTACAAGGTAGATAACAGGCAAGCGGTTTTCCATGGCTATTTCCTGCAGGCGCAGGTTCTTTTTACCCGTGAGCGGGAACCAGGCCCCTGCCTTTACGGTCATATCATTGGCCACGATCACGCATTGCCGCCCGCTCACGTAGCCAAGGCCGGCTACCGTACCGGCGGCGGGGCAGCCACCGTGTTCTGCGTACATATCGTAAGCAGCAAATGCGCCTATTTCAGTAAAAGGAGTGTCTTTGTCTACCAGGTAAGCGATCCGCTCCCTGGGGGTTAACTTACCTTTCTGCCTGACCTTTTCCATATTCTTCTTACCGCCCCCCTGCTCTATCACTGCCAGGCGTTGTTTCAGCGTACTTACCGCCATCCGCATGGCATCTTCATTCCGGTTGATCTCCAGTTGTTGTTGATCCATAGCTGTAGTATTTATTTCTAAAAATAACGAAGAATGAAGACATGGTAAAAAAGGGTTTTTCGTAAATTTAGAGGAACAGTAACCATATAAACCTGCAGTCACCATGTCTCATCTGCAATACATTGCGCAATCATTGCAAGACCTGTATGATGGCAATCCCTGGATAGAGGTCACCTTCACCGAACATCTGAAGCTGCTGAATGCACAGCAGGCGGCAAAGCGGATTAATGGCTCCAACTGCATCTGGCAGATCGTGAACCATATCATTTTCTGGCATCAGCGTGCATTGCGGTATATGAACGATGAACTACCGGAGCAGGATGGCGACCTGCCCGACTTTTACCTGCCGGAGAATCATGGGGAGGAGAACTGGCAGGCTACACAGCACCGGCTGGAGCATTCAGTACAGCAGCTGACAGAGGGGATCCGGTCTTTCCCGGAAGATAAATTATATGAGGTGTTCCCGGGAACAGAGCACCAGGCGGTCTATTATTTTCATGGCCTGGTAGAGCACGCCTCCTATCACCTGGGACAGATCGTGCTTTTGGCGAAGTATAGTTAAGCCAGTTCCAGGTCGTAACGTTCCTCACTTAACTGATGGCCCCACATCTGCTGTGCATGCGCATCCGTTTTCCTGAAACCTGCTTTTAGATAAATATCAGCGGCAGTTGTTTGCTGGTGGGTAGTGAGCAGGTACACCTGCTTATACTCCTTCTCCCGGCAAAATGCAAGGGCGTCCGTCACCAGCTTCTTACCCAGTCCTATACCCCGCATATCCGGATGCACCAGCAGCCAGCGCAGCTGCGCCAGGTAGCTGGAATGGCCCAGGATAGCCACTGCCCCTACAATGCGTTGCTGCCAGCTGGCAATGAACACCCGGTCTTTGGCAGGATCGTAGTTTTGCAGAAAGTCATAGAAGGTCTTGCACACGTAGGCCTCAAACTCAAGGTTATAACCGGTTTCCTTAGCGTAAATATCTCCATGCAGGTAAATAAGATATCCCACATCGCCTGGTTGCAGTTCATTGCGAAATGTCAGATCATTCAGGCTGATACCTTTTTTCCCGGATAAGAGCTGTTCTATGGTACGCATGGAGCTGGTCACTTCTTCCTGCTGGTGAACGGGCAAAGGGTCTAATACCTGCCGGATCTGTTCACTGGAACGCTGATCCAGCGTTTGCATCAAGCGCTTGCCTTTGGCCGTCAGCTGCAGGAACCAGGTACGCCCGTCTGCAGGCGACTGCTTGCGGCTGACGATATTATTCTGCTCAAATGTCTTTAACATACGGCTCAGGTAACCACCGTCCAGTTGCAGGCTTTCTATCAGCTTACCGGCTGTACATTGCTCCGTATGCCAGATCTCATATAGTACCCGTACTTCAGACAGGGAAAAATTACTGTCCAGTATATGCTGGTCCAGCAATCCTACTACGCCCGTATAAAAGCGGTTGAATTTTCTCATGGAACTGATCATTTCTTCCTTTGTTGACATATTTCCTGCTTGTATTTATAACACTAAGATATGTCATATAGTTGACAAAGTCAAGTATATTATTTGACAATGGCAAGTATTATAAAATTAAAAAGGCCGCACAGATGTGCAGCCCTTTTTCTTGTGCTTGTTTATAATTAACTGTTAAGACTTCTTATACATGATCCGGTAGATAGTGCCCCTTGCATCGTCAGATACGTACAGGGAACCGTCAGGGCCTTGTGCCAGTCCGCAGGGACGGTGTTTGGCATCGCCGGGAGACACGATGTTATCGGTACCTGCAAAGCCGTCTGCAAATACTTCCCATTTGCCCGAAGGCTTGCCGTCCTGGAAAGGTACAAACACTACAAAGTAACCTTCCTGTTTTTCGGGAGCCCTGTTCCAGGAACCGTGGAAGGCGATAAATGCGCCGTTCTTATATCTTTCAGGGAACATATCCCCGGTGTAGAACAGCAGTCCATTAGGCGCCATGTGTGCAGGAAAAGCAGCGACAGGGTCTTCTGCATTTTCGCCGCCGGTCTTCTTGCCATCGCCGCCAAACTCAGGGTTCAGTATTTTCTTCTGCTGTTCATGGTCATAGTAGATATAAGGCCAGCCGCAATCGGAACCTTTCTTCAGGCGGTACATACACTCAGCAGGCAGGTTCACAGACTGTTCCTGTGTGAACAGTTTGGGGAACATGTCGTGCAGCTGATCACGGCCATGTTGCATTACATACAGTGCATTCACCTGCTGATTCCAGTCCAGTCCCACTACATTGCGCAGACCGGTTGCGTAACGAACGCCGGTGCCATAGGTTTGGTTCTGCTGGTCTGCCTTAAACTGCCAGATGCCCCCTGCAGAGTCCAGGATGGGGCAGGGTTTCATACCGGGAGAGCCCGCGGTGCGGTCTTTCTCCTGGCAGGCATTGGAATAGGCGCCTATGTTCACATAGATATTGCCGTCGTTGTCGAGGATCAGTGATTTGGATTCGTGCTGGTTACGGTCAATCAGCCCGGTCACTATTTTTTCTGGCTGAGCCGGATTGGTTACCTGGTTTTTATCGTCCAGTTTGTAACGGAATACTTCCGTGTTGGAGGAAGCATACAGGTAGCCGTTCTTGATGGTGATACCGGTGCCGCCGTAATCGCCAAAGCCGGTGTTCTCATCTGCTTTGCCGTCGCCATTGGCGTCGTGCAGCCGGATGATGCCTTTTCCGTCTTTCGGGCTGGCCAGCTTCACGTAGATGTCTCCTTCTTTGGTTACCACCAGGTGGCGGGCTTTACCTACGCTGTCGGCCACTTTGATGGCGCCGAAGCCGGCGGGCAGTTTCAGGCCGGCAGTGTCAGCATCGGGAGCCGGTGTTGCCCCGGACTGAGCGGTAGAGTCTGTACCGGTGCCTTTGTTACCCCCTTGCCCACACGAAGCAAGGATAGCGGCGCCACTGATCACCAGCAGCAGCCTAAAGCATGTTCTCTTCATAACTTATGAATAATTGAGGTGTTAAATTAAGTTGATTTTTTGATTATTCTCCCCGCTATTTTACGGGTGGTATTACTCATAAATAAGATAGCGGCCACGGCCCTGCTGCATAAAAAATGCCGGCGCGAGGCCGGCATTTAATGAGTATAACAACTGATGGATGGACATAAGATAATTGTCCACTCAGTAGCCTGGGTTCTGTACCAGCTTGTTGTTACGGTTTATTTCATCGCGTTGCAGAGGCATAAAATACATCTTATCCAGCCACAGGCGTTTTTCAGCTTCCAGGGTCATCGGCGCATAAGTATAATTGTAATTAACAGGATCATACCTGTATACGGTCACCTTGCTGCCGGGCTTTAAGGTAGCCGTAATGTTGATACCACGTAAGGGCCTGCCTACGGTGTTCTGCGGTATCATCCAGCGCCTTACGTCATAGAAGCGTTGCTCTTCCAGCGCCATTTCAATTTCGCGCTCATGACGGTAACGGTCTCTGAGCTCAGTACCCGCAGCAGTAATCGCAGGCATGAATGCACGTTTGCGGATCATGTTCAGGTAAGTGCGTGCTTCGGCATCTTCTCCCAGGCCGATACAAGCTTCTATATAGTTCAGTACCACCTCTGTATAACGGAGGAAAGGATAAGGCACCTGCTGGTTATAGAACTGTGCATCCACCGTAGTATCAATGAACTTCTTGAAGTAGTAGCCGGTGAATGAACCATTCCAGTTCTCGATCGGGCTTGAACGGGTATCCAATCCAACCACAGGCACGTTCTTGGTACCGTCAAATACTTCGTAACGGCCCGTCTGCACCTGGTTAGCGGGATCCTTTAACTGTACATCGGCAGGACGCTTACGCCATCCGGCGCCATCATACAGGATAGTGGCATAGAAACGCGGATCACGGTTCTGGTAAGGATTAGCCTTATGTACCGGGTTACTCCAGTTAAAGGGTGTACCGTCTATCATTTCATAATCATCAACGAACTGTTGCGTGGGCGTGTTGCCGGCCCAGTTGTGATAGCCATTTAAACCGTTATAGAGACCGATGTTGCCACCTGGTTCGTCCTTATCATTTATAAAATAACGGGAAAAGATACTTTCGGAATTATCTACCAGGAACATGCCCTGGATATTGGTGGTTGCCTCTTTGGCGCTCGCCGGGTTAGGGCTCTGCAGGGAGAAACCACCTGTCTGCATCACCGCCCAGGCAGCTGCTTTTGCTTTCTGCCAGCGTTCGATACGATTGCCGCTGGTATAACCTAACAGTTCTGCATGTGAGAAGGTATCTATCACCTGTGACTTCAGCTTTGCTGTGGGAATGTCGTGCAGATCGCTCGCTGCATAGATGAGTATACGAGATTTCAGTGCAAGCGCAGCAAATTCAGTAGCACGTCCTTTAACGGTAATGCCGGTTTTGCCTTTCAGGTAATAAGCAGCAGAGTCGCAGTCTTTAACGATAAAGTTCACGCACTCTTCAAAAGTGCCACGGGCAATGGTATAATCAGATTCGCCAAGGGCATACACCTTGTCAACGAGTGGTACGCCGCCATAACCACGCACCAGCTGGTGGTAGAAAAAGGCGCGTAAAAAGAATGTTTCCCCCTTCAGTCTGTCCCGTACATTACTATCGTCAAAAGGTACGCCTCCTATCTTGGAAAAGAGCTTGTTACAGGCCCTGATCCTGGTATACAGCTCGTTCCAGCGCATGGTGCTGCGGTTGGTCACATATTCTGCATCCGTAGGGTTGATGGTGGCCTCTACCATGTTCTTCATACCATAGCCATGGGTGAACATGGTCTCATCTGTTGCAGAAGACAGCATGGTTTCCAGGAAACCGCCGCTGCTAAGGCCGTTATAGATATCGTTCACAAAAGCTTCCGTGAGGCCGGGATCGGAGAACACCTGGTCTTCCGCCGCTTCGTCCCTGGGAACTGTGTTCAGAAAATCCTTTTTACACGCTGCTGTCAGCACAGCTGCCAGCATAGCCACCCCTATGTATATACGTTTTATTTTGTTCTGCATACTGTTAATCTTTAAAATGTTAATGAAAAGCCTGCATTGATCACTCTTGCCTGCGGATAGTACTGCCCGTTGCCGCTAACAGACTCGGGGTCCAGTATGCCCAGTTTGTCAAAAGTGATCAGGTTAAGGCCGTTCACATACACCCTCAGTGAATTGATGCCAACCCTCTTCTTCAGCAGATCAGAAAGGTTATAGCCGATCTCCACGTTCTTCAACCGTATGTAGTTGGTGCTGCGGAACCAGTAAGTATTACCGGTAGCCCAGTAGGTATCATTACGGTCGCTGGTGCGGGGATCTACACTGCTGGGATTATCGGGGCTCCAGCGGTGATCATAGTAATCTTTCGTGAAGTTGCCGATCTCACCGGATTCGGTATTGACATGCAGCGCACCGCCGGTAGCGCCCTGTACCAGGATGGAAGCATCAAAGCCTTTGTATTGCAGGTTGATGTTCAAACCGCCGGTAAAGGTGGGCTGGTTGTTTTTCGACATACGGATCTTGTCATCACCATTGATCTTGCCATCACCGTTAATATCCTTGAACTTCATATCGCCGGGGCGCAGATCGTTGGTCAGCGCGCTGTAGTCGATAGTGTTGTTCTTAATAGCGTCAAAGTCACGGAATACGCCGTCGTACTCATAGTAGATCTGGGTATTCATGGTCTTGCCGGTTGATTTCTGCCATGCGGGCGCGCCAGGCGGCTCATCCCAGAACTTGATGCTGTTCTTGGCATAACCACCATTCACGCTTACATCATAGTGCAGCTCTCCTATCTTGTTAGTGTAACCGATATGGAACTCCCAGCCTTTGTTGTCTACCTTACCCAGGTTCTCTGCAGGCAGTATCATACCGGTAGTTTGCGGGATAGATGCATTCCTGCGCACCAGGATGCCGGAGCGCTTGTTCATGAACGCGTCCAGTTCGAAGTAGATCCTGCCGTCCAGCAGCTGACCGTCCAAACCTACGTTATAGTTATTGGCCACTTCCCAGGTAATGTTAGGATTAGCCAGGCGGGCTTCATTGATGGATTTCTGCAGTACGCCGCCCAGTACATAGTTGTCAAAGCCGTAAGTGCCGTAGTACTGGTATTCCTGCAGGTCCATGGTGCCGTCTCCGTCATCGTCAAAATAGATCTGGTCATTACCCAGGCGGCCCCAGGATCCGCGCAGCTTCAGGTAATTGATGAAGCGCACGTTGTCTTTCCAGAAATTCTCTTCAGAGATACGCCAGCCGGCCAGTATACCGGGGAAGAAACCGAAGCGCTTATTGGAGGGGAACATGTAGGAACCATCTACACGCCATACAAACTCTGCCAGGTATTTTTCCTTGTAGTTATAGGCGGCACGGCCAAAGTAGTTCAAACGGGCACGGTCCCATGCGCCGCCGTCGTTGTTCTTCTCCCTGTCGCCACCGGCTATCAGCTGATCAATAGAGCTGGAGATAAAGTATTTACGGGAAGCGGAGAAGTGATCCTGGTTAACAGTTTCTCTTTCCACGCCAAATACCAGGTTCACGGTATGGCCGCCTTTAAAGGAACGGTCATAGCTCAGCAAACCGCGCAGCAGCTGGTTGGTCTGATCTTCATCGCCCTGGTCCAGGGTAGATTGATCGGTACCGCGTTTACTGCGTGTAAGCTTGGGCGTTTTACCGTCTGCTTCATAGCTGCTGCCGTCCCAGGTATACAGGTACCAGGGCGTTTGCCATTTCTTGGTGCGTTTCAGGTATTTATCGAAAGCGATGTTGCCGCTCAGTTTCAGACCTTCCACCCATGGAATGGTGATATCCAGGCGGGCATTGGTCTGTACGTAGTAGCGCTTATCGCGATCATAACCGGTCTGGCTGGTAGTAACCACCACCGGGTTGTTACCATACTCGATATCAGGACCGGGCAGTCCGTTGGGCCAGAAAGCCGGCTCATTGGGCTTGCCGCGCATGAGCATACGAAAGATGTCGCCGGCGCTGCGGGTAGGAAAATTCCTGTCTTCCTGGCGGCCTAACATGTCCACACTTACGCTCATGTATTTATTGATCTTTCCATCCAGGTTAATACGCAGGCTGTACTGATCAAATTTGGTAGCAGATTTTTTGTAGTATCCTGCCTGGCTCTGGTAGCCGAAGGAGGTCATATAACGCAGGTTCTCTGATCCGCCGGAGAGCTGCAGGGTATGATTGGATGTAGGCGCCCAGGTTCTTAAGGTTGCCTTATACCAGTCTGTATTCGGGTGGCCCCAGGGATCAGATCCGTCGCTGAATTTCTGCAGATCGTCTGCGCTGAAAGGCGGCGTCCAGGTATTACCCGTTACCGGAGAGGTATAGCTGCCGTTCTGTTTATAAGCGCTCCAGGCATTGTTCCATTCGGCAGCTGCTACGTTCTTGTACAGGCTCAGCTCATTCCTGATCTGTGCATACTCGGTAGCGTCGGCCATTTTTGGCGTCCGGGTAGGCTGAGACCATCCCTGGTTGAAGTTATAGGTGAGCACCGGTTTACCGGATTTACCACGTTTGGTGGTTACCAGTATTACACCGTTGGCCGCCCTGGCGCCGTAGATGGCGGCAGAGGCGTCTTTCAGTACAGACATATTTTCTATATCTGCAGGGTTCAGGCGCTCCAGGCCACCGGCCCTTGCGGCTACCCCATCTATCACCACCAGGGGATCGTTGTTACCCAGTGTATTGGAACCCCGTATGCGGATGGTGGAGCCATCATATCCCGGCTCGCCGGTGTTCTGCATGGCTACCACGCCAGGCATGCGGCCGGCGATGGAGTTACTGAGGTTGGTGGCGGGCGACTTTATCAGGTCGGCCCCTTTGATGGTGGCTACCGACCCTGTTACAGATTCGCGTTTCTGCGAGCCATAACCTACCACCACTACTTCGCTTAAGCCTTTGGTATCTTCCTGCAGCGTAATGTTCAGGGGGCCGCTGCCGCTTACCGTAATGGTCTGCGGCATGAAGCCGATAGCGCTGATGGTGATCTTAGCTGCTTCGGGCACTGATAAAGAGAATGCGCCCTCCGCATCGGTAGTGGTACCTTTGCTGGTGCCTTCTATCTTAATTGTTGCGCCAGGCACGGGCTGTTTATTCTTATCAGTGATCTTGCCTTTGAGCACTATATCCTGTGTAGCGCTGCCTTTGGGCGAGATCACGATCAAATCGTCATTCATCATCCGGAAACTGAAGCCGGTATTGTTAAGCGCCATTTCCAGCACTTCAGATACAGGCTTTTGCTGTACATCAACAGTGACCAGCTTATCAAGCGAAGCGGCATCCTCCTGGTAAATGAACCGGTAGTTGGTTTGCTGGGTGATCCTCTTAAAAAGCTGTTTGATGCTTTTGTTCTCCTGTTTGAGCGTTACCCTCGCTTCCTGCGAGTAGCCCATGTTTGCAGAAGCCTGCAATACGGTAACGAGTAGTAAGGTGACAGTTAACTTCATACACAAGATTGACCTACAGACATAACGATGCCTGTCCTCCAACAAGTCAAAAATTTTCATACTTTTGGTTTGAAAGGTTAATAAAATGGCATGCCTGGTAACTCCCAATTACCAGCATGAGATTTTGGCTTTTGCGGGAAATGCGGTCACATTTCCCGTTTTTTATACGCTATTACTTCGGTTGATAATCATAACGTGGTTTTAATCAGTTAGAGAATATTTGTTTGTCAGCTATATCAGTTCGCCTCATAAAGTATGGCGGTATGGTCTTTTATACGGTATTTGCAGCCGGTGATGATGCTGATGGCTTTCAGCGCCTCTTCCGGCGAATCGTCTTTAAATGCGCCTGTCATACGGAAAGACTGCAGGCGTGTTCCCGTTACCGTTATCCGCAGGTCGAACCATCTTTCCATCCTCACAGCCAGTTCAGATAAGGGTTCCCCGTTAAATACCAGCTCATTGTCTACCCAGGCGGTTTCCGCAACAACGCTGTCTTTACCGCTGGGCGCTACGCTGGAGATGCTCAGTTCTTTATGCGGGTGAACGTCCGGGTTGGAAGCGATGCTCAGTTTTTCGTAGGAGCTAAGCAGGTAACGTTCCTGCGGGCGGCGTTTTACCTGTACTTCTATCTTTCCCCTGATCAGTACTGCTTCTGCTTTCTTTTCGCCCGGGTAAGATTTTACATTGAGAGAGGTACCCAGTACCCTCACGTCCATTACGGCGGTATTGATAATAAAGGGTTTCCCTTCATTCTTCACTACTTCGAAGAATGCTTCACCGTCCAGCTGCACCCGGCGTTCTTTCTGCAGGAAATCGTCGCCATATGTCAGCTTGCTGCTGGCGTTGAGCCAAACGGTAGTGCCATCCGGCAGGATCAGCTTTGTCCTGGAGCCGGGCCGGGTGATCACCATGTTGGGAAACCTTTTCTCTGCGGTTTCTTTGATTTGCGGCTGTTGCATGAACAGCAGCGCGATGCAGGCAATGCCCAGGGACAGCACACCTGCCCCTAAGAAATAATAGCGCCGTGCCTTCTTCTTCTTTCTGGCAGGGGCGCTTATGATGGGTTCCACATGCTCTGGTAACAGCCCTTGCTGTTCCAGCTGCTGCAGGTTGCGCTCCAGCAGGCGTTTGGATCTTTCGGGAGACCTGGGCTGTGAGCTCACGCCTGATTCGTTCCAAAGCCACTGCACGGTTTCATATGCTTCGGAGAATTCCGGATATGCCTTCAGCAGATCTGCCAACAGCAGCTTTTCTTCTTCTGTTAGCGCTCCGCTGATCTTTTTCAACAACAATTTGTAAAAGATAGATTCCGGTCCGTTCATTTAATTTATATCATCAATTACCTATATAGACGATAATATGGTACGCTTACCATTAAGGGGGAAGAAAAAAAAATTTCGGGCCTTCACTCCCGTCATTGCGAGGAGCTCCCGGGGGAAATGCGCGGGGGCGCGACGAAGCAATCTCCTAACATAATCTCCGCGAAGATTAATTAGAAGATTGTGTTAGGAGATTGCTTCGTCGCCCCACCCACAAAAGGCGTTACTGCTCCTCGCAATGACGGGGAGGGGGCTTATGCGAGGGTGCGGAACTTGACTGAAGCGGCTACTTTCTTGAGGGCGATGGCCATCTGTACTTCCACGGTATTAACGGAAATTCCCA
>Ga0209564_1002880_pt1 | contig 12606 bp, 11 predicted proteins | sample AraplaCol_mMF_r2_FD_184272 | JGI IMG/M metagenome (GOLD analysis project Ga0209564, IMG submission 184272) | Arabidopsis root microbial communities from North Carolina, USA - plate scrape MF_Col_mMF_r2 (SPAdes) (version 3) | ecosystem: Host-associated > Plants > Roots > Endosphere | place: USA... | reverse complement strand
GGGCGAAGGCCCGATTTCCGGTAGGTGCGCGCGGGCCGCGTTCGTCGCGGCTGCCGCGCGTTCCGCGCTGCATTGCGGCTGCGCACAAAATCCTGTGCCGGGGCTAGTTGCAGCATTGATTCATGCGATGCTTTTGCACGTGCGCTTTGCACGTGCGCTTTGCACGTGCATTACGCATCTACAATGCGTGAGTCACCGTGTTTCGAACCCGAAACCCATTGCCAAAAAACAACTGAACCGACGAGGCCGCGCGCTTCGGAGGAGACACAGCCATGACGAATATGTACGAAGCGGGGCTCGCCCGCCGCGAAGCCAATCATGTTCCGCTGACGCCGATCGATTTCATTGCGCGGGCCGCCGAAGTCTATGGCGACCGGCTGGCCGTCGTGCATGGCGACATGCGCCGCACGTGGCGCGAGACGTATGAGCGAGCGCGGCGTCTTGCGAGTGCGCTGCAACGCGCGGGCGTCGCGCGCGGCGAGACCGTGGCGGCGCTGCTGCCGAACATTCCGCCGATGATCGAAGCGCATTTCGGCGTGCCGATGGCGGGCGCCGTGCTCAATACGCTGAATACCCGGCTGGATGCCGCGTCGATCCTGTATATGCTGCGGCATGGCGAGGCGAAAGTGCTGATTGTCGATAGCGAATACGGAGAGCTTGCGCTGCGTGCCGCGCGCGAGTTTCCGCAATTGCGCATTATCAGTGTCAGCGATGCGCAGCCCGCCGATACTCGCCATTTCCCGAACGCGACCGACTACGAAGCTTTCCTGCAAGAAGGCGATCCGCAGTTCGCGTGGGCGCTGCCCGCCGACGAATGGGACGCCATCGCGCTCAACTACACGTCGGGCACGACGGGCGAGCCGAAGGGCGTCGTCTATCACCATCGCGGCGCCTATCTGAACGCGCTCAGCAATATCCTCGAATGGGATATGCCGAAGCATGCGGTGTATCTGTGGACACTGCCGCTCTTCCACTGCAACGGCTGGTGTTTTCCATGGACCGTCGCGGCGCGCGCGGGCGTCAATGTGTGCCTGCGCAAATTCGATCCGAAGCTGGTATTCGAACTGATTCGCCGCGAGCGCATTACGCATTATTGCGGCGCGCCCATCGTGCAAAGCGCGCTGGCGAACGCGCCTGCCTAATGGCGCGACGGGATTGCGCACCGCGTCTCGACGATGGTGGCGGGCGCGGCGCCGTCGCCTGCCGTGATTGCCCGCATGAAGGCGATCGGTTTTGATCTGACGCACGTGTACGGCTTGACGGAAGTGTATGGGCCCGCCTCCGTCTGCGCGAAGCAGGACTCATGGGATGCGCTCGACGACGACGAACGCGCGCGGCTCAACGCGCGTCAGGGCGTGCGCTACCACTTGCAAGCAGCCGTCGACGTGCGCGATCCCGATACGCTCGAACCCGTGCCGCGCGACGGCGAGACGATCGGCGAACTGATGTTTCGCGGCAATATCTGCATGAAGGGCTATCTGAAGAACGAGCGCGCAACCGAGGCCGCATTCCGTGGCGGCTGGTTTCATACGGGCGATCTCGGCGTGATCACCGAAGACGGCTATGTGCGCATCAAGGACCGCAGCAAGGACATCATCATTTCCGGCGGCGAGAACATTTCGAGCATCGAAATAGAGGATGCGCTGTACCGGCATCCTGCCGTGTCGGTGGCCGCCGTGGTTGCGATGCCGGACGCGAAATGGGGCGAGGTGCCTTGCGCATTCGTCGAACTGAAGGACGGCGCGGACGCTAGCGCCGAGGAAATCATTGCGCATTGCCGTCAATTGCTCGCCGGATTCAAATTGCCTAAAGCAGTCTTCTTCGGCGAATTGCCAAAAACCTCGACGGGAAAGATCCAGAAATTCGAATTGCGCGCGCGCGTGAAGTCGTCGAGCGCGATCGATCAGGAGCCGGAGAAAAAGTAGCATGCTTATGGTCTGATCATCGCAAACCTAGAGCCCATGCCGCTTTCCGCATCTATCAAAGCACCGGGTATGACGCGCACGCACGGGAATGAATGCTAGAATCCTGAGTAAATCAGGGAAGCGACCTTGGTTCTTCAAGGTTCATGGCGAATTCCAGTACGCGTCATGCGGGTTTTTCGCCGCCATTCAATCTGTCGAAACGCGCAGACAACTTCATTCGGCAGAAGTTGATGGATCCGTATTAAGGCTTCGCTGCAAGTGTGAAGCGAATAATCTATTTAACGCGTGCTAATTGGCCGCGTAATTCGATACGTTATCGGCACGTTATGAAAGAGCGAGAGGAACATCGGACGCTCGACCTCGACGGTCAAGCTCGTGAGCGGCTGGTCTTGTGGATCCGTCGCCGCATGGATGAATTTGGCATTACGCTTGAAGCGCTCGAAGAGGCGCTAATCGCGGACGCCGCCGTGCCGAGGTACCGCGATGCATTCGGACACGAATGGGACGGCAAGGGCGACCGCCCCGACTGGCTCACGCGCGCCATCAACGCAGGTCAGGACATCGAGCATTTCCGCGTCTGAGCGCCGCATTCGCGGGCGCTTCACTGATTCCGTTTTTTCGCTTTCCGTTTTCAGTTCACGCGCCGCGCGACTGTTTTCAGGAGACTCCGCCATGTCCGACATGACCTCGCAACAGGCTGGATACAGCAGCGAAGAATGGGCGACGCGCTGCGAGCTTGCCGCGCTGTACCGGCTGGTCGCGCATTTCCGCATGACCGATCTGATCGACACGCACATCACGGCGCGCGTGCCGGGTCCCGAGCACCACTTTCTGATCAACCGCTATGGCGTGCTTTTTCACGAGATGCGCGCGTCGGATCTCGTGAAGATCGATCGCGACGGGCGCGTTCTGGAAGCGGCGGACAAGGTCGCTGCCGATCCGAAGCGTTATCGCGTGAATGCGGCGGGCTTCACGATCCATTCGGCCGTGCACACCGCGCGGCCTGATCTGCACTTTGTGATTCACACGCACACGTCGGCGGGTTCGGCTGTGTCCGCGCAAAAGCAGGGTTTGCTGCCCATCAGTCAGCATGCGCTGAAGTTCTACGGCGCGCTCGCGTATCACGACTACGAAGGCATTGCGCTCGATCTCGGCGAGCGCGAGCGCCTCGTCGCCGATCTCGGATCTTGCAACGCGATGATCCTGCGCAATCACGGTTTGCTGGCAGGCGGCAAGTCGGCGGCAACGGCGTTTCAGGAGATTTACTTCCTCGAACGCGCGTGTCAGATCCAGATCGACGCACTCGCGGGCAATGCGGAATTGACGCTGCCGCCCGAGCATGTGCGCAAGCTAACGGCCAGCCAGTTCGCGCGCGACGATGAGGAAGGCATCGCCGAACTGGCGTGGGAATCGGCGTTGCGGCTGATCGATAATCCGGTTTCGGATTACCGCAGTTGACCCACGGCGCAGCGCCACGAATCGCAGACGAAAAAAAGCCCGCGTCAAAGCGGGCGTTCAAAAACTGCTCGGAGTTTCGTTGCGCGATTTGACTCGCGCAACGCATCCTAACCTTCATTTGTGAACAGGCGATGAACCTTGCATCGAATGCATGCGAGGCTCACGCACTGTGCGTCGCATCACAGGTCGAAGAACACCGTTTCCTTCGGGCCCTGCATGTGGATGTCGAAGCGATAGACCGCTTTGCCGCCTTTCGCTTCACGCTTTGCGACCAGCGTCGCGCGGCGTTCGGCGGGCACGCTCGCGAGCACGGGGTCTTTGTCGTTCGCGGCCGTTTCGTCGTCGAAGTAGACGCGCGTGAACGTGTGCAGCAGCATGCCGCGCATCGTCACGATCACGTTCAGATGCGGCGCTTCGTCAGGCGACGCGCGGCCCGGCTTCACCGTTTCGAAGATGAAGCGCTTCTGCGGGTCCGTGCCCGTGCCGAAGCGCGCAAAGCCGCGAAAGCCCGTCTTCGCCACGTCTTCGCGCGACTGCGGATAGCGGCCTTCGCTGTCCACCTGCTGCACTTCGATCATTGCGTCGCCGATCGCCGCGCCGTCGCCGTCGAATACCTGGCCGATCAGTGTGATGTGCTCGCCCGCTGCCTCGCGGTCCGCCAGCTCGTTCGTAAAGAGGCTCTTCAGGTCGAAATTGTATTGCTCGGGGCACAGGCCGTATGCGAAGTACGGTCCGACCGTCTGCGAAGGGGTTTGCTTAAGCGTCGTCATGATTAGCGCTCCATCGGAGTTTCGTTCGGGCCGCGCAGCACGATGTCGAATTCATAGCCGAGCGCGTAGTTTTCCTGGGTGACGTCGAGCGTGAAGCGCGAGATCAGGCGGTCGCGGGCGCCTTCCGGCGTGCCCTGGAAGATCGGGTCGTACTGCAGGAGCGGGTCGCCCGGGAAGTACATCTGCGTGACGAGACGCGAGCCGAAGTAGTCGCCGAACAGCGAGAAGTGAATGTGGTTCGGACGCCACGCGTTCGGGTGATTGCCCCACGGATACGCACCCGGCTTGATCGTCATGAAGCGGTAGCGGCCGTCATTGTCGGTCAGGCAGCGGCCCGCGCCGAGGAAATTCGGATCGAGCGGTGCGTCGTGCTGATCGTTCTTGTGCACGTAGCGGCCGGCTGCATTCGCCTGCCACACTTCGACCAGGGTGTTGCGCACCGGGCGGCCGCCTTCGTCGAGCACGCGGCCCGTCACGATGATGCGTTCGCCAAGCGGCTCGCCGTTCTTTGCAGCATTGCGCGTCAGGTCGTTGTCGAGCGCGCCGAGGTCTTCCGCGCCGTAGACGGGCACGCGCTGGTCGCGCAGGCGCTCCTTCAGCGGAATCAGCGGGCGGGTCGGGCCGCGCTTGACGGACGATCCATACGGCGAATGCACATAGGCGGGATGCGAAGGAAAGTCGCGCGGACTCAGAATGGAATCGTCCATCAGGTGTCTCCTTGGGGGATTCGATTTGGGCTAGTGGATGACGTGACTTTATAGAAGCCGAGAAGTTATGCAAAATGACGTTTTTTCCCATCTCGTATAACGATCCGTTATGCAACGCAGCCTCGCGGACAGCCGCGTCAAATTCCGGCATCTGCAGTGCTTTCTTGCCGTCGCGCAGTTCGGCGGCGTGCAGAAGGCGGCGCAGAGCCTGTCGATCACGCAGCCGGCTGTGTCGAAGACGGTGGCCGAACTGGAAGAAATTCTCGGCGTGCGCCTGTTCGAGCGCGGCCGGCATGGCGCCGTGCCGACGCGCGAAGGCCAGCTCTTCATGCCGCATGCCAGCGCCTGCGTGAGCGCGCTGCGCCAGGGCGTCGATCTGCTTGCGCGCGTGGAAGGCGAGGCTGCCGCGACACTCGATATCGGCGTGCTGCCGACCGTCGCGACATCGCTCGTGCCGCCCGTGATGCGCCTGTTTGGCGAGCAGTGGCCGAACGCGATCGTGCGGCTCAAGACGGGCTCGAATACCGAACTGCTGGAGCGCCTGAAGGCGGGCGCAATCGAGTTCGCGGTCGGCAGGCTGGCCGATCCCGAGCGCATGGTGGGGCTGACGTTCGAGCAGCTATATAGCGAGCCGCTCGTCGCCGTGGTGCGCGCGGGGCATGCGCTGGCGTCGGGCCCGCTGTCGTCCGCCACGCGTTTGCTGGAGTTTACGGTCGTCGTGCCACCGTACGGGACGCTGATCCGGCAGTCGGCGGAAAGCCTGCTGCGCGCGTGGGCTGTGCCGCCGCTGTCGTCGTTCGTCGAGGTGCTGTCGGTGTCGGTGGGGCGCGCGCTCGCGCTCGAAAACGATGCCGTGTGGTTCGTGCCGCGCAGCGCAATCGAGTACGAACTGGCGCACGGCTTGCTGGTGCCCTTGCCGTTGCCCATTGCCGGCACGGAGGAGCCCGTCGGCCTGATTCTGCGCTCGGACACGCAGCCGACGCCCGTCGGCCGCGCGCTGATCGATGCCGTGCGCAAGGTCGCGCGCGAGCGGCTTGCGCGCCATGTGCAGGCGCGCGCCGAAGATGGGCGGGGCAAGCGCCCGGCGAAGGGCCGCACGAAGCGCGACGCCGGGAATGACGTCAAAGTCGACGCGGGTGTTGACGCGGGTGTTGACGTAACGCGCGACGCGAGCCAAGGTTTAACACCGCGCGCCACGAAGCCACGAGGGGACAAAGCCTCGGGAACGTCACGCAGGAAGGTGCGTCTTTGAACCGACTAGTACAAAATCGAGGTTGCACGAGTGGTGCTGCGCGGTGTAAAACACGGTGCGCGGCGCGCCGATCCACACGCTTGCCGAGTTGAAACAGCACGACCATGGAGATGCATATGCCCAGCGACCTGCCGACCCCTGCCGACGCGCTCAAGGCCGTTGCGGACCCTGAGCACAATCCGCTCGGCACGGCCGGCATCGAGTTCGTCGAATTTGCCGCGCGCCATCCGCGGATACTCGCCGACACCTTCGTGAAGCTCGGCTTCAAGCCGATTGCGCGCCACATCAGCAAGGACGTGACGCTGTTCCGTCAGGCCGATATGAATTTTCTGCTGAACGCGGAGCCGGATTCGTTCGCCGAGCGGTATGCGGAAGAATATGGCGTGGGCATCTGCGCGATTGGTATTCGCGTGGCGGATGCGCAGCGCGCTTTTGACCGCGCGACGGAACTCGGCGCGTGGTCGTTCGAAGGCGAGCGGGTCGGCAAGGGCGAGCTGACGATTCCCGCCATTCAGGGTATCGGCGATTCACACATCTATTTCGTCGACCGCTGGCGCGGACGCGGCGGCCAGAAGGGCGGCCTTGGCGACATCTCGATCTTCGACATCGACTTTCGGCCGATTGAGCCGAGTACCGCGCAGGCCGACCTGAGCCACGCGGGCACGGGCCTGATCGCCGTCGATCATTTAACGCAAACGGTCGGCGCTGGCCGCATGCAGGAGTGGATCGACTTCTATCGCGAGCTGCTGAACTTCCGTGAGATTCACGAGTTGCATGCGAACTGGCATGTGTCGGCGGAATCGCGCGTGATGGTGTCGCCGTGCGGCGCGATCCGCATTCCGCTGTACGAGGAAGGCACGCGGCGCACGAGTCTGATGCATGAATATTTGCCCGATCATCCGGGCGAGGGGGTGCAGCACATCGCGCTTGCCACCGAGGATATCTTTGCCTGTGTCGATCAGTTGCTGGCCAACGGGATCGAGCTGGTTGAGCCGCCGCCCGCGTATTACGAGCAGATCAATACGCGTTTGCCGGGGCATGGGCTCGATATCGAGCGGTTGAAGCGGGGGCGCATTCTGGTCGATGGAGAGATTGGCACGGACGGTGTGCCGTTGTTGTTCTTTCAGACGTTTGTGCTGCGGCGCGAGGGGGATATCTTCTTCGAAATCGTGCAGCGGAAAGGGCACCATGGATTTGGTGAGGGTAATCTTGGGGCGCTTGCGCAGGCTCGGTTGGTAGGTTGAGTTGTTGCCTTTGGTTTTTTTGAGGTTTGCGCTGGCATTGCGATATGCCTTTTTTGGTTTGCGCGTCGCGGTTCGCTTTTGCTTTTGCTTTCGCTGGCATCCGCGATGCGTTAGCTCGCTTCAGGCGTGGCCCCTGTGCGGGGCGGCACCTACTTTTCTTTGCCGCCGCAAAGAAAAGTAGGCAAAAGAAAGCGGCTCACACCGCCAATTCTTGACGTTTGCCCAAGGGCCCCCAACGGCCCCACGCTTCACCCGGCAACCACGTGACTCATGCCCGTTGCCAGCGCTCTTGCGGTGCTCATCACCCGCCTCACACCCCCGCGTTACAGCATGCCGTGCCACACATTCCAAGGCCGCCCAGGTGGCAAACTGTGTGTAGGTTGCCGCATCGTACAGGGTAGCGCTCTTACAGGGTGGGACGCATGCGCAATCGGTCCGGAGTGAGGCGTGCGAGGCACCAGGGCCTACACACAGTTTGCCACCTGGGCGGCACATACCATTCGCTGCCGCTTTCTCGAGTACGGGTATTCGAAGCGGGTGACGCGCTTACTCAGCGCGCTGGCAACGCATGCGAACAAAATCGCTGCCGCGTGAAGTGTGGGGACGTTGGGGGCCCGTGGACAAGAACAAGGGCTGGCGGTGTGAGCCGCTTTCTTTTGCCTACTTTTCTTTGCGGCGGCAAAGAAAAGTAGGTGCCGCCCCGCACAGGGGCGACGCGTGAAGTACGCTAACAATTCGCGGATGCCAGCGCAAAGCAGAAGCAAAAGGCAAAAAGCAAAAGCAAAAGCAAAAGCAAAAGCAAAAGCAAAAGCAAAAGCAAAAGCAAAAGCAAAAGCAAAAGCAAAAGCAAAAGCAAAAGCAAAAGCAAAAGCGAATCGCGGATGCCACCGCAAAGGCCAAAACACCGAACCGCGACGCGCAAACCACAAAAGTCACATCGCGGACGCGACCCAACCACCCTCGATGGCTATTTCCTCGATGCAGCGCCCGCACCCGCCGCCTGCGGCAAATCACCACTAGTCGCCATCCACAAAACTTCCGCATCTTCTTCGCTGGTCGAAACGGCGGCATGCCCGGTACGGCTGTCGAAGTAGAGGCTGTCGCCGGCATTCAGATGCGTCGGCGCGTACAGCTCCGAATACAGGCACACGCTGCCGCTGATCACATACAGAAACTCCTCGCCTTCATGGCGGCCCCAATCGTCGAATGCATCGAGCGTGTGCGCGGTGATGCGGATGCGAAACGGCAGCATCGCCTTGTGCGCAAGGTCCGTCGCCAACAGTTCCATCTGGTAGCCGCGATACGCGTGACGCTGCCCCGCGTCCTTGCGCGTGAGCGCGCGCCGGCCGCTCGCGTTGACCTTCGGCGTCGAGCCGAACAGTTCGCCCAGATCGATCTTCAGACCCACGACGATCTTTTGCAGCACGTCGAAGGTCGGCGACATCAGACCGTTTTCGATTTTCGACAGCGTCGAGCGCGATACGCCGCACAGGCGGCTGGCGGTTTCGAGCGTCAGATCGTGGGCAAGCCGCGCAGCGCGCACGCGGCGGCCAAGGTCCGATGTCGAGCTTTCGAGCGACTTGGTGAGCGAGGTATCCATGGGCGTAAATGACTATGCAGCATGATGCTTTCAGTGTTTCCGATCATAACATCGGCCTGTCCGCGGACTGCCGGACGGCCGGCGCGGCGAGTCAGCGACGCAAGCGGATTTCCGATCTGAAACGCACCCGCAGAGTGTGCATGATGATGCCTCACGCTGAAAAGCACCACGCTCACAAACTCGGGAAAACCCTCATTTTCCCCTCGTTCCGACGTATCACCGCTTCGCGCAAGTTCATGTCGCACCGCCGCTTGTCGCCATAAAAGACGGCGTGTATAGTTTCCGAACTTACTTTTGTTTCGTATCGGAAATCACGGGAATCCAGATGAACGCATCGAGCATCCTTGCCGATCTCGGCATTGCAGACGCAGCGCAAGCGGGCGACATCGCCGTCCATTCGCCCATCACGGGTGAACTCATTGGCCGCGTGACCAGCCAGTCGGCGGAGCAGGTCGATACGGTGCTGGCCAACGCGAAGCAGGCATTCGAGCAATGGCGCAACGTGCCCGCGCCGCGCCGCGGCGAACTCGTGCGCCTGCTTGGCCAGCGTCTGCGCGAGAAGAAGCAGGCGCTCGGCAGCATCATCACACTGGAGACGGGCAAGATCCTGCAGGAAGGCCTCGGCGAAGTGCAGGAAATGATCGACATCTGCGACTTCGCGGTCGGCCTGTCGCGCCAGCTGTACGGCCTCACGATCGCTTCAGAGCGCCCCGGCCACCGGATGGCCGAATCGTGGCACCCCATGGGCACCTGCGTCGTGATCTCGGCGTTCAATTTCCCGGCGGCCGTGTGGTCGTGGAATGCGGCGCTCGCGCTCGTGTGCGGTAACGCCGTGGTCTGGAAGCCATCGGAGAAAACGCCGCTGACGGCGCTCGCCGTCAACCAGATTCTCAACGAGGCACTGAAGGAATTCGGCGACGCGCCGGCAGGCCTTACGGCTGTCGTCAACGGCGGACGCGAGGTCGGTGCGAAGCTGGTCGCTGACCCGCGTGCGTCGATCGTCAGCGCGACGGGCAGCACGGAAATGGGCCGCACGGTCGGCGTCGAAGTGGCCAAGCGCTTCGGCCGGTCGCTGCTCGAGCTCGGCGGCAACAATGCGGGCATCGTCGCGCAAACGGCTGACCAGGAACTGGCGCTGCGCGGCATCCTGTTCTCGGCGGTCGGCACGGCCGGGCAGCGCTGCACGTCGTTGCGGCGCCTGTTCGTGCATGACAGCGTGTACGAGCAAACGGTCGAGCGTCTGAAGCAACTCTATGCAAAGGTGCCGATCGGCAATCCGCTCGAAAAGGGCACGCTGATGGGGCCGCTGATCGACAAGCAATCGTTCGCGCGCATGCAGGAAGCGCTGCAACAGGCGGCGGCCGAAGGCGGCAAGGTGTTCGGCGGCGAACGCGTCGAAGTGAAGGGCTACGAAGGCGGTTACTACGTACGTCCTGCACTCGTCGAAATGCCGTCGCAAACGGCCGTCGTACTGAAGGAGACCTTCGCGCCGATTCTCTACGTACTGCGTTACTCGGATTTCAACGACGCAATCGCGGCGAACAACGCGGCGCATCATGGCCTGTCGTCGTGCGTGTTCACCACCGACCTGCGCGAAGCCGAGCGCTTCACGTCGGATTCGGGCAGTGATTGCGGCATCGCGAACGTCAACATCGGGCCGAGCGGCGCGGAGATTGGCGGCGCGTTTGGTGGCGAGAAGGAAACGGGCGGCGGTCGCGAGTCCGGCTCGGATGCGTGGAAGGCGTACATGCGGCGCGCGACGAACACCGTCAACTATTCGTCGGCGCTGCCGCTGGCGCAAGGCATCGACTTCAATATCGGCTGATGCTTCGGTGCGGCGTGCTCGGGCTTTGCAGTCAGTGACGCGCCGCGCTTTCTTCGATCAAACTGCTGAACTTGTCCAACCTGTCGCGGGCATCCGCTGCCCGCCGACCCGCTTCGCCTGGAGTGGCCTGTGAGTTCGAAAGTCGTCGTTGTCGGTGGAGGCGTGATCGGCAGTTCGATCGCGTATTTCTTGCGTCTGTCGGACCCGACGGTCAGCGTCACCGTGATCGAGCGCGATCCGACCTATGCGCGCTCGTCCTCGGCGTTGTCGGCGGCGTCGATCCGCCAGCAGTTCTCCACGCCGCTCTCCATCCAGATGTCGCTGTTTGGCATCGAGTTTCTGCGGACCATTGGCGAGCGCCTGGAGATCGACGGCGCAAAGCCTTCCATCGACCTGCACGAAGGCGGTTACCTGTTTCTCGCGACGCCTTCGGGCGAAGCGACACTGCGCGAGAATCACGCGCTGCAACAGCGCCTCGGCGCCGACATCACGTTGCTCGACAAAACGGGATTGGCCGCGCGCTTTCCGTGGCTCAACACCGGCGACCTGAGTGCGGGCGCATTCGGTGAGACGGGCGAGGGCTGGTTCGACGGCTACGGGCTCGTGCAGGCGTTGCGCAAGAAAGCACAGGCGCTCGGCGCGCGCTATGTCGCCGATGACGTGACGGCGCTGCAACGCGAAGGGCGGCGCGTGACGCATGTCGTGACTTCACGCGGCGAGACGTTTCCTTGCGATGTCGTCGTGAATGCGGGGGGCGCGTGGGCGCGGCGCGTGGCGTCGATGGCGGGTATCGAGCTGCCCGTGTTCGCGCGACGCCGCAGCATCTTCAACGTCAGTTCGCCGGCCAGGCTCGAACAGGCTCCGTTGCTGATCGATCCGACGGGCGTGTACTTTCGCCCCGAGGGCACGTCGTATATCTGCGGCACGTCGCCGTCGCCCGACAACGATCCCGACGACCTGCCGCTCGAAGAAGTCGATCACGCACTGTTCGACGACGTGATCTGGCCGACGCTCGCGCATCGCGTGCCGCAATTCGAGGCGCTGCGCGTCGAGCATTGCTGGTCCGGCTACTACGAGTACAACGTGCTGGATCAAAACGCGATCATTGGTCATCACCCGGACGTGGACAATTGCATCTTTGCCAACGGGTTCAGCGGTCACGGATTGCAGCAAGGACCCGCGACGGGACGCGGTGTCAGCGAGCTCGTGCTGCACGGCCGCTATACGACGCTCGATCTTTCTTCGCTCGGTTTTGCGCGCGTGCTGGAAAACCGGCCGATCGTCGAGAAAAACGTCGTGTGAACGTCGCGGCCTGCTAGCTGCCGACGCGTTCCTTTTGCGTATCCGCTTGCTGGCGAGCGCCGTTGCGTTGACCGGCCGTCCAGTATTCAGTGCGTACGCCGATCTGTTCCGACACGAACGGGCCGCCGCGCGTCGCGCGATAGTGTGCGAGCGCCTTGTAGACGAGGCGTTGCCCGACCAGCACGATCGGCACGTTGAGCAGCACCATCACGATGTTCATCAGATCGGACAGCGCCCAGAGGTTGGGCAGTTCGAGTCCCGCCAGCACGGTCAGCGCGCCGAGCGGCACGAACACCAGCGAGCCCACGACACGAATGCCCGTGATGAAAGCGCGGCTGCGCGATATGAAATTCGCCGAAATCTCCGCGAACGAAATCATCCCGAGCAGTGTGGTAAAGGCGAACAGGCCATAGCAGGCGCACATCACGATCCTGACGGCCTGCGCGACCGACGCGGGCACGAGCGTCTGCACGGAAGCCAGATAGACCGTGATCTTCGACGCGCGCACGGATTCCCACGCCTG
>Ga0209564_1002873_pt1 | contig 12628 bp, 8 predicted proteins | sample AraplaCol_mMF_r2_FD_184272 | JGI IMG/M metagenome (GOLD analysis project Ga0209564, IMG submission 184272) | Arabidopsis root microbial communities from North Carolina, USA - plate scrape MF_Col_mMF_r2 (SPAdes) (version 3) | ecosystem: Host-associated > Plants > Roots > Endosphere | place: USA... | reverse complement strand
TGAGCGGCTGCGCCTCGCGGCCGAGCAGGCGGGCGAAGCTCGCCGACATGTTCATCGTCTCGCGCTGGGTGAGATCGATGAGGATCGAGGAGATGTCCGGATTCTGCGAACCGAGATCGACGCCGGCAATGATGTCGGCCTTGTTCTCGCGCGCAGCTAGCCGCGCCGCTTCCTTGTCGGAAGCGACTTCGGACAGCGTATAGACGGTCGCACCCGAGGCATCGGCGTTGCCGGCGCTGTCGCAGTGCACCGAGATGAACAGGTCCGCACCCAGCTTGCGGGCGAGGCCGTAGCGTTCCTGGAGGACCAGGAACCGATCGTCCTCGCGGGTGAGTGCCACGCGCACCCGGCCCGAGGCGAGCAGCGCGTCCTTCATGGCGAGCGCGGCCTTGAGGGTAAGGTCCTTCTCGCGCAGGCCGTTGGCACCGATCGCGCCCGGATCATGCCCGCCATGGCCGGCATCGATCACCACCAGCGGGCGATCGGAGGCGCCATAGACGCGTGGCAGCGATGCCGGCGGCGCGCGCCGGGGCAGCGCGATCGTCTCGCTGTAGCGGCTATGGCCCGCAGGCTGCAAATAGGAGAAGGGCGGCAGGAAGCTCATCCGCCGCTCGGCCGCGGCGCGAGCGAACTGCGCGTCGTCCACGGTGCGCAGCTGCAGGGTGAGCGTGCGCCCGTCGCGCCCGAAGCTGCCTTCGGTCACGATCGCCGGCCGCGCGAGATCGAGCACGATCCGCGCGCCCTCGGCGCCTTGCGAGCCCTGTCGGATGCTCGTTACCGGTCCCTCGGCATAGGCGCGGCTACCCGGCTCGGCGCCCTTGGCGTCCAGCACGATCCGCTGCGGTCCAGCCAGCATGAAAGCGCTCGCCTGGGTCACCGGCTCGTCAAATCTGACGATCACGCGGTCACCCTTGACGCGCACTTCCTGCACGACGCCCGCCCAGCTTGGAACTCCGGTCAACCAGCCGGAGAGCAAGGCGAGCAGGAACAGCACCCTGACGCTATGCCGCGCCGGGGCTCTGGGGGTCCAGCCCAAAACCATAGATTGATACTCTTGACTACACGTCTGCCCTGACGTGACCGGACTAGACGGCGCCCCTCAAATCGACGTGAAGCGACGCGGTTAATTTCCGATTCGGCATATTTTTGCCGGCAAGGCTGCAAATGCTTGCCGGTCTCTTTGCCGGTTTTGGCCAAGGTTGCCGCGCCGTTACGGTAATGCTAGGCAGCTTTGTCCGGCCCTTGCGCCGGACCTTTCCCGCGGCCACATCTGCCGCGACAGTTCAGGTTGACGCTCACATGAGGCAATTTCCGCAACGTCTGCACCGATTGGCCGAACCGGCCGGTCGCGTGGTGGCGGCGGAGCTGGCGGACCACCGGTTCGCGCGTGCCCTGCGAGCAGCAGCAGTTTTCGAAACCCGCGAGACCGCAGCCGGCGAATCCGCCGGCCAGGGCCGCATTGTATGTCGCGCGCCTGCGCGAGCCCTCCGCAACACAAATTCAGAGGGCTGGGGCCGGCGCGCCCGGAGAATAATAAATGACCATGCGTATGCTGATCGACGCACGCCACCGGGAGGAAACCCGCGTGGCCGTCGTCAAGGGAAGCCGAATCGAGGAGTTTGATTTCGAGTCCGCCGAGCGCAAGCAGCTCAAGGGCAATATCTATCTGGCCAAGGTGACCCGCGTGGAGCCGTCGCTCCAGGCGGCGTTCGTGGATTACGGTGGCAACCGCCACGGCTTCCTGGCCTTTAGCGAAATCCATCCCGACTATTACCAGATTCCCAAGGAAGATCGCGAAGCGCTGCTCCGCGAGGAAGCCGAGCATGCGGCCGAGGAAGCCGCGCTGCGCGCCGAGGAGGATGGCGACGAGGATCATCTCGACGGCGATGACGGTGTCGAGGTGCTCGAGCGCCCGCATGACGACGAGGAAGAGCACGATCACGAGTCCGAGGAAGCCGAAGGCGAGACCTCGGAAGGTGGCGAGGGCGAGGAAGGCCGTGGCCGTGGTCGCCGCGGCAAGCGCCGTGGCGGCAATGGTGGCGAGGACAGCCCGGCCGAGGCCCTGCGCCAGCGCCGCATGAACCTGCGCCGCCGCTACAAGATCCAGGACGTGATCCGCAGGCGGCAGGTGCTGCTGGTCCAGGTCGTCAAGGAAGAGCGTGGCAACAAGGGCGCGGCGCTTACCACCTATCTGTCGCTCGCGGGCCGCTACTGCGTGCTGATGCCGAACACCGCGCATGGCGGCGGCATCTCGCGCAAGATCAGCTCGGCTGCCGATCGCAAGCGCCTGAAGACGATCATGGCGGACCTCAAGCTGCCGCCGTCGATGGGCTGCATCGTCCGCACCGCGGGCCTCCAGCGCACCAAGGTCGAGATCAAGCGCGACTTCGACTATCTGGCCCGGCTGTGGGACGGCATCCGCGAGGAGACGCTCAAGTCGACCGCGCCGGCGCTCGTCTATGGCGATTCGGATCTGCTCAAGCGCGCGATCCGCGACATCTATAATCGCGACATCGACGAGGTCATCGTCGAGGGCGAGGACGGCTATCGCCAGGCCAAGGACTTCATGAAGCTCCTGATGCCGAGCCACGCCAAGAAGGTGAAGCAATATGCCGACGCGGTGCCGCTGTTCCAGCGTGCCGGCGTCGAGGACCAGCTCTCGGCGATGTACAACCCCGTCGTCCAGCTGAAGTCCGGCGGTTACCTGGTGATCAACCCGACCGAGGCGCTGGTCTCGATCGACATCAACTCGGGCCGCTCGACGCGCGAGCACAATATCGAGCAAACCGCGACCGCGACCAACCTCGAAGCGGCGCACGAGATCGCCCGCCAGCTGCGCCTGCGCGACATGGCCGGCCTGGTCGTGATCGACTTCATCGACATGGATCACTCGTCCAACGTCCGTAAGGTCGAGAAGGCGATGAAGGAGGCGCTGAAGAACGATCGCGCCCGCATCCAGGTGGGCCGCATCTCGGCCTTCGGCCTGATGGAGATGAGCCGCCAGCGCCTGCGCACCGGCGTGCTCGAGGCGTCGACCGTGCAGTGCCCGCATTGCGAAGGCACCGGGCTGGTCCGCACCGCTTCGTCGGCCGGCCTGTCCGCGCTGCGCCTGATCGAGGACGAGGCCGCCCGCGGCCGCGGCTCGGTGATCACGCTGCGCGCAAGCCAGGAAGCTGCCTTCTACGTGCTCAACAAGAAGCGCGCCGACATCGCCGAGATCGAGGACCGCTACGGCGTGACGGTCGAGATCCTGTCGGACGGCGAGCTCGAGGGCGCGCGCATGTCGGTCGAGGCTTCGGGCCCGCCGCCGGCGCATGCGCCGAAGTTCGAGAAGCTGATCGAAGAGCCCGAGGACGACGACTACGTCGAGGAGATCGACGAGGAGGAAGAGGAGCTCGAGGAAGAGGCCGAGGCCGGCAATCGCCGCGAAGGCCGTGGCGAGCGCCGCGAGCGTGGCGACGACGAGGGTGGCGAGCGCGGCAAGCGCCGCCGCCGCCGCCGTGGCCGTGGCCGTGGCCGTCGCGAGGAAGGCGAAGGCGCCGAGGGTGAGGCCGAGGCCGAAGCCGGCGAGGACGCCGACGGTGTCGAAGGCGAAGTCGCAGAGGGCGAGGAAGCGCCTGCCGCTGCCGAGGGTGAAGGCGAGGGCCGCGAGAATGGCCGCAAGCGCCGCCGCCGTGGCCGTCGTGGCGGTCGCCGTGGCGATCGTGCCGAGGGCGGCGAGGATGCCGGTGAGGAAGCTGCCGAGGCGGTGACCGAAGTCGCCGCGCCGGTCGAGGCCGCGCCGGAGCCGGTCGCCGAGGAAGCGCCGGCCAAGCCGAAGCGTACCCGCAAGAAGAAGGTGGAAGCCGTCGAGGCCGAAGCCGCGCCTGCGGTGGAAGCGCCGGTCGTGGTCGCTGCCGAGCCGGTCGCCGAAGAAGCGCCGGCCAAGCCGAAGCGTACCCGCAAGAAGAAGGTGGAGGCTGTCGAGGCAGAGCCTGCTCCGGCAGTGGAAGCGCCGGTCGAAGTCGTTGCCGAGCCGGTCGCCGAGGAAGCGCCTGCCAAGCCGAAGCGCACCCGCAAGAAAAAGGTCGAGGCCGTCGAGGCCGAGCCTGCTCCGGCGGAGGAAGTCGCTCCGGTCGAACAGGACACCACGCCGGCCGAGGCTGCCGAAGGTGAGGCCGATTCCGAGGGCGAGAATCCCGATGGCTCGCCGCGCCGCGGCTGGTGGCAGCGCACCTTCGGGGCCTGATCCTCGAAGCCCGAGAGAAAGGGGCGCCGGTCCGCAGGGATCGGCGCCCTTTTTCGTGGCTTCAGACGCGGTTCATCGGGGCACGGGCACGGCCAACGCCATTGATCGCGGGTGGAATTCGGAGGATACGAACGGGCATGAAGCGCATCCTCGCCCTGCTCTCGGCCGCCTTGCTGCTCTGGGTCCAGCCTGCCGCCGCCCAGTCGATCCTGCGCGACGCCGAAACCGAGGCGCTGCTCAACGACATGGCCCGGCCTTTGTTCATTGCCGCCGGCCTCTCGCCCGCCAATGCCAAGGTGGTGCTGATCCAGGACAGCTCGATCAACGCCTTCGTCGCCGGCGGGCAGATCGTCTATGTCCATTCGGGCCTGATCGATGCCGCCTCGAGCGCCAACGAGGTCCAGGGCGTGATCGCGCACGAGATCGGCCATATCGTCGGCGGCCATGCCGTGTTCCAGAATGACGGCGGCTACACCAACATCTCGATCCTCAGCCTGCTGCTCGGCGTGGCGGCGATGGCGGCGGGCAGCGGCGAGGCGGGCACCGGCATCCTGATGGCCGGCCAGCGCGCGGCGATCGGCAAGTATCTCGCTTTCAGCCGCGTCCAGGAAAGCTCGGCCGACGCGGCGGGTGCCAAGTTCATCAACACCGCCGGGATCAGCGGCAAGGGTATGCTGAGCTTCTTCGACAAGCTCACCGCCCAGATGCACCGCTATGGCTATTACACCAGCAATCCCGAGGTCGATCCTTTCGCCCAGACCCACCCGATGTCGCAGGACCGCGTCGAGACGCTCAAGGCTGACCTGATGAATGCGCCGAGCTGGAACAAGCCGCTCGACCCGAACCTGGAAGTCCGCTTCAAGCGCGTCCAGGCCAAGCTGCGCGGATATGTCAGCGATCCCAAGGACACGCTGGCCAAATATCCGCCGGGCAACCAGTCGGTCGAGGCGCATTATGCCCGCGCCTATGCCTATCACAAATCGGGCTATCCCGAGCAGGCGGCGGCCGAGACCCAGGCACTGGTCAAGGCCGAGCCCAAGGATCCCTATTTCCTCGAGCTCGAGGGGCAGATCATGCTCGAATCAGGCGATCCCAGGGGCGCGATCGCGCCGTTGCGCCAGGCGACTGCGCTGTCGAACAACGCGCCGCTGATCGCCAGCACGCTGGGCCACGCGCTGCTCGCCACCGAGGACAAGGCCAATCTCGACGAGGCCGAGCGCGTGCTCAAGCAATCGGTGGCGCGCGACAACGACAATCCGTTCGCCTGGCTCAACCTCGGCACCGTCTATGACCGCAAGGGCGACGAGGCACGCACTGCGCTGGCCACGGCCGAGCGCGCGCACATGATGGGCGATGTCGGCACGGCGCTGATGAGCTCGCGCGCTGCGATGGCGCGGCTGCCGCAGGGCTCGGCGGACTGGGTACGGGCACAGGACATCAACATGGTCTCGCAGACCGCCTGGGACGAGATGCGGAAGAAGAAGGGGCGGCAGGGCCAGTGATCGAGCGACTGTTGGGCAACAGGCTGGCGCTGGCCGGCGCCTTCGTGCTGTGCGCGCTGCTGGGTGCGGCGTTGTTCGCGGGCATCCAGACGCTGGCGCCGGGTATGGGCGCGCGCGGCCAGGGCGAGCAGGCGATGCGCGAATGGGTGCTCGCGCATCCCGAGGTGCTGCTCGAATCGGTCGAGCGCTACAACCAGAAGCAAAGCGCCAGTGCCGACAAGGCGCAGGCCGAGGCGGTTGCGGCGGCCGAGAAGACGCTGCCAACGGAACGGCCGAAGCTCGAAGCGCCCTATGCTGGCGCCTGGGCGGGCAACCCCAAGGGCGATGTCACCCTGGTCGCCTTCATGGACTATGCCTGCGGCTATTGCCGCGCCAGCCTGCCGGCGATCGAGGAGCTGCTGAAGCGCGATCCCAATGTGAAGGTGGTCTATCGCGAATATCCGGTGCTGGGGCCGGACAGCCTGGTCGCGGCGCGCTGGGCGCTGGCGGCGGCCGAGCAGGACAAGTTCCGCGCCTTCCACGACGCGCTGTTCGCGACCGACGGGCCGAGCGCGGCGAATATCGAGGCGGCGGCGCAGAAGGCCGGGCTCGACGTGGGCCGGGCCAAGCAGGTCGCCCAGTCCAAGGCGGTCGAGGGCGAGATCGTCACCAACCACAAGTTCGGGCAGAAACTGGCGATGACCGGCACGCCGAGCTGGGTGGTCGGCGGTAAGCTGCTCTACGGCATGCGCGACTATGCCGGGCTTGCTGCGGCCGTGGCGGAAGCGCGCAAGGGGAAGTAACGCTCTCCCTCTTCCTTCAGAGGCGTTTCTCCCGATTTTTGTACCGAGCGGTTGCCGCCGCGCGCTGCCGTGCCTAATTAGCGGGTCCTTTCCCGGCCGGGGGCACCATGACTTCCATTCTTTCGATAAACGGCGTGAGCAAGACCTATGGCTCAGGCCACAAGGCGCTCGATCATGTCGACCTGGAGATTCGCCGCGGCGAGATCTTCGCGCTGCTCGGACCCAATGGCGCGGGCAAGACCACGCTGATCTCGATCATCTGCGGCATTGTCACGCCGAGCACCGGCACGATCCTGGTCGACGGGCATGACGCGGTGCGCGAGCCGCGTGCCGCCCGCTCGAAGATCGGGCTGGTGCCGCAGGAGATCGCGGTCGACATGTTCTCGACCGTGGGCAGCGCGCTGCGCTTCTCGCGCGGTCTGTTCGGCAAGGCGCCCAACCAGGAATTTTGCGACCAGATCCTCAGGGACCTGTCGCTGTGGGACAAGCGCAATTCCAAGATCATGGAGCTGTCGGGCGGCATGAAGCGCCGCGTGATGATCGCGAAAGCTCTCTCTCACGAGCCCGACATCCTGTTCCTCGACGAGCCCACCGCCGGCGTCGACGTGTCGCTGCGCCGCGACATGTGGAAGATGATCGGCAAGCTGCGCGAGCGCGGCGTCACTATCATCCTGACCACCCACTATATCGAAGAGGCCGAGGAGATGGCCGACCGGGTCGGCGTGATCGACAAGGGCCAGCTGCTCCTCGTCGAGGAGAAGGCCGAGCTGATGAAGAAGCTCGGCAAGCGCGAGCTCGACGTCAGCCTGACCGAGCCGATGGCGGCGATCCCGGCGGGTCTCGAGGAATGGCATCTCAGCCTCGAGGACGAGGGCACGCGGCTGCGCTACACCTTCGACGCCCAGGCCGAGCGCACCGGCATCCCCTCGCTGCTGCGCAAGCTCGGCGAGATGGGCATTGCGTTCAAGGACCTCGACACCAGCAAATCCAGCCTCGAGGACATCTTCGTCGGCCTCGTCGAGCACGCACCTGTTGGGAATGGGGAGGCCCGGGCATGAACTTCCACGGTATCTGGGCGATCTACAAGTTCGAGATGGCGCGCACGCTGCGCACGCTCTGGCAGTCGATCGTCACCCCGGTGATCACCACCGCGCTCTATTTCATCGTGTTCGGCAGCGGCATGGGCAGCCGGATCCCCTCGATCGAGGGCGTGCCCTATGGCAGCTTCATCGTGCCCGGGCTGATCATGCTGTCGCTGCTCACCCAGAGCGTCGCCAATGCCTCGATCGGCATCTATTTCCCCAAGTTCACCGGCACCGTGTTCGAGCTGCTCTCGGCACCGATCTCGGCGGTCGAGCTGGTGATCGGGTTCGTCGGCGCGGCGGCGACCAAGTCGGTGGTGATCGGCCTGATCATCCTGCTCACCTCGGGCCTGTTCGTGCCGCTGCGCGTCGATCACCCGCTGGCGATGCTCGCCTTCCTGCTACTCACCTCGATCAGCTTCTCGATGTTCGGGTTCATCATCGGCATCTGGGCCAAGGGATTCGAACAGCTAAACGTGGTGCCGGCGCTGATCCTCACGCCGCTGACCTTCCTGGGCGGCAGCTTCTATCCGCTGAGCTTCCTGCCCGAGCCGTGGCGCACGGTGAGCCTGTTCAATCCGGTCGCGTACCTGATCAGCGGCTTCCGCTGGGCGTTCTTCGGCGATGTCGGCGACATCGACGTGCGCTGGAGCCTGGGCTTCGTCGCGCTGTTCCTCGCCCTATGCCTTGGTCTTATCGTCACGATCTTCCGGACCGGCTACAGACTCAAGAACTGATGACACCCTTTCCCCTTGATATCTTCACCGAGCCCGAGGACGTCGATCCTCATACGCTCGCCAATCTCGGCCCGCTGGCGCCCCTGGCGGGGCGCTGGGAGGGGCACAAGGGCATCGACCTCAACCCCAAGGCCGAAGGTCCCGAGCGGCGCGAGTTCATCGAGCGGATCGAGTTCGTGCCGATCGATCCCCAGGCCAATGGCCCGCAGCTCTTCTACGGGCTGCGCTACCATATCCACATCACCACCGAGGAAGAGGACATCACCTTCCACGACCAGGTGGGGTATTGGCTGTGGGAGCCGGCTACCGGCCTGATCCTGCAGACACTGGCGATCCCGCGCGGCCAGGTGCTGCTCGCCAGCGGCAAGGGCGCGCCGGGCGACCGGACGATCCATGTCGAGGCGAAGCGGGGCGAGACCAGCTACGGCATCTGCTCGACCGACTTCCTCGAATATGCCTTCCGCACCGACGCCTACACGATCGACATCGCCTTCGCCGAGGATGGCGGCTGGAGCTACGACATCCACACCACGCTGGAGGTGAAGGGCCAGGGGCCGTTCGACCATCATGATCGCAACACGCTGAAGCGCGTGGGGGTGGCGAAGCCGAACCCCTGGGTGCAGATCCTCGCGGCGAAGGGCGAGGCGGCCTAAAGCCATCTCCCCTTTGGGGAGAGGGTTGGGAGAGGGGCAGCACTGCGCCTCGTGTCCGCTGCTATCGGCTCAAGACACATTTCCCCTCTCCCCGACCCTCTCCCCGGAGGGGAGAGGGAGTGGGCTACTCCACCACCGGCAGCATGATCGCAGACCCGGAACACACCTTCTGCGTCGCCTTCTGATAGTCCGCCGGCTTCGCCTTGTAGATGTTCGGCACGAAGGTCTGCGGGTTGCGGTCGATCATCGGGAACCAGCTCGACTGGATCTGCACCATGATCCGGTGGCCCTTCTTGAAGACATGGTCGTGGTTCCTGAGCGGGATCGTCCAGTCGTTCACCTGGTTCGGCACCAGCGGCGTCGATTTCTCCATCGACTGGAGGTAGCGGCCGCGCTTCACTTCCATCGCGATCGGCAGCTGATAGCCGTTCAGCCCCCTGGCATAGGCGCCGATCGCCGTCGGCGGCTTCTCGAAATCCTCGGGGTAGACGTCGATCAGCTTGACGATGAAGTCGCTGTCGGTCCCGCTGGTCGCGGCCTGCAGCGCGGCGGTGATCGCGCCGGTGACGGTCAGGTCGGCATCGAGCGGCGCGCTGGTGTAGCTCAGCACGTCCGGGCGATATTCGACGAAGCGCTGGTCCTCGGTCTCCCACCAGCGCCAGTCCGGCGTAGCATAGGTGGCCGACATCGGGCGCGCACGGAACGGCACCGGGTTGGCGGGATCGGAGATGTACTCGCGGCAGCCCTCGCCCTGGGCAGGTGCCGTGAACGACACGCTGCCATCGGCATGGAGGTAGAGGCTCTTGCTGCTCGCCGTGGTCAGCGGCCACTGGTTGTAGGTCTTCCACTGCCAGCTGCCCGACTGGAAGCTCTTCATCCGATAGTCGGGCTTGGCGCCCTTGCCGTGCAGCCAATAGGCGAAGAACGGTGCCTCGACCTGCTCCATGAACTGGATGCCGCTGTCGGTGCCGATCGGGATGCGACCGAGCATGTTGCCGGCCGAGCGCCAGCTGCCATGGTTCCACGGGCCGGCGACCATCAGCGACAGGTTGTTCGGATCGTTCTCGCGCTGCTTGTCGAAGATCTGCCAGCTGCCCCAAGGGTCCTCCTGGTCCCAGTAACCGGCGACGTTGAGCGTCGGCACGGTCGTCTTCTTCAGCGTGTCCGACCAGACCTGCTTCTTCCAGAAATCGTCATAGTCGGGATGCTCGATCATCTGCTTGTAGAGCGGCACCCGGCCCTTGAAGTATTTCGCCTCGATGTCCGCCGGCGAGCCCGCCTTCAGGAACCACTCATAGGTGTCGTAGCGATCGTAGATCTCGATGCCGTCATTGGTCTTGTCGGCCTGGAGGCTGTTCACCCAGTCGCTGGCATAGGTGAGCCGCATCGCGCCCCAGCGGTGCAGGTCGTCATTCTTCCAATAGTCGATCCAGGCCGCCTGCGGGCTCACCGCCTTGAGCGCGGGGTGCGGGCGGGCGACGGCGATCGCGGCGGTGAAGCCGGGATAGGAGACGCCCCACATGCCGACCTTGCCGTTGTTCGGCTTCACGTTCTTCACCAGCCAGTCGATCGAATCATAGGCGTCGGTCGATTCGTCGGTCGCGCCCTTGCCGGTCTTGATCTCGGTCGAGAGGGTGAAGGGGCCGCCTTCGGAGCCGAAGCGGCCGCGCATGTCCTGGAACACGAAGATGTAGCCGTCCTTGCCGAGCGCCGCCCAGCTGCCCGGCGTGCTGCGCGGCGCGGCGCCGGGCGTGCCATAGGGCGTGCGCTGGAACAGGATCGGCAGCGGGCCGGTCTGGCCCTTGGGGCGGATGATGACGGTGTGGAGCTTCACCCCGTCGCGCATCGGGATCATCGCCTCCTCGAAGATGAAGGCGCTGTCGGCGGTCTGGGGCGCGGGGGTCGCCTGCTTGGCGGGCAGGGCCGCCAGCGGCGTGGCGGCGGCGACCGCCAGGGCGAACAGACTGACCAACCGCATGCGCATCTCCCTCGAACTGAATTTCAGGAGGGCGTAACCGGTGTGTTGTCGGTGTCAATCGCCGTGCGCCGGAAGCGGCGCTGGATGGCGGGGCGCAGGAGCAGCGCGTTCAGGTTGAGCAGCAGATGCACGGCGACCGGAAGCGCGAGCCCCATCGCGCCGACATAGAAGACCGCCAGCGTCGCGCCGACCGCGCCGGTCAGCAGGACGCCGAGCCAGCCCTGGTAGCGGTGCAGCCAGCCGAAGAGCAGCGTCGCGGCGAGGAACGCCGCCCAGGCCGGCGCGCCGCACAGGGTTGCGAGCAACGGCACATAGAGGCGGAAGCAGACTTCCTCGCTCACCCCGGCATTGAGGATCACCGGCAGGATGTGGAGCGTCTCGGCACGATTGCGCGGCACCATCGGCGAGATGTCCAGCGCGTGCTTCGGCTTGGCGGGGCGCCGGCTGCGGAGGACGAGGATGCTCCCGCCCAGCACCAGGCCACCGAGCGCGCCGATCAGCACGGGCCCCAGAAAGGCGATGTCGTCGACGGCGAAGACCGGGGCATAGGGAAGCAGCGGCGCGAACTCATGGGGAAAGTCCCACAGCGCCTGGAGCCGGCCGAGCAGCGCCAGGCCGGCCAGCGGCATGCCGAGATAGAGCGCGCAGCCCCGCACCGCCCAGCGCCGGAAGATGCGCTGGCGCTGCAGCGTGTCCTCGATCGTGCGGAAGCGCTCGAAGCCGCGGCGGTCGTTGCGCTGGGCCCAGACGAGCAGCGCGAGGGTGGCGATCAGCAGCAGGGGCGCGAGCATGTGGGGCGGCATAGCGGCCGCCGCGCGGGAGGCAAGGTTGGAGTAGTGCGCAAAGATGAAGGTAAATCGAGTGTAAGCCGTAACAAATAGTGCATGACACTATATTGGTGCGATCCTCGATTGACGCGGAACTATAGTTGATGGAACCCAGTGCCATCGCAGTCTCCTGCGAAGCTTGGGGGAAATTGTCATGCATCTGACGCACAAGGAAGGCGAGCTCTCCGCGCGCCCGTTGAAGTTCCTCGAGACCGACACGCTGGTGGTGCGCTGGATCGCGCAGGCGGCGGTCAATGTCGAGCTGTTCACCATTCCGCTCTACATGACCTCGCTCTACTCGATCACCGGCATGCACCCGATCACCAGCCAGGGGAACAGCTTCTACAAGGGCCGGCAATGGCCCGGCGCCAAGACCAGTGCCTTCACCGACTACAAGCCGGGCAAGAAGGGCTGGGGCAACAAGAAGGCGTTCAACATCGTCTTCTCTGTGTTCATCCAGGAGATGCTCCACCTGCAGATGGCGGCCAACCTCGCCACCTCGATCGGCGCGGTCCCCAGCTTCACCGCCACCGCGCTGCAGAGCGGCGACCATGGCTGGACCTGCTACGGCCCCAAGCTCACTGCGATCCCCGGCGTCGTCGACCTGACCGACACCAATCGGTTCAAGGACGTGAAGGTCAATGTCGGCCCGCTCGACGAGGAGCGGATCAAGCTGTTCCTGGCGATCGAGCAGCCGCAGGAGACGGCGGAGAAGGACATCGTCCGCAACAAGGACCGCTATTTCCCCAAGGTGCCCTTCGCCGAGACCACGGTCGAGCAGCTCGACGCCAAGATCATGTTCGGCTCGATCGGCTATATGTACCAGTGCTACCGCGACT
>Ga0209564_1002860_pt1 | contig 12680 bp, 13 predicted proteins | sample AraplaCol_mMF_r2_FD_184272 | JGI IMG/M metagenome (GOLD analysis project Ga0209564, IMG submission 184272) | Arabidopsis root microbial communities from North Carolina, USA - plate scrape MF_Col_mMF_r2 (SPAdes) (version 3) | ecosystem: Host-associated > Plants > Roots > Endosphere | place: USA... | reverse complement strand
GCCGAAATCGTAGATCAGCGCGAAATTCCAGTCGTTGAAGAATTTGCCGGCAAGACCGATGCGCGCGCGGCGGACGTTCTCGCCGCTGTCGAGCTTCTGCGGCACGGTGGCCGCGGTGTTGGGACGGTAGTCGTAACCACCGACATCCCAATGCACGCGGCTGGTGATGGCGACGCAATTGGCCTCGTCGGCCGTGCAGATGGTCGGCCGGTTGTTCGGCATCGTGACCACGACGCCGGAGGGGTGCACCGGTCCCTTGACCGGGATCGCCGCATTGGCGTTGGCGACCACGGCCTTCGCCTCGGAGCGCGCTTCGGCCTTGGCCTCAGCCTTGGCTTCGGCTTTTGCTTTCGCTGTGGCAGCCGTATTCGCCGCAGTCTGGCTCTGGAGCTTGTCGAGCTTCTGCTCCAGCAACTTCAACTGCTGCTTCAGCAGCGCGATCTCCTGCTCGCTGCTGCTTGCGGATTGGGCCTGGGCCTGTGAGGCCGCCAGCGCACCGGCGAGACCAATCGCCGTGGCTGCAAGTCTTGTCCTGCTCACGTCATGACTCCATCGTTTGACGAACTTCCCCAAGTCTCAGGCGGGGAGCCTAGAAACGATCGATGACTGCCCCGCGACGGAGCGCCCCGGCTGCGCGGGTTCCTACTGATGTAAGTTCGCCGCAACCGAATCCGCCATTGGGCAGCATGCGGGATGACGCGCATCATGCCAATCCATCGCAGGCGGCGGATTGCCATTTCGCACGCGGTGCTTGCAGTCCGGACACACCCGAAGAGGGGGCAATATTGCCGCCCGGCGCCCTTCTATTGCCCTGCGAACACGCCTATATTCCGTCGTCTTTTCCAAGAGGTAGGAATGTTTCGATCGATCCGTCCCGCCGTGGTCGTCACGGTATTGTGCATAGCGTTTTCAGCCCACTTCGATCCGGCCGCCGCGCAGGACCGCCGTGTTCCAGCCTCGCCGGCCGAGTTGCGGCTGTCCTATGCGCCGATCGTGCAGCGGGTGCAGCCGGCGGTCGTCAACGTCTACGCCGCCAAGGTGGTGCAGAATCGCAATCCGCTGCTCGACGATCCCATCTTCCGCCGCTTCTTCGGCGTGCCGGGCCAGCAGCCCGAGCAGATGCAGCGCTCGCTCGGCTCCGGCGTCATCGTCGATGCCTCCGGCCTCGTCGTCACCAATGTCCACGTCATCGAGGGCGCGGACCAGGTCAAGGTGTCGTTGTCGGACAAGCGCGAGTTCGAGGCCGAGATCCTGCTGAAGGATCCGCGCACCGATCTCGCCGTGCTCAGGCTGAAGGACACCAAGGAGAAGTTTCCGACCCTCGACTTCACCAACTCCGACGAGCTTCTGGTCGGCGACGTCGTGCTCGCGATCGGCAATCCCTTCGGCGTCGGCCAGACGGTGACGCATGGCATCATCTCGGCGCTGGCGCGCACCCAGGTCGGCATCACCGACTACCAGTTCTTCATCCAGACCGATGCGGCGATCAATCCCGGCAATTCCGGCGGCGCGCTGGTCGACATGAGCGGCAAGCTCGCCGGCATCAACACCGCGATCTATTCGCGCTCCGGCGGCTCGCAAGGCATCGGCTTTGCGATCCCCGCCAACATGGTGCGCGTCGTCGTCGCCTCCGCCAAGAGCGGCGGCAAGGCGGTGAAGCGTCCCTGGCTCGGCGCTAAGCTGCAGGCGGTGACACCCGAGATCGCCGAGAGCCTCGGTCTGCGCTCGCCGACCGGCGCGCTGGTCGCGAGCGTGGTGCCGAATGGTCCCGCGGCCAAGGCCGGCCTGAAATCCTCCGACCTCATCACCGGGATCGACAACCAGACCGTCGACGACCCCAATGCCTTCGACTACCGCTTCGCCACCCGGCCGCTCGGCGGCACCGCGCAGATCGACGTGCAGCGTGGTGGCAAGCCGCTCAAGCTCGGCATTGCGCTCGAGACCGCCCCTGACAGCGGCCGCAACGAGCTCGTGATCACCACGCGCTCGCCGTTCCAGGGCGCAAAGATCTCCACCATCACCCCGGCGATCGCCGACGAGCTGCATCTCGATGCGGACACCGACGGCGTCGTCGTCACCGAGATCGGCGACGGCACGGCGGCGCAGAATGTCGGCTTCCAGAAGGGCGACATCATTCTCGCGGTGAACAACCAGAAGATCGCCAGGACCGCCGATCTCGAGAAGGCTGCCAAGGACACGCCGCGGCTCTGGCGCATCACGGTGGTGCGCGGCGGTCAGCAGATCAACGTCACGCTGGGCGGATGAGTCCGAAGCGACCACAGGAGACGCCGACGCTGTTTGCCGCGGCGGGGCTCGACCACGAGGCTCCGCATCCGCTGCCGGACCGGCTGCGCCCACGCGCGCTGTCGGAGGTCGTCGGCCAGGATCATATCCTCGGCCCCGACGGCGCGCTGACGCGCATGCTGGAGACGCGCACGCTGGGCTCGCTGGTGTTCTGGGGGCCGCCCGGCACCGGCAAGACCACCGTGGCGCGGCTGCTGGCGGACGCGACGGATCTGCATTTCGAGCAGATCTCCGCGGTGTTCTCCGGCGTCGCCGACCTCAAAAAGGCCTTCGACGCCGCGCGCGCCCGCCGCGAGATGGGCAAGGGCACGCTGCTGTTCGTCGACGAGGTGCACAGGTTCAATCGCGCCCAGCAGGATTCGTTTCTGCCCGTGATGGAGGACGGCACCGTGGTGATGGTCGGCGCCACCACGGAAAACCCGTCCTTCGAGCTCAATGCGGCGTTGCTCTCTCGCGCGCGTGTGCTGGTGTTTCGCTCGCTCGATGCCGCCGCGATCGAACAGCTGTTTGCCCATGCCGAGGAGGTCGAGGGCAGGAAGCTGCCGCTCGATGCCGAGGCGCGCGCGGTGCTGGTGCGCATGGCCGATGGTGACGGCCGCGCCTCGCTGACGCTCGCCGAAGAGGTCTGGCGTTCGGCGCGTGCGGACGAGATCTTCGACGCCGCGCAACTGCAGGACATCCTGCAGCGCCGCGCGCCGATCTACGACAAATCGGCCGATGGCCACTACAATCTGATCTCGGCGCTGCATAAGTCGGTGCGCGGCTCCGATCCCGATGCCGCGCTGTACTATCTCGCGCGCATGCTCGATGCCGGCGAGGACCCGCTGTTCCTGGCCCGCCGCGTCGTGCGCATGGCGGTCGAGGACATTGGCCTTGCCGATCCGCAGGCGCTCGTCATCGCCAATGCGGCCAAGGATGCCTTCGATTTCCTCGGCCATCCCGAAGGCGAGCTCGCCATCGCGCAGGCCGTGGTCTATCTCGCCACCGCGCCGAAATCGAACGCGGTCTATACCGCCTTCGGCACCGCGATGCAGGTCGCAAAACAGGCCGGCTCGCTGCTGCCGCCCAAGCACATCCTGAATTCCCCGACCAAGCTGATGAAGTCGGAGGGCTACGGCTCCGGCTACGCCTACGACCACGACGCCCCCGATGCCTTCTCCGGCCAGGACTACTTTCCGGAAGCCCTGGGCCGCCAGACCTTCTACGACCCGCCCGAGCGCGGCTTCGAGCGCGAGATCAGGAAGCGGCTGGATTACTGGGCCAAGCTGCGCAAGGAACGGGGCGGCTCGCGCTAGAAGTGGCCATTTCGTCGTGACGGAAGGCCGCTTTTAGGGTACGCAGGCAATCATGAGCCGCCGCATCAAGAGAATGAATCCGAAGCCCCGTTCGCGTGACGAGCGCGATGACGCGCGCCCGTTGAAAGCGCGCAACGCCAAGAAGGCCGGGCCGCGTCCGGGCGGCAAGCCCGGTGGCAAGCCGCCGCGCTTTGCCGGCGAGCGCGCCGAGAGGCGTGCCCCCGAGCGTGCCGAGCGGCGTCCGCCCAAGGCTGCACAGGAAAGGGCTGCACAGGAAAGGCCTGCGCCGGAGAAGCCGGTCGAGGCGCTGTTGCCGACCAAGGTGCAGACCGTCAAGGTCACGGCCGACGAGAACAACATGCGGGTCGATCGCTTTCTGGAGGCGCGCTTTCCCGGCCTGTCGTTCTCCCACATCCAGCGCGTCGTCCGCAAAGGCGAGCTGCGCGTCGACGGCAAGCGCGTCGACAGCAAGGACCGGCTGGAGGAGGGGCAGAGCGTTCGCATTCCGCCGCTCAAGATTGATGCCCCGAAGGCCGTCGGCGAGCTCTCGGAGGCCGCGCAGAAGACGCTCAAGGCGCTCAAGGACATGACCATCTATGAGGACGACGACGTCCTCGTGCTGAACAAGCCCGCCGGCCTTGCCGTGCAGGGCGGCTCGGGCATGACGCGGCACATCGACCAGATGCTGGAGGTGATGCGCGATGCCAAGGGCCAGAAGCCGCGCCTCGTGCATCGTATCGACCGCGAGACGTCGGGCTGCCTGTTGATCGCCAAGACGCGCTTTGCCGCCTCGCATCTGACCGGCGCGTTCCGCTCGCGCTCAGCGCGCAAGGTCTATTGGGCGCTGGTGCCGGGCCTGCCGAAGCCGAAGCAGGGCCGTATCTCGACCTTTCTCGCGAAGGAGGAGAGCGAGGACGACACCATCATGCGCATCGCCCAGCACGGCGACGAGGGCGCCAGCCACGCGGTGACGTATTACGCCGTGGTCGAGACCGCCGGCAACAAGCTGACCTGGGTGTCGCTGAAGCCGGTGACGGGACGCACGCATCAGCTGCGCGCCCATATGGAGCATATCGGCCATCCCATCGTCGGCGATCCCAAATATTTCAACATCGAGAACTGGCAACTGCCGGGCGGCCTGCAAAACCGGCTGCACCTGCTCGCGCGCCGCATCGTCATCCCGCATCCGCGCGGCGGCGTGATCGACGCCACCGCACCGCTGCCGCCGCACATGCAGCAGTCGTGGAATCTGCTCGGGCTGGATGCCAGCCGGTTCGACCCGATCGAGAACGCGCCGGAGGAGTAGAGATTTCCCCGGTGTCGTCCCGGCGAAGGCCGGGACCCATACCGCGGAATCTGTCTGTCGCGCACGGTGCTCGTACCGACGAACGGCTTCCAACTGCTGGTCTTCGCCAAAGTTCTGCTGCGGAGTATGGGTCCCGGCCTTCGCCGGGACGACACCGGGGATTTGGCTGGCTGCACCCCGCACTCCCTCAATTCCGGAACTGCTCCAGAAACATCCGCAAGCTGTCATGCGGGCTCTCGACGTCCGTGATCAGCCAGCCCTCGGGTCCGTTCACCAGCACGAAGTTGAGCACCACCCGGCGGCCGTGATTGTCGAAATTCGCCGCCACATAGGTCTTGTCATACTGCTTGCGGACGACTGCGATCATGACAGGGCCGAGCCGCCAGCTCGGGCTCTGCACCAGGAAATCATAGGGCTCGATCCTCGGCGCGCTCCAGGCCTTGCGCAGGGGGAGGATCGAAGAACTGTTGGGCGGTCGCCGGGTCCCGCGGCAGGCCTTTCGAGAGCTCCGGCGCGCCTTCGCCGTAATGGGCATAGACGTTGCGGACCAGCGATTCCGGGGTGCGAAAGCCGGCCTCCGCTGCGGCCAGCCACAATCCTGCCAACAGGGCTCCGATGCCCGCAAGTTCCCTCATGCCCGCCGCTCGCTTTATCGGCCACAGGTCTTATCTTAAAAGCCTAGCATTCAGAGACCGGGGCCGAAAACTCACATGCGCGAATTGTTCGAAGAAGCAGCAGGCCAGCCCCCGCCGGATACCAGGGAATCGGCGCGTGCCTCCGCGCGCACGCCGCTGCGCAAGCGCTTCTACAAGGAGGCCGGCGTCGCAGAAGCCGAGGGCGGTTTTGCCATCACTCTCGACGGCAGGCCGATCCGCACGCCGTCCGGCCGCCAGGTGGTGATCCCCGCGCGCGCGCTCGCCGATGCGGTGGCTGCGGAATGGGCGGCCCAGGGCGAGACGATCGACCCTGTCACCATGCCGCTCACCCGGATCGCAAACAGCGTGGTCGAGGGCGTTGTTGACCGGGTCGAGCTCGTCAGCGACGACCTCGCAAAATACTTCGAATCCGACCTGCTGTTTTACCGCGCCGGTCACCCCGAGGGGCTGGTCGCCCGCGAGACTGCGCATTGGGACCCCGTGCTGTTCTGGGCCGCGGAGACGCTGGGGGCGCATTTCATCCTGTCCGAGGGTGTCATGCATGTGAAGCAGCCGGACGAGGCGCTGAAGGCTGCTCGTGGTGCGCTGCCGGGCGACCCCTGGTCGGTCGCAGCTCTCCACATGGTCACGACCCTGACCGGCTCGGCCCTGCTGGCGCTCGCGCTGGCCCATGGCGTGCGCGATGCGGACCAGGTCTGGGCCGCCGCCCATGTCGATGAGGACTGGAACGCCGAGAAATGGGGCGTGGACGAGGAGGCCGCCGCCCGCCGCGCCGCCCGCCTGAAGGATTTTCAGGCCGCCGTGACCGTTCTGGCGGCCGTAAAGCGGCCGGCAGCGTAAAGGTCCTTAACGAGAGGTTTACGAGGGTGGCCTTAGGGTGAGCGCAGCATTCCCCGGGGCCCCCTGAGATGCCGACGCCGATAAGCTCGATCCTGCCGGTCAGTGCCGCCAGCCCCGTGGCTGATGCGGCAACGCCCGATCTCGTGCTGCAGGCCGGCAGCGTGGTCGACGCCAGGGTGGTCAGCGTGATGGCCGACAATCTGGTGCGGATCATGATCGCCAACCTCTCGATGGACGTCATGTCGGAGGTGGCGTTGACGCCGGGCCAAAACCTACAGCTCGCGGTGTCGCAGAACGACGGCACCATCAGGCTCGCGGTGATGAACGGAGCAGGCGAGGCCACCGCCGATCAGATCACGCTGACGCCACGTGCGGCCTCGCTTGTTGAAAGCCCGCCGCTTGCGCCAACCGCGGGCGCGGTGCGCAACACGCTGACGCCGTTGGAGCAGGTCGCGGTGACGGCCGCCTCGGCCGAGGCCGTCACCAAACAGGGCAGCCAGGCGCCGCTGTTCGCAAATCTCGCCTCCGTCGTCACCGGCAGCGATCTGCCGGCGGGATTGAAGCAGGCGGTGCTTGACGTGCTGGCGCAGCAGACGCCGCTCAGCCCCGGCCTCGATGGCGGCGGTATCGAGTCCGCGTTCCAGAAGTCCGGCCTGTTTCTCGAGGCCTCGCTCGCCGCGGGCACGACGCCCTCGTCAGGCACGATGCCGGACCTGAAGGCGGCGCTGCTGGTGCTGCGCCAGACGCTGGCCACGCTCGAAACCGGTTTGCCGCAGGCGCCGTCCCAAGGCACGGCACAGCCGACCAGCGCTGCAGTTACGCCGCAGACAGCGGCGGCCGCCCTTCGGGTGGCGGGAGAGGCCGCGCAGGCGGCACCGCCGTCGCCCGATGCGGAGACGGCCCAACCCGCGCAATTGCCACGCGGCGCTGCGCTCGCCGCCGTGCTTGCCGACGTCGCCGGCAACCCTCAGCAGGCCGCGGTGCCGCGTACGATGTCCGCAGGCCTTGCCGCGACCCTCCTGCAAGAGGTCACGCAAAACCTGCCGCGCTTGACCGGCAACGTTCCCGGCTCGAACAAGGCCGTGCCCGACGGTCACATCTTCGAGGCCGCCGCGCGCACGGCGCCACCGCCGTTCCGCGGCGCGCTGCCGGCGCCGCAAGCCATCGCAGCGCCGTCGCTCGCGCCCGATACACCGCTCTCCGCGACGGTGCACCGCCTGCTCGACGACACCGATGCCGCGATCGCGCGGCAGACGCTGTTGCAGGTCGCCTCGCTTCCCGATCGCAGCGATGCCGGCGGTCACCGCATCGATCCGGCCGTGCCGCAGTGGAATTTCGAGATCCCGTTCGCGACGGCGCAGGGCACCGCGATGGCGCAGTTCGAGATCTCGCGCGATGGCGGCAACGAGTCCGCCGATCCCGCCACGCGCGCCTGGCGTGCGCGCTTCTCGCTCAATGTCGAGCCGGCCGGCCCGGTGCACGCACTGATCACGCTGAACGGCGACAAGACCTTCGTGCGGATGTGGGCGGAGCGGCCGGCGACCGCGCAGCAGCTCCGCGCCGGCGTCAGCGAGCTCAGCCAGGCGATGACCAGGGCCGAGCTCAAGCCCGGCGACATCATCGTGCGTGACGGCACGCCGCCGCAGCCGGCGCCGGCCCGCGCCGGCCATTTCCTGGATCGCGCCACATGAGCGATCCATCCAAGCTCGCGATCGCGCTGCATTACGAGAAGGGCTCCGGCGCGCCCGTCGTCGTCGCCAAGGGCAAGGGCACGATCGGCGAGAAGATCGTCGAGATCGCCAAGGCCAACGATATCCCGATCGAGGAGAACGAGATCCTGGCCGGCGCGCTCTCCAAGGTCGAACTCGGCGACGAGATCCCGCCCGATCTCTACAAGGCCGTCGCCGAAGTGCTGGTGTTCGTGCTGCGGCTGTCGGGGCGGGCACGGTAGACACCGTCTGTCATCGTTTCACCACGTCGCGGCTGCATGGTCGCGCCGGTTCTTCATTGCTCACGGATACCGCCCTTGCTCTCCCGCCGTTCCACCCTCGGTCTTCTCGCCGCCGCTTCGATCCTGCCGCAGCGGGCACTCGCCCATGTCGCGCCGCCGCGCAACGAGATCCCCGACAGTCTCGCAAAGCGCTTCACTGATCTCGGCACGGCAGGCACCTTCGTCGGCTACAAGGTCGAGGAGTACCTGATCGTCGCCAGCGACAAGGAGCGCTCGGGCGAGGGCAAGCTGCCGGCTTCGACCTTCAAGATTCCGAACTCGCTGATCGCGCTGGAGACCGGTGTCGTTGCCGACCCGGACAAGGACGTGTTTCCCTGGGACGGTGTGAAACGCCCGATCGAGGCCTGGAACAAGGACCACACGCTGCGCAGCGCGATCGCGGTGAGCGCGGTGCCGGTCTATCAGGAGATCGCGCGCCGCATCGGCGAGGAGCGCATGCAGAAATATGTCGACGAGTTCGACTACGGCAATCGCGACATCGGCGGCGGCATCGACCAGTTCTGGCTGACCGGCGCCTTGCGCATCGACCCGGACGAGCAGATCGACTTCGTCGACCGGCTGCGCCGCCGCGCGTTGCCGATTTCCAAGCGCAGCCAGGATCTCGTCGCCGACATCCTGCCGGTGACCAAGGTCGGCGACAGCATCATCCGTGCCAAGTCCGGCCTCCTGGGCGCTGAGCGCGGCGAGCCGTCGCTCGGCTGGATGGTCGGTTGGGCCGAGAAGGGCGAGGCGCACACCGTGTTCGCGCTCAACATGGATTGCAGGGAGCAGCGTCACATCGAGGCGCGCATGAGCCTGACGCAAGCCTGCCTTGCCGAGATCGGTGCGATCTAACGCTATCGCGGTGACACCGCTCGACTAGCATCCTTCCGGCCAAGACAAAAAACCGGGAGGACAATGATGAACTCAACGCCGCTCTGGCTGTCGTCGCTCACGCTTGCCGCTGCGGGCGGCTGGCTCGCCGCCACGATGTTTGCCGGCCCCGCCACCAGCAAGGAGCCGCGCTTTCCGCAGCTCACCATGGATCAGCTCGATGCCAAGCAGAAGCCGCTCGGCGAGCAGATCATGAAGGTGTCGAGCGTCGGCATCGGCGGGCCCTATAATCCGATGATCCGCAGCCCCGTGCTCGGCCAGCGGCTGTTCGACCTGTTCTACTACCTGCGCTGGGAGACGTCGGTCCCGACCAGGCTCAACGAGTTCGCGATCCTGATCATCGGACGGCAATGGCGCTCGCAGGTGGAATGGTTCGCGCACGCGCCGCTCGCGGCGAAGGCAGGCCTGTCACCCGACATCATCGCGGAGCTGAAAGCGAACAAGCGGCCGTCGAAGATGGCCGAGGACGAGGCGGTGGTCTACGACTTCGTCACCGAGATCACGACAGCCAAGAAGGTCTCCGACGAGACCTATGCGCGCGCGAAGAAGGTGTTCAGCGATCAGCAGATCGTGGACCTCACCGCGGTCGCCGGCAATTACGTGATGGTGGCGATGCTGCTGGCGATGGCGGAAGAGACGGTGCCGCCGGACAAGCAGGAGCCGTTCAGGCCGGGCGAGCCGTAGGGCTCGCTCTCTCCGCTCGTCATTGCGAGGAGCCCTTGCGACGAAGCAATCCAGACTGTCCCCGCTGTGGGATTCTGGATTGCTTCGCTTCGCTCGCAATGACGGAGAAGCGCCTAACCCAGCTTGAACAGCGCCTGCAGGAATTCCACCACCGCTTTCCGCGACTCCGAGGCCGTCGCCGGATTGCCGCCGACATGCGGGTTCAGCTCGACGCAGGCATCCTTGTAGGTGAACGGCGCGTTGGTGTCGCCGTTCATCAAGACGCCGCCGTCGCCCTCCCTGATCTTGCAGTTGCGCACGGTCTGCGCATTGGCGGAGACCGCAACGGTGTTGACGCCGAGCAGACCGCTGTCGAAGCCGTGCGCGCTATCGGGGTATTCGGTCAGCACCACGTCGCGGCCGGCCGCCTTGAGCCGCTCGACGAAGGCCTTGCAGCTCCGCACCGGATTGTAGTCGTCGGGCGTGCCGTGGAAGATGCGGATCGGGCGCGCAACGACCTCGCTGTCGCCTTGATACGTCGTCGAGCAGTCCGGATAGAACGGGATGTAGGCGGCGAACTGGATGCCGGACTTGTTCCAGAGCTTGTTGAAGCGGTCGAGGCTCGCATAGAGCGTCGCCTGGCCGCCGCGCGAGAATCCCATCAGCACGATGCGATCAGGATCGACGCGCGGGTGTTTTGCCAGGATCTCCAGCGAGCGATAGATGTCGACGATCAGATTGAGCCGGCCGAGCAGGGCCTGGTTCGGCCCCACCACCGTCAGCCCGCGGCCGGTGAAACCGTCGATCACGAAGGTCGAGATGCCCATGGCGTTGAAGGCGTGCACCCAGGCCTCGGTGGTGGCGCCGACGCCGCTGGAGCCGTGCATCAGCACCACGACGGGCAGCTTGCCGCTGCCCTGGGCAACGCGGAATTCGCCGGCAACCGTCACCGGCTTGGCGGCGGCCGCGTCGCCGCTGAGGAATTGCTGGTCGGAGAGGGTGAGCGAAGGGATCGGATAGATCTCGGCGCGGGTGGCGACTTCCTTCGGCAGCGCCTGCGCATGGGCGAGCACGGTGGACGCGCAGAGCGCAACGAGCGTTGCAACGACGCGGAATGCCGTCGGCATCGGATCCTCCCCTGATGATTTTGGAGGAGTAGACCAACCGACCTGCGCGCTGTCAATTTGATGCCGTCTGCCTCCACAGCGTCATGGCCGGGCTTGTCCCGGCCATCCACGGACTTTCTTCAACTGCCCGATAAAAACGTGGATGCCCGGGACAAGCCCGGGCATGACGAGCTCGAGGCCTCAGCCCTTGTCGGTCGCCTTCTTCGCCGTCAGCGCCTGGTCGATGGCGAACCCGCCGATCTCGCTCATCGCCTGGGAGATCACGTCGCCGTTTCTGGCAAAGCCGCTGGAGAGATAGTCGAACTGCGTCCGCGCCAGCCGCAGCACCTCGATCGGCACGGAGACCACGGTTTCGTTGAAGCTATCGACGGAGGCGCGCAAGGCGTCCAGCTCGCGCGTGAGCTTGCCGATGTGGCTTTCGGCGTGCTGCATCAGCCCGAGCAGCTTGGTGCGCTCGGCATCGAAGGCCGCGCGCTCGGCGGCGGCGGCCGCGGTGACCTCGGCAAGCTGGGTGCGCAGCGCCTCGATCTGGCCGACCATGGCGTCGGAGGCGAGCTCGGCGGCCTCGCGCAGCTCGGTGCTGCGCGTGCTCTCTTCCTGCGTCTGATGATAGAGCCGCTCGGCCGACATCGCCCGCTGGCCGAGCTGCTCGATCAGGCCGGCCGCACGCAGCAGCATCTCGCCGTTGCGCCCCGACACCATGCTGGCCATGCGCCGCAGGAAGTCGGTGGTTTCGGACGATGGGTTCGGCGGCAGTGGGACGACCGTCGCGGACATGGTGTTGCTGGAACCAGGGCATCATGACAGCCGCCGTACCGACTGGGCTCACGCAACATTCGGCGCCTGATCGCAGGGCTCGAAGCAAGCCTGAATCGGGCCGCGGGGTCAACCGGCTGGCGCGGCAAAAGAAGGCCCCGTAGCCCGGATGGAGCGCAGCGCAATCCGGGGTCCGCGCCGCACTGTCCCGGATTACGCTGCGCTCCATCCGGGCTACGCACTCGGCCGAAGCGGGAGCTCACGCATCCCTCTGCCGCCCGATCCGGCCGAGATGGGTGAAGCCGAACCCGGCAGAATATTTCAGGCCGTAGCCGAGCGCCCGGTCGATGCCGATATGGGCGAGCCAGATCAAGGCGATGGACAAGGTGAGGGGCGAGGCGAGGCCGAAACCCAGGGTCAGCAGCGCCACCGGCGCCATGTAGCTGTGGGCGGCGTTGTAGACGAGGGCGCCGAATTTGGCATCGGACAGGTATGCCAGGAAGCTCAGATCGGGCACGAAAAACAGCAGGGCGAACACCAGCCAGGACCCGTCCCAGGCCGCGTAGAGCATCACCATGCCGACGAACAGGGTCAGGCCCTCCAGCCGCAGCAGGATGTTGACGCCGCCGGTTGCCGCACCCGTCTCGGCTGTTCCTTCAGTCATGCTCGTCTCCCGGACAAAACTTTGTAATTCCTTGCGCTTTCACGCTGCGGCAGGGCAGCCCTGCGGCACCGAAAGCCGCTTCCCGGCCCGCAAAATGCCGTGTTAGAACCCCCGGCAAGCGTGGCTTAGTTAAATACTGGCGGGAGCAAATGAAACACATCCTGGACGCCCTTGAAGATCGTCGT
>Ga0209564_1002850_pt1 | contig 12721 bp, 15 predicted proteins | sample AraplaCol_mMF_r2_FD_184272 | JGI IMG/M metagenome (GOLD analysis project Ga0209564, IMG submission 184272) | Arabidopsis root microbial communities from North Carolina, USA - plate scrape MF_Col_mMF_r2 (SPAdes) (version 3) | ecosystem: Host-associated > Plants > Roots > Endosphere | place: USA... | reverse complement strand
GTCGATGACAATCAGGTCGAAGAAATCAGGCGAGAACTCGCGAAAGAGTTTCTGGCGTTCCTCGGGGCCGGTGATGGCCTGATAGAGCCCAAGATAGATTTCGAACGAGGTGTCGATGCGGCGTTTGCGATCCAGCGCCAGCGGCACCGCCTCTTCCGTCCCGTCCGGGCGTTCGATCGTCTTTGACTTAGTAGAGAGCTTGGCCATTGCGCCACCGAAGGGGCGGAAGTCGTTGACCATGGTCTGGTCGATCAGCACATTGCGATCAGCCAAGAAAAGGATGCGCTTTTTGCGCTTCGCCTTCCACAGACGCCAGATGATCTGGAAGGCGGTGTAGGTCTTACCCGTACCGGTCGCCATGACGAGCAGGACGCGATCCTGCCCCTTAGCAATGGCTTCGATGGCCGCGTTGACGGCGTTCACCTGATAATAGCGGGGAGCCTTGCCGCTGCCGTCATCGTAATAGTCCTGGAGCACAAGCTGCTCGCCAGTGGTATCCAGGCCTTTCCATCGACAGTATAGCCGCCAAAGATCGTCCGGAGACGGGAACTGGTCGAGGCGGAGGTTTTCTTCCTTTACGTCCCTCAGGCCGGTGCGATCGTGGAATGCGAAGCCATCACCGTTTGAGGCGAAAACGAATGGGATGGCGAGCGTCTCGGCATAATCCAGCCCCTGCTGCAGACCATCACCGACCGCATGAGTGTTGTCCTTCGCCTCGATGAGCGCGATCGGGATATTGGGCTTGTAGTAGAGTACGACGTCCGCCTTCTTAGCATTGCCACGGGCGACGAGCCTACCGCGCACAGTTATTCGACCCTTGGTGAAGAAGACCTCTTCCCGAACCTGCAGCATCATATCCCAGCCGGCCTGCTTAACCGCCGGCAGAATGAACTTCGTGCATATGTCGCGTTCCGTCAAAGAGCGCTTGTCCATCCGGATGCAGTTCCCCCGCACTTCCATTAATTACGCAATATGAATAGTGTTCGCAGCGACATTGCAACCCTGAGAGCAGAGGACAGGGGCAGGCCAGAAATGTCGTTTGTGTTTCGGCGTGCAAATTTGGGTCTGACGCATTTTTGATGACGATTTCTTTCACATTGCGCCGATCAACCGTGCCTGAAGAAGATCCAGCTTGGCACGCCCATACATTTGCCTTTTAACGAGCTTCAGCTTGTTGATCTGTCCTTCGACCTGGCCGTTCGACCAAGGTTCGGTGATGGCGGCGGACACCGCTGCCTTGTCTTTCAGTATCCCGTTGGCGAAGGGGGCGAACAGACTGTCGCGTGCATCAGCGATCCACGGGTCGAGTTCTGTCCTGGCCTTCCTTCGGATCATTGTCTGGAACCGATCAATTAGATTACGGGCTTGGATCAAGGCGGGAACGCCGGCTTCTATGGCCGCAATGGTGATTGTGTCAGCTTTACTCAGTTGATCGCGAGCAGTTGTCATCAATCGGGCAATCGTTCTGGCGGATGGCACTTTTTGAAGTTGCTGATCGCAGACCCGCTCAGACCGCCGTCGCCTTGCGGCCCACTCCCCGACGACACGAGAACAACCACGGAAGCCTTTGCACTTTAGCTGTCGCCAGAGTTCAGCGCCGTTGTGCTGCCCAGATCCCCAGAGTTGATCTAACAGCGGCAGATAGGCCTCAAGGGAACTTTGTCTGACACGGAACACATCAGTTCTGTGACCGCGGACGATCTGGCGAACTGTTCCGCGACTATAGCCGGTTTGTCGCACGATTTCCTTTATTGGAACGCCATCGGAGGACAGCTTGGTGATTGTCGAATTCACGTCCTCACGCCGCAGATAGCTGTCATATTGCAGTCGTTCAGCGCAAGTGAGTAGCGCAGGATTGATCGTCGTAGCACCAATTGCGGTACGGATCGCTCACATGGATTTGCGCACGACGTCGAGGAACGCCGCGCTGGCGTTCTCCATCAAATGCCAACGATCTGCGACCTGCATGGCATGGGGTAAAGCCTTGGCGGCAGCTTCACGATAGCCGCCGCCTCGATCGCGGGAAACAATCGCTATTTCGGGGTGCTGAGCAAGGAACGTCGAAACTGTCGCGATCTCCCGATCAGGCAGAAGTTTGATAATCCTTCGCTTCTCAAGATCACATACGACGGTGCCATAGCGGTGATTGCGGCGGAAAGCCCAATCGTCAACGCCGACGACGTTTAGAGCATCATCAGGCGCCATGGATTTTCTTCTCACCGCACGGATGAGCGTGTCATTGCTAACTGGGATCATCAAGCGTTTGACAAAGGCTGCTGCAGGCCGCCCTCCCAGAGCCAACCCGAGATGATGTACGACGGTATCAAGCCGAGCGGTTCGACGGCTGCGCTCCGGAACGACAAGCTCTCCAAACCTTTCGACGAAGATCCGGCGACGGCAAAATGTCATCTCACAGATAAAGCGCCTTGCCGATAATCGCAGTTGGACCTTGGTGCCAGCACAAGGCAAATCAGCAATTATCCGAACGTAGCGGCTATGAACACGATCTGACATTCGGTTGCATAAAGGGCAGGAACGTCGATCGGCGGCAGCCCGCGCTGAAACAATGATAACCCCGTTGTCCTCGTCGGAACGCTCAACAATCAATCCCGCCGGGATCAGGGACGACAGACGAAACTTGGTCGCCATGGTGCTGATTCCTTTCTGATAACCGCGCCAGTTTCGACCGCGAAATCATCAAATATGAGTCAGACCCAATGTTCGGTGCTGATTGACAGCCTGACGGCCAAGCCCGGCGCCAAGGTGGCGTCTCGGTGGATTGCAGAAGCGCCTGCGGCCTTCGAATGCCGCCGGCATGTGACGCTGGAGCTTGGAAAATCGCGCCAGATCATCATGGGCGAGATTGTCTACGCCCATTTTCGCGAGGGCGCGGTGGATGATCGACTGCATGTCGATCCTGCAGCCATCGACGCGATCGCCCGCCTGGGTGGAGACACCTGCGCGACCATCCGCGACCGGTTCGATATGTTCACGCCGAAACTATAATTCGGCGTGGCTATGTCACGCTCGGATGCCTTGAAGGGAATCGAACCAAAGTCCACCACCTCCGATACACTACGCTGCTGTAACTTTTATGCTCAGCGTGGAAAGGTTCGTTCGCGACACATGGGTTCCATCATCGCTTTACGGCAACACATTTCACCTCAGCGAGGAGTCCCTGGTGCGCGAGCTCAGAGACACCTATCCGGGTCCACGCATAGGTTCCCTTCGGAAACACCTCGTTTTTGACAATCCGGAACACGTCCATGTGCTTCGACATTTCGACGTGATAGCTTGTCATTTCCACGATGTCATCGAACGTGCAATGAGCGGCTTCGAGGACAATCCGTAAATTGTCCCACATAGCTCTGAATTGCTCTGAAGGATCGTGAATAATCTTGAGATCCTTGGTCCGCCCGACTTGGCCGACGACGTAAATTGTGTCTCCAACTTTAACCGCGGGAGCATAGCCTGCTCGGCTGACGATCTCCTGCATCTCGTCGGGTATGATGATCTCTCGATCCATAGTGGTCCTCGCAATCGTTGGTGGTGCTAGCGGCACTGATACATGCGTCGCGAATTTTCAAGCGCCGCTGGACGAAAAAGTACAAACGGCCAGCGATGTCGGACAGTCCTTCACTTCGCCCGCCGGAGTGGCATCTGGACAAGGCGTGAGGGCAACTCAGCCGATGACGCTCTTCATCGTTGAGCCAGAGACGGCTGCGTCCCAGACGTGACGCAGCTAGCAAGTTTATCGAGACAGGCGCATTATGCAGAATGCATGCCGCCGCTACTTGGCAGCTTTGGCTGCTTCCTCGATAACCTTTGCGACTGCCGCAGCCTGCGAGATGTAGATAGCGTGGCTGCCCTCTACCTCTGTCACCGTTGAACCGGCACGGTTGTACATCCAGCGCTCCAAGTCGGGGTTTATCGTCATATCGTCCTTCGCTACAATTGCGTAGCTAGGCTTCACGTGCCACGCTGCGACCGAAACCTGCGCATTGGTGGCGACGACGGCAACAGGCATTTGAGACCGGGCCATGAACTCGGCTTGATCCTTGGGCAGATCTGCCCCGAAATCAGCAGCAAACTTTGCCCGGTCAACCAGCAGGAAGCCATCCTTGGACGGTTTGATATCGTTTGTGGGTGACGGCATAGACTGCAGCAATTGTGCTGTGCTTTCACCCTTTTCAGGCTGGAGCGCAGCGACATAAACAAGTGCCTTGACCTTGGGATCATTACCTGCTGCCGTGATGATCGTGCCCCCGTAGCTGTGACCTACGAGGACGACATCTCCGTCCTGCTGATCGACCACGCTCATCGTGGCTGCAATGTCCTGGTCCAGGCTTGTCAGTGGCTGCTGGACAATGCTGACATTGTAACCGTCGCGGGTCAGGATGTCATAAACGCTGCGCCAGCCCGAACCATCCACGAGCGCGCCATGGACAAGCACGATGTTGCGCGCGTCCGCTAAGGCTGGGGCTGTTAGGGCAGCAGAGGACAAAAGCGCGGCAATAAGGCCAACGGCCGCTTTACTGAAGTTCGACATGGTCGGTAGTTCCTTGAGTTTTGTGCGTGGAATAACTGAGGCTTTGAAATCACCTGAAGGACATGTCTCTCCCCTATCCGGGGAGAGACGGACGTGATCGCTTGCGCTTACTGCTTGACGACAATTGGCGCCTTGATCGGCACGCGTTCATAGAGGTCGATAATGTCCTGGTTGAGCAGGCGCACACAGCCGGACGAAACGGCCTTGCCAATCGAGCGCCATTGCGGATTGCCGTGCAGACGATAGAGTGTGTCCTGGCCGCCGGAGAAGATGTAGAGCGCTCGCGCACCGAGCGGATTTTTCAGGCCCGGCTCCATGCCTCCGTTCGCGATCGAATATTTGGCGAGCTCCGGCTGACGCGCGACCATTGCGTTCGGCGGTTTCCAACGCGGCCATTTCTGACGCCACTGAATGACGCCGTTGCCCTGCCAGGCAAAGGCGTCGCGCCCAATGCCGACCCCACAGCGCATTGCGGTTCCTCCCGGCTGAATCAGATAGAGGAAGCGCGAGGGGGTATCGACGACGATCGTGCCGGGCGCCTCGCCAGTCGGGTCGAGGACCTGCTGGCGATAGTAGCGCGGATCGATCTGCTTGTAGGGAACCGCCGGGATCAGAAAGCCGCCATCCTCGATAGGACCGTACATGACGGCCAATTCGGAATCTGTCGGTGCAGGTGCGATGTGGACAGGGCCGATCGGATCCTGGAGAGGCGTCGACTGTCGCCCCACCATCCGGCCCGTGCCAGCGGTGGAGGCGCACCCTGCCAGGGCCGAGGCCGCAGCGATCGCCGAAAGCGACAGGAGGCTGCGGCGGGGATAACGAGGTATCAAAGCTCACGCTCAATCCTTGTCCTGCCACCTGCGCAGATCCGTCTGGTCATGATAGGCCATGCGATCAGGCGTGGTGATAAACTCAATCATCGTGCCCCACGGCGTGCGGCAATAGCAGACCTTGTTTCCAGGACCTTGTTCGGTTGCGTAGGGAATAGCGCGTGGCGCCGTAAGGGCTGTTCCGCCGGCCTTCTCAAAGCGCTCAACCGATGCGTCGATGTCGTGGGTATAGACACCGAAATGCGTAATGCCGAAGTCGCTCGGTGTAACCGGCTGCGCTTGTTTGGGGCCCTGCATTTCGAAGAGCTCAATATCTGGGCCGGTTCCGATCTTAACCATCGCCTGTGCACGGATAACCGTTCCAGGGAATGCGCCCGTTGCCCGTTCGAATTCGGGTCCCTGCCGCGGAGGATCCTGAGGTCCGAAGGACTGATAGATCACCTGGCCACCAAAAGCTTCCACAAGGAACGATTTTGCCGCTTCGATGTCGGGCACCGTGATGCCGATATGGTTGACGCCGCGAATTTGGGGTGCGGTCATTGTAGTTTTCCTTTCTTGTTGAATCGATGAACGCGATCGGGCTCAATTTGCCCGGATCGCAGAGTTCACTTGGCCTTGAGGAAATCGATGAGAGCAGCGGCCACTTCATCCGGGCGCTCGTCCGCCACATAGTGACTGCAGCGGGCAATCGAGCCGCCCGTAACATCTATGGCGAACTCCTTGAGCATCGGGACCATATGAGCACCGAAACGCTGCTCCCCGCCGAGACCTAAAACGGGTATCTCAAGCGGTCGCTTCTTGTACTCGAGCGCGGCCGCATGGTCGGCGGTCAGTGTGCGGTACCATTCCATGCCACCGCGCGTGCGGCCAGGGAGGGCCATGGCTTTCGCATAGATCTCGATGTCTTCAGGATTAAAGGTGCTGTAATCGTAAAACCGCTCCGCCATGAAGGCCGAAACATAGTCATATTCGCGGCCATAAATCAGGCGTTCCGGCAGATCCCGATTAGCATGGAACGCGAAGTGCCAGATCTTTGCCGTCGTCGCCTCCCACTGGCTCCAGCCAGGAAGCGGCACATCGAGGACAGCAAGGTGAGTAACCGAATCTCGATAGATAGCGGCCTGCGGCAATGCGACCATTCCGCCAATGTCATGGCCACACACGGCATAGCGATTATGCCCAAGGGCGAGCATTACTTCGTGCGCGTCGCGCGCCATCGTCGCCTTGTCATAGCCGTCAAGCGGGCAGTCGGAAAAACCCGCACCGCGCAGATCAATCGCCACCACGCTAAAATGTTCGGCCAGCAGCGGCATGACGTGGTGCCATTCCCACCAGGTTTCCGGCCAACCGTGAAGCAAAAGGATCGGCGGGCCGGAGCCCCCCGTGACGGCATTGATCTTGATGCCATTGACCGGCACCAGCTGCTGGGCAAACCCTTCCAATGTTGGGATCATAACTCTTTCCCATCGATGTTGATGTTAAACAGAGCTATCGACCAGCTCAGGGCTGATCGAAATCGGTCGCGATCGAGATGTCGCGCCAGGTGTCGATATCACGGCGAAACGAAGCCAACTTCCGCTCAGCGATCGAATGCGCAGCAGGACCGAGCGGCAGATGAAGCGGAGCGTCATCCGCATCGACTGCCTGCAGGATCACCGCGATCGCCTTATCGGGATCGCCCGCCTGATTGCCGTCGTTGGTTTCGCGATAGTGCCTGCGCGAACTCGCGGCGTATTCCGGCATTTCGTTGGCCGCTATCGTGATCGAACGGCCGAGGAAGTCGGTGCGAAATGGCCCAGGCTCGACGATCAGCACGCGGATGCCGAACGGCTTCAGCTCGCCGGAGAGTGCTTCGGAAACCCCTTCAACCGCAAACTTGGCTGCATTGTAATATGCTGCGCCGCCGCTGCCCGCGATCCCTGCGCCAGAAGACATGTTGACGATCACTCCGCCCGAACGTCGCAGTGCAGGCAAGGCTGCCCTGGTGGTTTCGATAAGACCGAAAACGTTCACCTCGAACATCGGTCGATATTCTTCGGGCGTGCCCTCCTCGAGCGCCCCAAACAGTCCGTAGCCGGCATTGTTCACCAGCACGTCAAAACCCCCAAATGTCTCGACGGCCTTTGCGACCGCGGTATTGGCCGCCGCCGCATCTGTCACGTCGAGCGGCAAGGTGATCAGGCGCCCCTCGAATGGCTGAGCCATTTCTTCGATCGAGTTGACGTTGCGGGCAGTAGCGACAACCTGATCGCCCCGCTGTGCTGCAGCGATCGCGAGCCGTTGTCCGAAGCCGCTCGAGCAGCCTGTGATGAACCAAGTTCTCATGACGTTTCTCCGCTTGTTTTCGAAATATGACTTGAATCTAGATGTTTAGATTTGTACTTGAAGTGACAGTTTTGTATTTTCAATGTTCATTTTTGTAAGGGCTTGGCCGTGGAATGGAGTGACGTAAAAATCTTCCTTGCGATTGCGCGATCCGGCACGCTCGGCGGCGCTGCGCGTGCTCTTCATACAAGCCATCCGACCGTCGGCAGACGGCTGCGTGCCCTTGAGGAGGCGATCGGTCACACGCTCTTCCAGCGGACCGCGGACGGTCTCGTGCTTACCGAGGAGGGCCATGGGATCATCACTCTGGCAGAGCAGATGGAAGAAGGCGCGCTGGCCATGGAGCGCCGGCTCGCCGGGCAGGAGCAAAACCTCAAAGGCAATCTGCGCATCTCATCAGCAGACTGGTTCGGGGCCTATGTCCTGCCTCCCATCCTGGCAGATTTCTCGAAAGCCTACCCCAATGTAGACGTCGAAATCCTGACCGGCACTCGCCTGTTCAACCTCGCCCAAAGGGAGGCCGACGTCGCCTTTCGCATCGTTCCGTTCGACACTGCAGATGTCATTCAACGGCGGCTCTTCAGGCTCGAATACGGCGTCTACATCGCCGAGGAGTCGCTTGACCCTAAATATGGCGACGGGACAGGTTTCCGGCTGATCACCCACGATACTTCGACAGGGCAATTCCCCGACATAGCCTGGCTCGCCGAGAGTTTCCCGAACGCGAGACCCGTGCTGCGATCAAACAACCGAAACGTCCAGGCACGAATGTGCAAGCAGGGCGTTGGGATCGCCGTCCTGCCCCGCGTCGTGGGCAATCAGATCCCGGGTATCCGCAGACTGGAACTACCTAAGCCCCCGCCGGCGCGAGACATCTGGATGGGATATCACCGGGACCTGCGACGTCTTCAGCGTCTTCGGGCGTTTATCGCGACCGTCTCGGACCACCTCACAAATACCGCTGCATGGTAAGCCGCCCGAAGAAGATCGATTTTCCCCGCCGATCCACGGCTGCGGTAGCACACGCGCGACAGACAACTTACTTCTTTGCCGCAATCTCCCTATGCCGCTCCACCACAGCACCCACGATCATTGTCATCAGCCCTTCGACAAAGTGCCCACTGAGGCCAACATCACTGGCGATGCTCATCAGTCGATCCAATTGGCGTCGCTCTCGCTCATTATCGATCGCCGGCAACGCCTGCTTAGCTTTCAAGTGGCCGACCTGCTCGGTACAGCGAAAGCGTTCGGCCAGGATATAGAGGAGAGCTGAATCCAGGTTGTCGATGGTCCTCCGATAGGAAGCAAGTTGCCCTGCCGCATCATCTGTCATCATTTGAATATCTTCCAAGCGGTTTCATTGGCGCGAGGTAGCGCTTATGAGATCGGATGCATACTGCGACGCGACAGGGCGACCGTCAGCCAAATTGCCGAAACCAGGAAGTAGAATGCCCCGACGCCAGCGTAGCCCGCAACCGTGGAGATGGAAGGCTCCTGCGGCATTTGCGCTTGAAAGATGAAGAGAGCACCGGCCACAGAGGATTGGCCACCGCTCAAAATCATCGCCCACTGACCTCCACTCGTTCTCCAACGCCGCACGGCAGTTCCAAGCTGCAACAGCCCCGAAAAGATCGCCCATAGACCGAAAGCGCCGAGAACCCAGTTCATGTTCATTGTCAACGCCAGGATCACGGCTATCGTCATAACCGAGCTCGCTGCGACGTTGATCGCTTGGCTCCGGTTGGCGGCAAGACCACCGCTCCTCGCGGCATCGATAACGTTCGCGATTGCATCCCAAGCGGGATAGATGATCAGCAGTGCGGCAGCCACCGCAAAGGAATGCCGTCCGGCAGTCAATGCAGCCGCAACCCACAGCACTGAGAAGGCCGCTCTGGCGAAATAATACTGCTTGAGCCACTGGTCGTTGTCGCGTGTGGCGCGGGAGGTCTGAGTGTTCGACATTGTTTTCTTCCACTTTCTGAATTGGTTCATGGATGGTCCGCGCGAGCCTTGTCAGACGAAGCCAACATGCTTGCCAAATGGGGTGTTCTCGTCCCAATCATTTCGGCCGATACGATCGCTTTCTCCGGAGAGTTTTACGGCGTTCTGTAAGCTGTCGTGAGAGGGAACCTTTGCCCCGTCACGCTGGTCGCTCTCCCAGCGTATGCGTTTCTCGAATGCCTCGCTGATCGCCTCCTGCCGCTTTGCGACCCATCGACCGTCGGGATCGGAGAGGATCGAATTGGTTTGGCCGATGTCGACCTGGCGAGACGAAGCTGTCGCAGAAATCGGCATGACTTCCTGAACCTTGCGTCTGCTCATGAACTGTCCTCCTGCGGCTTTTCTCAGGGCCTTAGATCCCGGCGTACCATTCGTAGCCGCGGTCTTCCCAATAACCGCCGTTCCCGCCCCACAAGCCGGCGAAGCTGTCGACCAGTTCTATGCGCATGATGTACTTTGCCTGTTTGTAGCCCAGCTGCCGCTCGACCCTGAGGCGCAAGGGCGCCCCGTGGCCGACGCTAAGGTCCTCACCGTTCATCTCGTAGGCGAGGATGGTTTGGGGATGGACCGCATCGATGAGATCGATGCTCTCGTAGTAGCGGCCGCTGCCGTCGAGCGTCTTTTCAAGTTCATCGGCACAATGAAGCACGACATACCGCGCGGTTGGCTTGAGCCCGGCTAAACGGAGCAGGCTGGCAAGCGGCACACCTGTCCATTTGCCGATGGCGCTCCAGCCCTCGACGCAGTCGTGGCGTGTGATCTGGGTGCGGGAGGGAAGCGTCTTCAGATCGGCGAGCGAAAATGCCTGCGGCCGATCGACAAGGCCGTCGATCTTCAATCGCCAATTCGCAAACTTCCCTTCCAGCAATTCCGCATATTCATCGCTGTCCGGGGCGCTCGTTCCGTTGACGCGGAAGGACGGAGAAATGTCCTTTTCGTCAAACTCGCGCGCCAGTGCATCGCGTCCCTGAAGCAGTCTCTGGGCTTTCATGGTCAGTTGCTCGGCTGAGCGAAGGACATTGGCAACGTCTGCGTTCTGGTCCAACAGGTCGCAGCCCGAAAGGGTAAGGGCGCTGGCTCCAAGCGTGCCGCCGATGAGAAAGCGGCGTCGGGTGAAAAGCTTGCTCATGATTGCGGGCCTTTCTCCTGGATCGCATAGCGTCCGGTGATCATCGAGCGGATGTTGTTCCAGGTCCCGGACAGGACCACCATTGCCACGTGCACGATGACGAAGATGACAAGCGCCGACGCTGTGATGAAATGGATCGTGCGCGCGGACTGGCGTCCGCCGAAAATATCGACAAGGGACGGCAGAGCGGCATCGACGCCCGGTGACATGGTCAGGCCTGTCAAGACCATCAGAGGCAGGAGGACGACAATGACCGCCAGATAGGTGAGCTTTTGAAGTGCATTGTAATGCCTGGCCTTCTCCCCTTCGGGGAAGCGGAGACGAGCGTGGTCGAGGGCCTCGCGGCCGAGATGGCGAGGCGATAGTTCGTGCACCTTTGGCGCCAGGTCTCGCCTGAAATGTCCGCTCAGCACGCTGAAGCTGAGATAGACAACGCCGTTGATCACAAACAGCCAGGCGAAGAAGAAATGCCAGCGACGTCCGGCCGCAAGATCCTGGAATGAAGGGATGGTTGCCCAAGAGGGAAAAGCGCGTGAGACTTGTTCGCCATCAACATTCGACACGCCGAGGACGCCTGTGGTGGGTAGTTCCAGGCCTGCAATGCGAACAAAACCGCGCGGTTCGCCGCCTTCGTCATCGGCGCCAATCGTCAAGACGGCAGGATCACCGTCGGCGCCATAATGTCCCCAGTATAGTTCGGGGTGGGCGTTGAAGATCTGCAGCCCGCTCAGAAGAAGGAAGCTAAGGCAGAGCACGTTCAGCCAGTGCGTGAGCCGGGTCACGACGGAGTGGCGGCGGATAAAGATCGTCCGAGGATATTGAACATTGTCATTGGAAGCGTCTGCGCTCATCTCAGCGTCTTTCATCTGTGCATTTAACGGCTGCAGACCAAGCAGCGTCGATCTGTAGTCGCTGGCCGAAGCAGTAAGGCGGCTGCTCCGGCCAGTGACGGCGTGGTCTTCACATGGGAGGAACCACGCCATTCTTGCCGACGACCACCTGATGGGCGATAGGGCCTGTTGCAGCCTTTTCGGCGGTGATGAAGACAATAGCGCCAGGAACGAGATCATCCTTGGTGGCCGCAGCAATGGTCACGACCGGTGTCCCATCCGGAATGGCGATCTTCTTTTCCTTGCCATGATAGGTCACGGTGACAGTCCGGCCATCGACGCCTTTAACGGCATCCGCGACCGTCGCATTGGTCATGCTGCTGTCGGGCTTCAGATCCCAACCGTAGCTCCCCTCGCCCGTGCCTTTCATTGCCGGCGGGAAAATGAGGACCTCAAGCGCACCATCGCCGCCGTCGGCCTTTGGCAATGATGCGATACCCACAAAATCGCCCGGCTTGATGTCGGTGACCTTTGCGTTGGCAACGCTGGCGACTTTCCAGTCGTCGGCAAGGGCGACGTCGACGGTCTCACCTTCGCGGGTCTTCACTTTGAGCGTTGACGCCTGGTAGTCGACGATGCTGCCGCGGACATGGATCGGCGCGGCTTCCTTATCCTCGGCAGATGCGGGCGCCGAAAGGACAGTTACAGAAAGGATGCTGGTCAGCCCGATGGCCAAGGCTGGGAAAGCATTTCTCATTTTATCTTCCTACTAGTTGGTAGTTTCGATGACGCGTTTGACCCGAGTAGCCTTGCCACGCAGGATTAGTGAGAGACTGTCGGCGTGAGACGACTGAGGGCAGGTTCGAGTATCATTGAGAACACTTCCGGCTTCCCATTGGCTCTCGCCGAAAGCATTGCCCCGTATACGGTTGCCAGAAATGTTTCGGCTTCAACATGCGGCGCACTGGTAAGACTCAGTTCGCCCTGCTTGGAACCGCGCTCCATGACCGAAGCCAGCCACGAGGAGATGAAGCGAAAAAAGTTCGTCACCTCGGTT
>Ga0209564_1002848_pt1 | contig 12724 bp, 15 predicted proteins | sample AraplaCol_mMF_r2_FD_184272 | JGI IMG/M metagenome (GOLD analysis project Ga0209564, IMG submission 184272) | Arabidopsis root microbial communities from North Carolina, USA - plate scrape MF_Col_mMF_r2 (SPAdes) (version 3) | ecosystem: Host-associated > Plants > Roots > Endosphere | place: USA... | reverse complement strand
CAGAATCCCTCCACTTCCCACGACATCGCCGAGGCTCCCTCCTCTTCCTTGGAAGGGATGGGGGAGCCTGCCAACAGAATCCCTCCACTTCCCACGACATCGCCCAGGCTTCCCTCACCCGTGCAGCGGAGGAGGAGAAAACGCTATGCCCCCACCTTCTCGCCGCCTTCGCGACACGCTACTCTGCGCGCTTCTTTCCAGTTCTCGCTTTACGATGGACCGCATGGCCCAGACCAATCCGCCTGAAGACCTGATGCAGTACGAGGCGATGGCCCAGGACGCCCTGCGCGGCGTCGTGAAGGCCGCGCTGAAGAAGGCCGCCGCGCCCGGCGGCCTGCCCGAGCCGCACCATCTGTATATCACCTTCAAGACCCAGGCGGCGGGCGTGTCGGGCCCCCAGGACCTGCTGGGCAAGTATCCCGACGAGATGACCATCATCCTGCAGCACCAGTACTGGGACCTGGCGCCCGGCGAGACCTTCTTCTCGGTGACCCTGAAGTTCGGCGGCCAGCCCAAGCGGCTGTCGATCCCCTATGCGGCCGTGACCCGGTTCTACGACCCGTCGGTGCAGTTCGCCCTGCAGTTCGAGGCTCCCGAGATCGCGCCGCAGGAGCCCGAGCCCGAGCCGGAACCCGAAGCGGCCGTCACCGCCGAGGGGGGCGAGGAAGCGCCGAAGATCATCTCCCTCGACCAGTTCCGCAAGAAATAGCCGCGTGAGCGACATCGCCCCAAGCGACCTGGTCTCGGAAACGCCGCAGGCCCTGACGGACGAGGCGATTCTCGCGCGCTTTCACGCCTCCAGGAATCCGCCGGGCAGCGCCCGCACCCTGGGCTTCCACATGCTGGCGGTCAGCCAGGCCGAGCGCCGGGTCGAGGTCGCCTTCGCCCCCTCGGTCGAGGCGGTTGGCAATCCGATGGGCCAGGTCCAGGGCGGATACGTCTGCGCCATGCTGGACGAGTGCATGTCGGTGGCCGGCATGATCGCCTCGGGCATGACCTGCGTGGTCCCGACCCTGGAGATGAAGACCAGCTTCCTGCGCCCGGCCATCCCAGGCCCGCTCAAGGGCGTCGGCTGGGTGGTCAAGTGGGGCCGGACGGTCTGCTTCCTGGAAGGCGAGCTCTACGACCCCGAAGGCCGGCTGCTGGCCAGGGCCAGCGCCACGGCGATCCCCACGCCGCTCTCGAAGTTCAAGACGTAACGGGGCCATGCGACGGTTCGCAAGCCTGGTCCTGGGTCTGCTGCTGCCACTGCTCCTCGTCGCGCCCGCCCGGGCCGCCCAGGCTAACGGCTCGCCGTTCGCCGACTGGGCCGCCGTCGTCGTGGCCGGCGACTGGCGCGCCCATTCGGGCGGCCCGACCGAGGCCTTCGACAACGCCCGGCGCGACGTGAGCCTGACCTTGGCCGGGCTGGGCTTCTCGCCGGACGCCATCCGTCAGTATTCGGTGCGCCCCAAGCGTTATATGGCCGTGAAGCCCCGCAAGACCGACCTTCGCGCCATTCACGCCGACCTGAGCGCCCTAGCGGCCACGCATCCCGCCGGGTGCCTGGTCTATCTCACCAGCCACGGCGCGCCGGAGGGCGCGCTGCTGGACGAAGACCTCCTGCCGCCCACCCTGCTGGCGGCCGTGGTCGACGACGCTTGCCCGGCCCGTCCGTCGATCGTCGTGGTCTCGGCCTGTTTTTCGGGGGTCTTCGTCAAGCCGCTGCAGCGCGACGACCGGATGATCCTGACGGCGGCGCGGTCGGACCGCACCTCGTTCGGCTGCAGCGAGGACGACAAGTACCCCTATTTCGACGACTGCTTCCTCTCGTCGGCGCCCGCCGTCCACGACTTCGCCGCCCTGGGTCGGGCGGTGCAGGCCTGCGTGGCCCGGCGCGAACACGACACGGGCGCCGAGCCGGCCTCGGAGCCGCAGCTGTGGATCGGCGCCGGCCTGCGACCGCTGCTGCCCCTCTACGCCTTTCCGCCGCGAGACCCCGCCAAACCCACCGCGTCCCTCAGGCGCCGCTGACCGATCAGGCGTCCACGGGAAAGACGCCCGGGCGGGGCCACATCCCCTTTGATCCCTGGCCGGGGCGCCCTAGAAGTCTGCTCACCCTTATTTCTCATAAGCTGGCGAGGTCTTGTTCGTGACGCTGCGTCTTTCGTTCAGGGCCGTTCTCTCAGCGGCAGTCATCGGCTGCGGCCTGTTTGGCGCGACGATGGCTGAGACCCAGGACGTCGCCCCGGCCCCGCGGTCGCCCGCGGCGACGCTCGCCACCCTGCCCTCCGCCCCGATCCCCTATACGTCGACGGTTCGCCGCCGCCGCGCGCCGCGCCCCCGCCCCGCCGCGCCGACCGCCCCCGCCGTCGCCCGAACCGCCACGACGCCGACGTCCGCGCCGGCGGCGTCCCCGGTGGCGAGGCCGGCCGCGACGCCCGTCGCCACCGCGCCGAACGCCGCCCCCCCGCCCCCTCCTCCGGCGCCCGCCAGCGCCGCCGCCCCGCTGCCCGTCGCCGACCTCGAGGCCTATGTCGACGGCGTCGTGCGCGACCGCATGGCCCGCGACCACATCGCCGGCGTGACCATCGCCGTCGTCCAGAACGGCCAGGTGGCACTGAAGAAGGGCTATGGCGTCGCCAGCCTGAAGGACGGCCGGCGCGTCGATCCCGACACGACCCTGTTCCGCGTGGGCTCGATTTCCAAGACCTTCACCTGGATCGCCCTGATGAACGAGGTCGAGGCCGGGCGCATGCGCCTGGACGCCCCGATCAACGTCTACCTGCCCGAGAAACTGCAGCTGAAGGACCAGGGCAAGAAGACCCCGGTGCGGCTACGCGACCTGATGACCCACACCGCCGGGTTCGAGGACCGGGCTCTGGGCCAGCTGTTCGAGCGCGACCTGCGCCGCGAACGGCCGCTGGAGCTGTATTTGCGTCAGGAGCGCCCCAACCGCGTGCGCGAGCCGGGCCTGCTGCCGGCCTATTCCAACTACGGCGTCGGCCTGGCCGGCGCGGCCCTGGCCAACGTCACCGGCCAGCCGTTCGAGAAGGTGATCGCCGACCAGGTGATCCTGCCCGCCGGCCTGACCCACACGACCTTCCGCGAGAACCATCCGTGGCGCGACGACCTGCCCGCCCCGATGGCCCCGGCCCTGGCCGCCGACCTGTCGGACGGCTTCCGCTGGACCCCGCTGGGCTTCCAGACCGAGGCGCCGGAGTTCGTCGGCCACATCGCCCCCGCCGGCGCCGCCTCCAGCACGGCCGGCGACATGGCTCGCTATATGACCCTGCTGCTGAACGGCGGGACGATCGACGGCCGGACGGTCTTCTCGCCCCGGACCAGCGCCCTGTTCCGTACGCCGATGTACCGCCCGGCAGAAGGCGCGCCGGGCTGGAACGCCGGCTTCATGGACATCCCCCTGCCCGGCGGCAAGCGCGGCTTCGGCCATGCCGGCGCGACCCTGTGGTTCCACTCCAACCTGGTCATGGTTCCCGAGCTGGGCCTGGGCGTATTCGTGGCGGTCAACACCGACACCGGCGCCGACCTGCCCGCCAGTCTGCCCGCAACCATCATCGAGCGCTTCTACGCTCCGCGTCCGGAGATCCCCGCCGCCAGCCGGATCACCCACGACGAGGCCCGCGCCTACGAGGGCCGGTTCCTGACCACCCGCCGCGCCTATGGCGGGCTGGAGGGCTTCATCGACCGCCTGATCGGCGAGGCGACCGTGCGCGCCGCGCCGGACGGCCGCCTGACCCTGACGATCGACGGCAAGTCCAGCCAATGGTCCGCCACCGACCAGCCCGACACCTTCGCGCCCGCCAGCGGCGCGGGCCTGCTGGTGTTCCAGCGCGAGGACGGCAAGGTGGCGCGGTTCTTCTCGCCGATGGGCGGGGCGGCGTTCGAGCGCATCGGCTTCCCGTACCAGCGCGGCCTGCTGACCACCATCGCCGCCCTGGCCGGCCTGGCCGCCCTGGCCACCCTGGTCGGCGTGGCCACCCGCGACCGCCGCGAGGCGCGCCAGACCCCGACCCAGGCCCGCGCCAGCCTGCTGCAGACCATCCAGGCCATCCTCTGGCTGATCGCCCTGATCGGCGTTGGCGTGTTCGCCAGCGGGGCCGGCGACCTGGCCAAGGTGTTCTACGGTTGGCCCAGCGGCTGGCTGCTCAGCGCCTCGGCCTGCGCCTTCGTGGCCACCCTGCTGACCATCGCCACCCTGGCCATGCTGCCGGTGGTGTGGCGCGGCGGCCGGCGGGTCGACAGTTGGACCTCGCTGCGCAAGCTGGCCTTCACCTGCACGACACTGATCTTCCTGGGCTTCGCCCTGCTGCTGGCGGCCTGGGGCTTCCTGGAGTTCTGGAACGCCTAGGGACAGCGAAGACCCCCTCCGGCCCTTCGGGCCACCTCCCCCAGAGGGGGAGGATCTAGTCCGAGCAGGTGCTCCCCCTCCGGGGGAGCTGTCGCGAAGCGACTGAGGGGGTCTCACCGACGCGCCCGCCGAGAGGGAGGCCTCAGCCCTCCAGCGTCCCCCGCAGGAAGCGCGACTCCAGCCTGCGCACCACGATGACGATCCGCTCGCGCTCGGCTGGGCGGCGCTCGACCAGCAGCCGGGCGACCTGGGCGTCGTCGTGGAAGGCGTAGCCCTTGATCGCGTCCAGCAGGGCCTTGGCCAGGTTGTCCAGGTCCATCCACGGCGGCTCGCCGACGAACTCCATGCCGATCTCGACCGAGAACTCGCCCCAGGCGGGGCGCGAGCCACGCCAGACCTTGCGGAAGAACTCGTAGATCAGCGGCTTGTAGTATTTGGCCTGGGTGGTCAGGCCGTCGACCACCAGGGTCAGTTCGCCGTCGTCCTCGCGGGCCCGGACCTTGCCGTGATGCGTCCAGCCGTCATCCATGTCAGGCCAGAGGCTCGACCTTCACCGCCGTGCCGTAGGCCAGCACCTCGGTGATGCCTTCCATGATCTCGTTGGCGTCGTAGCGCATGGCCAGGATGGCGTTGGCCCCCATCTCGGCCGCGTGGGCCACCAGCAGGTCGTAGGCCTCCTTGCGGGCGGCCTCGGCCAAGTCGACATAGATCGACAGCTTGCCGCCGAAGATCGACTGGATCGAGCCGCCGATATTGCCGATCACGCTGCGCGAGCGGACGGTGACGCCGCGCACCAGGCCCAGATGGGCGACGATGCGATGGCCGGGCAGATCGTTGGTGGTGGCGACGAGCATGAGCGGTCTCCTGAGGCGCGAGAGCATTCTCGAGCGCCCCGCCCCTATATCGGACCGCTCGCCGCCCCGCCATCGCTAGAGCCGCAGATGGATCCCGCGCCGGTGCAGAGGCGCGATCGCCGCGGTGATCAGGGCCAGGATCGCCAGGGCGCAGAGGAACGAGGCCAGGTAGGGATCGGCGGTCAGGCGCTGGGCCGTCTCGAAGCCGAAGCCCTGGGGCGTGAGGTCTGGAAGCCCGGCCCGGTGCGTCTGCAAGGTCAGGCCGGCGCAGGCTCCCAGCACCTGCGACATCACGAACGCCAGGATGGCGTTGCCGCCCAACACCTTCAGCGGCCAGGCCGCGAACCGGGCCGCGCGCGCCTTCAGGACGATCTGCAGCACGATCAGGGCGACCAGGGAGGCACCGCTGCTGAACAAGGCGAAGCTGGGCGTCCAGAGGCGCTTGTTGACCGGCACGATCGGGTCCAGCGCCAGGCCGGCGACGATCAGCGCCGCGCCCAGGACGAGCAAGGCGGCCAGGACGCGGCCCTGTCCCTGGCGCCCGTTGTTGGCCTGGGCCAGAAACACGGCCGCGACGGCGCCCAGCAACACGTTGACCGTGGCCGGAAACGTCGAGAGCAGGCCTTCCGGATCATAGGTCACCCCAACGCCCTCGGTCGTGCCGTAGGGCCACAGGTGGGGGATCGTGAAGACCGCCCGGTCGATGAAGGCCGGCAGCGCCCCTTGCGAGTCCCAGCGGTCGACGCCGAACCCGGGCACGGGCGTGAAGGTCAGCAACGCCCAGTAACCGACCAGCAGCCCAGCGACGGCCAGGACGACGACGACGACGTTCAGGCGCAGCCGGCCGTCGGCCTCGGCCTGGGCGGACAGGATGCAGATGGCGCTGGCCAGGGCGTAGCAGAGGCCGATCCGCTGCAGGACACCCGGAATGCGCAGGTGGGCCAGGTCGAAGCTGGGCAGGGCGTTGAGCACCAGGCCCAGCAGGATCAGCAGCGCCGTGCGCCGGGCGATCTTGCTCCACAGGGCGGCTGAGGTCCCCTCTCCGACCCTAAGGCGCGGGATGGACAGGCCGATCGCCACGCCGACGCAGAACAGGAAGGTGGGAAACACCAGGTCGGCGGGCGTCCACCCGCGCCAGGCCGCGTGCTTGAGCGGCGCATAGGCATAGGCCCACGCCCCCGGGCTGGTCACCAGAATCATGCCCGCGACGGCCAGTCCTCGCAGAACATCCAGCGCAACGATCCGTCCACCACCCGCCTTCGCCGAGTCCATGGCTTACCTCCCCCTTTTTGTCGGCGGGACCTTGCCACAAAAGACAGCGCTGTCAAATCGCATTGTCCAGATGACGGAGGCCGATCCGCTACGCCGGCGGCGGGCCGAACGCAGGATGCCTTGGGAAACCCGTCGCGGACTTCAGAGCCCCGCCATCGCCGCCAGCTTGAGCACGGTGTTCCAGTTGCGGGCGGTGCCCAGCGGCGCCCGCTTGGTCTTCTTCCAGTCGCGGTCGAGCATCGAATGGCCGACGTCGTCGGGGTAGTCGATATAGAGCTCGCGCGTTCCGGCCTTGAAGGTCTCGGGACCGGTGATCGCCGCGCGCAGCGTCGCCTCGTCCCCGTCCGGCAGCGGCCCCTTCATGAAATGCACCAGCAGGTGGTTGGGGTGGCTCCTGGCCTCGTCCGGATAGGGGTTGGCGTCGATGATCGCCCTCAGTTCCGCCGGCGTGCGGACGAAGAACTCGGTGCGCAGGCCCATGCGCTTCTCCAGCCCGTCCTCCAGGCGTTGCTCGATGTCGGCGTCCGAGCCGCCCCTCCCCCACAGCACCAGGTTGCCGCTGGCCAGCAGGGTCTTGGCGTCGTCGAAGCCCAGGTCCTTGGCCAGGCCCAGCAGGTCGTCCTTCAGCACCTTGCGGCCGCCGACATTGACGCCGCGCAACAGGGCGATGTGAGGGCTCATCGGGCGAACTCCGTTCCGTGATTGTTCCCGTCGTAATCCGGCCGAGCCCTGATCGCAACCCGCGAGCGTTGCCCTGGGCGCGCCTTGGGTCTAGACCCCCGCTCGACCGTTTTTCCGGGAGACCCGCCGCATGACCGCCACGCGCAACGAGACCGACACCTTCGGCCCGATCGCCGTCGAGAACGACAAGTACTGGGGCGCCCAGGCCCAGCGTTCGCTCGGCAACTTCAAGATCGGCTGGGAGAAGCAGCCGCTTCCCGTCGTCCGCGCCCTGGGCGTCGTCAAGCGCGCCGCCGCAGAGGCCAACCTGGCCCTGGGCAAGCTGGATCCCAAGATCGCCGAGACCATCGTCGCCGCGGCCAACGAGGTGATCGAGGGCAAGCTCGACGCCCACTTCCCGCTGGTGGTCTGGCAGACCGGCTCGGGCACCCAGTCGAACATGAACGCCAACGAGGTGATCAGCAACCGGGCGATCGAGATGCTGGGCGGCGAGATGGGCAGCAAGAAGCCCGTCCACCCCAACGACCACGTCAATATGAGCCAGTCGTCGAACGACACCTACCCGACGGCGATGCACGTGGCCTGCGCCGAGCAGATCGTCCACGACCTGCTGCCGGCCCTCAAGCATCTGCACGAGGCCCTGAAGGCCAAGTCCGACGCCTGGGCCAAGATCATCAAGATCGGCCGCACCCACACCCAGGACGCCACCCCCCTGACCCTGGGTCAGGAATTCGGCGGCTACGCCCAGCAGGTGGCCAACGGCATCGAGCGCATCGAACAGACCCTGCCCAAGCTGATGCAGCTGGCCCAGGGCGGCACCGCGGTCGGCACGGGCCTCAACGCCCCGATCGGCTTCGCCGAGAAGGTGGCCGAGCAGATCGCCGCCATCACCGGCCTGCCCTTCACCACCGCTCCCAACAAGTTCGAGGCCCTGGCCGCCCACGACGCCATGGTCTTCAGCCACGGCGCGATCAACACCGTCGCCGCCAGCCTGTTCAAGATCGCCAACGACATCCGTTTCCTGGGCAGCGGCCCGCGCGCCGGCCTGGGCGAACTGAGCCTGCCGGAAAACGAGCCGGGCTCGTCGATCATGCCGGGCAAGGTCAACCCGACCCAATGCGAGGCCCTCACCCAGGTCTGCGTCCAGGTGTTCGGCAACCACGCCGCGGTCACCTTCGCCGGCAGCCAGGGCCATTTCGAGCTGAACGTCTTCAACCCGGTGATGGCCTATAACTTCCTGCAGTCGGTGCGCCTGATGGCCGACGCGGCGATCAGCTTCACCGACAACTGCGTGGTCGGCATCGAGCCGCGCGTCGACAACATCAACAAGGGCGTCGAGAACTCGCTGATGCTGGTCACCGCCCTGAACGGCAAGCTGGGCTACGACATCTGCGCCAAGATCGCCAAGGCCGCGCACAAGAACGGCACCACCCTGCGCGAGGAAGCCGTCGGCGGCGGCTACCTGACCAACGAGGAATTCGACCAGTACGTCCGCCCCGAGAACATGATCTCGCCGGGCTAAACGCATTCCACCGAAGTGGACGCCGGTTCGGCGATCGGAATGCGCGCCAACTAGGAGTGCCCATTGATCCAGCTGATCCGGATCCTCGACGACCTGCCGGACGGCTTTCCCGCCCTCCTCGCCGACGCCGCGAGCGAGGGCGTCGGCAACATGGCGCGGCTGGCCGACGGCTGGGCCAGCGGCGACCAGCGCTTCGACCGCGACGGCGAGGCCCTGCTGGGCGCGCTGCTGGCCGGCGAGCTGGCGGGGATCGGCGGCCTCTCCCTCGAACCCGCCGCGGCCGAACCCGCCCGCCGCGTGCGCCGGTTCTACGTCCGCCCCGCCTTCCGCCGCCACGGTGTGGCGCGCGCCCTGGCCTCCGCGCTGGTGCAGGAGGCCCTCGACCAGGTCGACCTCCTGACCTGCAACGCCGCCGCCTCCCCCGCCGCCGCGCCGTTCTGGGAGGCGCAGGGGTTTTCGTCGAATGGTTCGGGGCCTTGGACGCACGTGCTGCGACGGAGCGCGAGCTAGAAACCTCGCTTTCCGCGCCTGTCAGGCCGGCAAAGCCCGTGTTAGCCTCCGACCATGGGCAAGGTCGAACTCGACATCGGCATCGATCCGGAACTGCTGGCGCAGGCCAAGCGGCTGGGCATTTCCGTCGCCGGCATGAGCGAGACCCAACTGCGGCTGCATCTCCAAAAGATCGACCCCGCCGGAGCCGAAGAGCGCGCGCGGCGGTGGACGGAAGAGAACGCCGAGGCGCTGAAGGCTTATCGCGAACGGGTCGAGAAACGCGGCGTCTTCGGAGACGACCTGCGGACGTGGTGATCCGGCAGTTCGACGTTTTCCCAAACCCGTCGCTCCGCAGCCGCGAAGACGCGCCCTACGTCGTTGTCCTGCAGTCGCAATACGCTGGAGATCTGGCGACCGCTGTCGTAGCGCCTGTCTATCGGGCTGAGGTCGCCGAAAGGTTCACGAACCTGACCGTGCACATACAGCTCGACACTTGGGATTTCGTTGTTTCCATTCCCGAACTCGTCGCGATGAACTCAGCGAGGCTTCGTGGCAAGATCACAGACCTCCTTGCCCACGAAGACGACATCCGCCGCGCCGTCGACCGCCTGTTCACCGGCTTCTGACGCCCTACGGCTTGACCACCACTGTCCGCCCGATCGGGGCGATGGCCACGATGGCCAGCTGCAGGTCCTTGATCGCGAACGGGATGCCGATGATCGTCACGGCTTCGGCGACGGCGATCATCAGGTGCGACAGGGCGATGTACCAGCCGCCCAGCACGAACCAGATCACGTTGAGCACGCAGCCCAGGCCGCCGGTCCCGAGGTCGCCCTGGCCGGTCACCATGTCGCGCGGCAGGATCTCCTTGCCGAACGGCCAGAAGGCGAAGCCGGCGATGCGCCAGGCCGCGCCGGTATAGGGCAGGCCGACGACGGTGATGGCCAGCAACAAGCCGCCCAGCAGCCACAGCAGGCCGCTGATCCATCCGCCCAGGACGAACCACAGGATGTTGAGCAACAGGCGGATCATGACGGTCTCCGGCGAAGCCCGCTCCAGGGGCGCGACCTAGGCGTGCGACGAATCGCGATCGATGTCGAGCTTCGCCTTTCGCGCCGCTCGGACGTGACCTTGCCACAAGCTATCGCTATGTGACGGTCGAGAAACAAAAGCCGCCGCGTCCGATTCCGGGCGCCGCGCCGTCACGAGGGCATGATGAGTCTGTTCCGCAAGAAGAAGCATCAGGCGATCTCGCTGCCCGTCGGCGTCGCCCCGATCCCCGCCTCGGTGAAGTTCCGCGGCTGCACGTTCCGCATGCCCGACCACTGGGTGATCACCAAGCAGCTGCTGGACGGCAAGGACTACGAGCCCTGGGTGCTGGACTACTTCCTGCAGACCCTCAAGCCCGGCATGACCGTGCTGGACGTCGGAGCCAGCTGGGGCGCCTTCGCCCTGCCGGCCGCCCGGAAGGTCGGCCCCGCCGGCCGGGTGATCGCCATCGAGATGAGCCCGGGCAACGGCCGGGTGATCCTGGAGAGCGCCAAGACCAACGCCATCGACAACATCCGGCTGATCCTGGTGGGCGTGTCCGACACGCTGGAGACGGCCTTCCTGCGCCGCCAGACCATGCACAACAACCACCAGCTGGAGCCGGCGGGCCAGGCCGCGCCGGACGACCTGAGCGACTACGACTTCGCCCCGGTCGTGCCCATCGACCTGCTGCGCGGCGAGCTGGGCCGGGTCGACGTGATGAAGATCGACATCGAGGGCATGGAATATCGCGCCTTCATGGGCGCCAAGGCCTTCATGGCCGAGCAGAAGCCGATCACCTTCCTGGAATATTCGCCGCGCTTCCAGGCCGAGACCTCGCGCGCCGAGGGCTCGGCCCTGCTGAGCTTCTTCCTGGACCTGGGCTACGGGATTGAGATCCTGCACCGCAAGAAAAAGCGCGAGGCCGTGAAGGGCGCGACGCCGGCCGAAGTGATCGCCAAGGTCGACGCGGCCTGGAAACGGCATGTCGAGGACGACAACGGCACGCACCTGGACCTGTGCTTGAAGGCGTAGGGCTAGCGGCTGTCGCCGTGCGTCCTTCGAGGCCCGCCATGCGGGCGCCTCAGGATGAGGAACGTTGTTGCTGACGCCTCTTCCTGAGGTGCGAGCCGCGGGCGAGCCTCGAAGGACGCACGGCGCGGCCGCCTACTTGATCAGCTGCCACCGCTTGGCCCACCGACCCTTGCCGAAGCGCGTGAGGATCAGCAGGTACAGCCCAGCGTAGATCACCGTCCCCACGCCGACGACGGCCATCGCCCACGGCCCCGGCGCATGCCAGGGCGGAAGCGCCAGCCAGTCGTGCGGCGGCGCGGTCAGCTCCAGCCACAGCCCGCCCACCCAGGCCAGCGAGAACAGCAGCACGGCCGGATAACGCAGCAGCGGGCTCTTCTGGACCAGCAGCAGGAACTGGACGAAGGCCACGGCCAGGCCAGCGGCGACAGCCGCGCCGGTGGTCAGCCAGCCGTTGTGCGCCAGCGCCTCGACCCGCACCGCCGCCGACACGGCCGCCCACAGCGGGGCCCATAGCACCGGACCGAACATCAGCAACAGGACGCCGAAGCCGATCACCACGCCCAGGCCGCCGCCGATCACCTTGCCCGCCGCTTCGCCGGCCTGGTGGGCGTGGCCATGCGGATCGCCGCTGGGATTGTCGGGCGTGGTCTTCAGGACGGTGTTCAGGGACGGCAGCGGTCCTTCCGGCGAGCGCGGAAGCATGTTGCCGGCCTTGGATCCCCCGGCCCGCGCCATCAGGCCCGCCGGCTGACCGCGAAGTCGGCCAGGCTCTCGAGGCTGGAGCGCCAGTCGTTGGTCGGGAAGCCCGACAGCGCCGCCTTGGCCTTGTCGGCATAGGCCGCGGCCAGGTCGAGCGTGGCCTCCAGCGCCCCGGTGCCGACGATCAGCTCGCGGGCCCGGCGGAAGTCGGCCTCGGTCTGCTCGCGGCGGCCGATGGCCCGCTCCCAGAACTCGGCCTCGCGCGGACCCGAGCGGGCGATGGCCAGCAGCAGCGGCAAGGTGGCCTTGCCTTCTCGGAAGTCGTCGCCGGCGTTCTTGCCCAGGGCCTCGGTCGTGCCGCCGTAGTCCAGGGCGTCGTCGGCCAGTTGGAAGGCCAGGCCCAGGTTCATGCCGTAGGCGCGCAGGGCGTCCGACTGGGCCGCAGACACGCCGGCCGAGACGCCGCCGGCTTCCGACGCCGCGGCGAACAGCTCGGCGGTCTTGGCGGCGATGATTTCCAGATACAGCGCCTGCGACAGGTTCAGGTCGTGGCTGCGGGTCAGTTGAAGCACTTCGCCTTCGGCGATGACGCGGCTGGCCTTGGCCAAGATCTCCAGCGCCTTCATCGAGTTGGTCTCGACCATCAGCTCGAAGGCGCGGGCGAACAGGAAGTCGCCGACCAGCACGCTCTGCGCCGCGCCCCAGATCAGGTGGGCCGCGACCTTGCCGCGCCGCAGCTGGCTGCCGTCGACCACGTCGTCGTGCAGCAGGGTGGCGGTATGGATGAAC
>Ga0209564_1002839_pt1 | contig 12776 bp, 10 predicted proteins | sample AraplaCol_mMF_r2_FD_184272 | JGI IMG/M metagenome (GOLD analysis project Ga0209564, IMG submission 184272) | Arabidopsis root microbial communities from North Carolina, USA - plate scrape MF_Col_mMF_r2 (SPAdes) (version 3) | ecosystem: Host-associated > Plants > Roots > Endosphere | place: USA... | reverse complement strand
CGCCGCCTGGTCGGCACCTTGGCCACGCAGTATCTTGCCTTTAAGTAGTTAATTTCTGCGGGGATTTTTTTCTGCTAGATTGAGGAGAGCGCTGTCCACACTGCAATACTCAACAATAAAGGTTGCAATGTTCGACTACCTGATCCTCGTTCTCGACGCGCCCGACAGTAGCCTGCTGTACCTTGGCCACTACGATCGCCTGCTGGTCTTGCTATCGGTGGCTGTTGCCATCTTTGCCTCCTATGCAGCGCTGCTGGTAGCACAGCTGCTGCCGGCCGCCGCGAATCGGGCTCGCCGCGCCGGCTGGCTGGCTGCGGGCGGCGGTTGCCTGGGCCTGGGCATCTGGGCCATGCACTTCGTCGGCATGCTGGCCTTTACCCTGCCCTGCACCAATAGCTACGATGCGGGACTGACACTGCTGTCCACCATCCCCGGCATGCTGGCCAGCGGCCTCGCCTTGCATGTAATCAGCCAGGGCCCACCCAATACGCTGCGCTTGTGGGTCGCGGGCACGCTGCTGGGTGCGGGCATCGGCGCCATGCATTACACGGGCATGGCCGCCATGCAGTTCGACGGCATGATCCAGTACGACCTGCGCCTGTTCTTGCTGTCGATCGCTGTGGCCGTGGCGATGGCGACGCTGGCCTTGTGGCTCAAGTTCCGCCTGGCGCGGCTGAAGGGGCGCTGGGCATCCCCGTTGTGGAGTTCCGTGGTGATGGGCCTGGCCGTGGCGTGCATGCACTACACCGCGATGGCTGCCGCCTACTTCGTGCGTGACAACCGTGGCGACAGTTCCGCGGCTAGCATCGCCGAATCCGCGCACATCAGCCCCAGCATGCTGGCTGCTTCCGTCCTGGTGTTTACCAGCCTGCTGATCGTGGTCACCATTGTCGCCACGTATGTCGGCAAACGCCGCCTGTTCAGCTTCGAGCGCTCCTACCGCCTGATTGCCCTGCTGATCCTTGGCTGGAGCGTGATCGCATGGCTCGGCGCCAGCTATTTCCAGCAGCGCATGTCCGACGACCTGTACCATCATGAGCTGCAAGTGGCGCAGGACCAGGCCGACAATGTAGCCAGCAGCATTGAAGAGAGCACGGCGCGCCTGCGCGGTTTTGCCCTGATGCTGGCGCGCGATTCGGGCATCCGCAGCATTGCGCAGCAGGGGGCGGCGGACCAGGCCTCCAACGAAAAGCTGGCGCAGACTGCGCGCGCACTGAAGGTGGACAGCATGTTCGTGCTGGACGAAAACGGTACCTGCATCGCTACCAGCAACTTGTCTGAAGCGGAATTCTACGTGGGCCGCAATTTCGCGACACGCGACTACTTCACCCAGGCCCGTACCAGCGAAGAAGGGCAACAGTATGGCGTGGGCCGCGACGGAAGGGCGGGCGCATTGTATTACGCCCATGCCGTAAGTAACGGCGCCAGGTTCCTCGGCGTCGCCGTAGTCAAGCTGAACGCAGGCGCATTGGCGGCCATGGCTGGCCAGTCCCAGGCCTGGGTCAGCGACGCCAACGGCGTGATCATCCACGCTACCGATCCGGCCCTGCTCCATCGGGCGTTGCCATCGTCACGCGTAGGCCGGCTGGACCCGGCACAACTTCGGCAACGCTACGCGCGCGAGCATTTCGACAGCATTACACTGGCGCCATGGGACGAAGCCATGCCTGCCGTTGCGCGCATTTCCGGCGCGCCGGTGCCGAGCGTGCTGGCGACTCGCCCGCTCAGCGACGGCAGCCTGACGGTCACGGTGCCGCGGCCGTTGCCGGCCTTGCAGTACCAGGGCATGCGTCGCTTCTGGATGTTCCTGCTGATCGAATTTTCCGGCAGCATGCTGGTGGCAGCAGCCACCGCAACCGCCCTCTACCTGAGGGAAAAGCAGAAAGCCGACGCCGACCTGCGCGTCGCCGCCACCGCATTCGAATCGCTGGAAGGCATGGCGATCACCGACGCCGACCACATGATCCTGCGCGTCAACCGGGCCTACACCGACATTACCGGCTTTTCCGAACGCGATGCGCTGGATCACGAACTGCTTGTATGCGACGAACCGGCGCTGCAGCAGCGCATCTGGGAAGGCGTTGCGGCGCATGGCGCCTGGCAGGGCGAGGTCTGGCAATTGCGCAAAGGCGGCGGGCGCTTCCCATGCTGGCTGGTGGTGACAGCCGTGCGCGACGCGGCTGGCCAAATCACCCATCACGTGTGCGCCCTGACCGACATTACGGAACGCAAGGCCTCGGAGCAGGAAATCCGCAACCTGGCGCTGTTCGACTTCCTGACCCAGTTGCCGAACCGGCGCTGCCTGATGGACCGGCTGCAGCATGCGCTGGCGGCCAGCGCACGCACCGGCCAGTGCGGCGCATTGCTGTTCATCGACCTGGACAACTTCAAGGACCTGAACGACACGCTGGGCCACAACGTGGGCGACATGCTGCTGCAGCAGGCTGCGCGACGCTTCGTCGGCTGCGTGCGGGAAAGCGATACCGTGGCGCGCCTGGGCGGCGACGAATTCGTGATCATGCTGGAGAACCTGTCAGACGATACCGAGCTGGCGGCCGAGCAGGCGCGCGCCATCGGCGCCAAGCTGCTGGCGCGGCAGAACGAGCCTTACACCATGGGCCCGCACCAGCATAGCTGCACCTCCAGCGTCGGCATCACGGTCTTCCGCGGCGAGCAGGAGAGCCTGGAGGACCTTCTCAAGCAAACCGACCTGGCGATGTACCAGGCCAAGGCTGCGGGCCGCAACACCATGTGCTTCTTCGACCCCGCCATGCAGACCGTGGTCAGCGCGCGCGCCGCACTGGATGCCGACCTGCGCCACGGCATGGCGCAGCAGCAGTTCATGCTGCACTACCAGCCGCAAGTCGACGCCGAAGGCCGCATTACCGGCGCCGAGGCGCTGCTGCGCTGGCAGCATCCGACGCGCGGCCTGGTGCCGCCGATGCAGTTCATCGCAGCCGCCGAAGCGTCCGGCCTGATCCTGCCGCTCGGCGCCTGGGTGCTGGAGCAAGCCTGCACCCAGCTGGTGGCCTGGGCGCGCGACCCGGCGACAGCCGCACTGGAACTGGCGGTAAATGTCAGCCCACGCCAGTTCCACCAGGCAGATTTCGTCGAACAGGTGATGGGCGCATTGGTGCGCAGCGGCGCTTCGCCGCGCCTGTTGAAGCTGGAGCTGACCGAAGGCTTGCTGCTGGACGACGTGGAAACGTCAATCGCCAAAATGGCGCTGCTGAAGGCGGCCGGCATCGGCATTTCGCTGGACGATTTCGGCACCGGCTATTCCTCGCTGGCTTACCTGAAGCGCCTGCCGCTCTGCCAGCTGAAGATCGACCGCTCCTTCGTGCGCGACATCCTGCACAACGCCGACGATGCCGCCATCACCAAGACCATCCTCACGCTGGCCGACAGCATGGGGCTGTCGGCCATTGCGGAAGGCGTGGAATCGGCCGAGCAGAAGAACTACCTCGCCCGCCAGGGCTGCCGCGCGTTCCAGGGCTACCTGTTCGGCGCACCGCTGCCGGTGGCCGAATTCGAGGCGCTGCTGGTGCCGGAACAACTGGCCCGCGCCTGAGCCTTACTGTACGCCGGCCGCCGGGCCGCTGATGCGCACCGGCGCCGGGTAGCCATCGGGCTTGTCGCCCAGCGGCGCCGCTCCCGACAGCATAGTCTGCATGCCCGGCGTGAAGAAGGTGTAGGGATAGCCTGTCGCCTTGGCGCTCACCGCATCCAGGCGGGCCCGCAATTCCAACGGCAGCTCGAAGTCCAGCGCGCCAAGGTTGTCCTGCAACTGCGCCAGCCTGGTCGCCCCCACCATTACGGTCGCAACCCCGGGACGGTTAGCCACCCAGTTCACCGCCACCTGCGCCATGCTGCGCCCCACCTCATTCGCCACCTTTTCCAATTCCGCCACGATGGCGAAATTGCGTTCGCTGAACTTGGAGAAGGCAGGATTGCTGGAACCGCTCATGGTTTGCAGGCGCCCTTCGCCGAACTGGCCGCCGGTGCTGGGCTTGTACTTGCCGGACAACAGGCCGCTGGCCAACGGGCTCCAGACCATCACACCCATGCCATGGCGGGTGCCCAAAGGGATGTATTCGTCTTCGATCGCACGTTCGGCCAGCGAGTACTCCATCTGCAGCGCGGACAACGCCTCGTAGCCGCGCAGCTCGGCGATCGTTTGCATGCGGCTGGCGTACCAGGCCGGCACGTTTGACAGGCCGATATGGCGCACCTTGCCGGCGCGGACGGCATCGTCCAGCGTGCGCAGCACTTCTTCAGGCTGCGTCACCATGTCCCAGGCGTGCACCAGGTACAGGTCGACGTAATCGGTGCCAAGGCGCTGCAGCGAGCCTTCCAGCGCGCGCATCAGATGCTTGCGGCCATTGCCGCCCGCGTTCGGATTGGACGGATCGCTGCTGTAGGAAGCCTTGGTCGCCAGCACGATCTTGTCGCGCAAGCCGCCATCGCGCACGAATTCACCGACCCAGCGTTCCGACTCGCCATTGGTGTACAGGTCGGCAGTGTCGACCAGGTTGCCGCCGGCCTCGGTGTACGTCATGAACTGCTCGCGCGCGCTGGCCTTGTCGGCACCCCAGCCCCAATCGGTGCCGAAGGTCATGGTGCCGAGCGCCAGGCGCGACACGCGCAAGCCGGAATTACCGAGGGTGTAATACTGTTTGAGGGACATGCTTTCTCCATGGTGGTTTGTTGACAATGAGGAAATGCAAAATCAACAATACCATGAAAATATTAGTCGGGGTCGGCCTGAAAGAAATGGGGACGTACCCTTGAAAGGGGTACGTCCCCTTTTTTTCAGGTTGACCCCGACTTTTATTACATCAGCGGCTTGGCGCTGCCGTTGTTGATCGCTTCGTCGATCAGGGCGCGCGAGGCCTTGTCGGCTTCGCGTGACAAGCGACCCTGTTCGCGTCCCAGCTCGCCCATCTTGCGGCCCATTTCATGCAGCGGCCTGGATGCTTCGGCGATGCGGGCGTGCATGGCAGCCATTGGCGCCTGGCGGGCTGCGAGGGCGGCATGGCGGGCGGCGATTTCGCTGCCCTGGCGCGCCATTTCGGCCGTCAGCGGTTCCATTTGCTTGCGCAAGCCTTCCAGGTCGATTTCGAGCTGGGCGCGGGTCTTGTCGTCCGCCATGGCCATCTTGCGGCTGGCTTTTTCCATGGCGCGGCCGATGCGCTCCTGCTGGCGTGCAGACAGTTCCATCTTGCGCTCAAGGTCGCGCTCGAGGGCCTGCTGCTCTTTGCTGCCCATGGCTGCCTCAACCTCCTTGGCGATCTGGTCGCTCATGGCTTCCACCTGCTTGCCTTGCACGTCCATCAGCTTGCCCTGTTCTTCCATGATCTTGCCGTGGGCTTCGGCGGGTTTCCACAGCTCGCGCACCTTGCCCAGCAAGGCCGGATCCTGGATCACGTAGGACTTGCCATTCTTGCGCACGTAGATGAATTCACCCTTGGTTTCCTGATGCAGCTTGCGCAGCGCGGCCAGGTCGCTTGGGGCGCCGTAGAAGTTGGTCACCGACAGCTTCTGGTTGTTGTCGCGCACATAGGCATAGGCGCTGCGGCTGCCGTCATCAATCGAGAAGTAGTTGTGGCTTTCAATGTCGCGCAGTTCCTTCGGCAGCTTGGGCGGCTTCGGTGGCTTGGGCGGGGCCGGCACGGTAGCCAGCGGCGCCGGTGGCGCGGGCGGCGCCATCTCGGCCATTGCAGCCGGTGGTGCAGGCGGTGCTGGCGGCGCAGCAATTGCGGGCGGTGCCGGCGGGGCCGGTGGCGCAGGTTCCACGTCGTGCTGGTCGTCGGCATCGGTGACGTGCATCGCCACGGCGGGCGCTGGTGCGGCTTGCGCTGCTGCGGCGGCATCCGGGGCTGGCGCGGCGTCGGGCGCGGCTACGGCATCGGGGGCCGGTGCGGCCAGCGCCGCTGGTGCGGCAACGGCGCTGGCGGCCGGGATCGATACTGCTTGCGGCATGGCGTGGGCATACAGCGCGGCGCAGGCAGCAAAAATTCCTAACAACGGGGTCGCCATCTTCCAGCTCAGTGGCTGTGCATCGGGACGGATCAGGCGTTTGATTCGGGACATGAGGTCTCCTCCGTTTGCCGCGGGGGCAGCAAAGTGATGGGTGGTGAACTGGAATTTGTCCAGCTCGGAAAGTGCAAGTGCCAGGCGCCGCGGTTCGCCGAGCGTGCTTGCTGCTAAGTCGTCTGCTATCTGTTCGCGTTCGCGGCGGATGCTCTGCGACAGCATCCACACGCTGGGGTGGTAGAACAGGAAAATCTCGATGCCGCTCTGGACCAGGTTGACCAGGTAGTCGTGGCGGCGCACATGCGCCAGCTCGTGGGCCAGCAGCGCTTCCAGCAGGTCCGGCGGCAGGCCACTGACCAGCGAGGCTGGCAGCAGCACGATCGGGCGCAGGATGCCGGCTGTGATCGGGCCTTCCAGCGCGTCGTCCGACACGCCCAGGCGCACCGGGCGGCGGATGCCCATGCGCTGCGCCAGGGCGGTGGCGCGCGCTTGCCAGCCGGCGTCGGCGTGGTAATGGTTGGGCAGGGTGCGGGTGCGCACCCACTGCAGGCCGAGCGACAGGCGCAGCGTCATCAGCGCGGCGCCGGCGGCCCACAGCAGCACCAGCCAGGGCATCTGGCGGCGCAGCAGGTATTCCCAGGAGGCCATGGCGTCGACGTCGACCAAGGCCGCTTCAGCGCCTTGCCCATCGGCGGCGCCGGGAATGGCGGCGATGGCGGCGGTTTCCAGCGGCGCCGGCAGCACATAGCCGGTGTCGGCGGCATCGGCCAGGCGCCAGGCGAAGTTCGCCAGCGGCAGCGCGGCGCACAGCAACAAGGCGCTGCACGCGACCAGGTAGCGCGCCTGCGGGCGGGCGTTGCGCAAGGCATGCAGCAGCAGTGCCGCGACGCAGCCGATCAGCAAGCCTTGCCACAGGAAGTGCAGCAATGACCAGCCAAGGGCGGGAATGACGGCGTTCAGCAGGTTGCTCATGGCGGGCGGCTCCGGTTTGATGGTGTCCTTGCAAACTAGATTAAATGATCTAGAACTTTGTGTCTAGAACTTTTTGTCTAGATTGGGATGCAAGTGCTCTGGAGCCAATGTAGCCGCGCGCCGCCAGCACGGCGCGGGTTTTGCGACAGGCGGCGGAATTCGCCGCCCAGGATGCTTAATACACGACCACGGAGCGGATCGATTCGCCGCGTTCCATCAGGTCGAAGCCTTCATTGATGCGTTCCAGCGGCAGGGTGTGGGTGATCAGCTCATCAATCTTGAGCTTGCCTTCCATATACCAGTCGACGATTTTCGGCACGTCGGTACGGCCGCGCGCACCGCCGAAGGCAGAGCCCAGCCAGTGGCGGCCGGTCACCAGCTGGAATGGACGGGTCGAAATCTCCTGCCCTGCCGCCGCCACGCCGATCACGATCGACTTGCCCCAGCCTTTGTGGCAGCACTCGAGCGCCTGGCGCATCAGCTGCGTGTTGCCGACGCATTCGAAGCTGTAGTCGGCGCCGCCATCGGTCAGCTGCACGATGGCGTCCACCACGTTCTCCACATCGCGCGGATTGATGAAGTGGGTCATGCCGAACTGGCGCGCCATTGCTTCGCGCGCCGGGTTGATGTCGATGCCGATGATCTTGTCGGCGCCCACCATCTTCGCCGCCTGGATCACGTTCAGGCCGATGCCGCCCAGGCCGAACACCACGACGTTGGCGCCCGCTTCCACCTTGGCAGTAAACAGTACGGCGCCGACGCCGGTGGTCACGCCGCAACCGATGTAGCACACCTTGTCGAACGGTGCGTCGGAACGGATCTTGGCCAGTGCAATCTCCGGCACCACGATGTAGTTGGCGAAGGTGGAGGTGCCCATGTAGTGGAACAGCGGCTTGCCGTCCAGCGAGAAGCGGCTGGAGCCGTCCGGCATCAGGCCTTTGCCCTGGGTGGCGCGGATCGCCTGGCACAGGTTGGTCTTGCGCGACAGGCAGAATTTGCACTGGCGGCATTCCGGCGTGTACAGCGGGATGACGTGGTCGTCTTTCTTGAGCGACGTAACGCCCGGCCCAACGTCGACCACCACGCCTGCGCCTTCATGTCCCAGGATGGCCGGGAACAGCCCTTCCGGATCTGCGCCGGACAGGGTGTAGTGGTCGGTGTGGCAAATGCCGGTGGCCTTGATCTCCACCAGCACCTCGCCTGCGCGCGGGCCGTCCAGGTCCACTTCTTCAATGGTCAGCGGCGCTCCCGCCTTCCATGCAACTGCTGCTCTCGTCTTCATCCCGGTACTCCGAATGTGATAAAGACGACAGCATAGCCTAACTCCTCATCGCCAGCATGGACTCAAGCCCGAGCATATGCGATACGGTGCGCCAGAGCTGGCGCGGCGAAGTCCAGGGCTTGGGCAGGAAGGCGTGGGCCTGGTGGTGCAGCATCGGCTGGCTGGCCGAATACAGCAGCACCGGCGTGTTCTGGTCGGTCTGGCGCATCGAGCGGATCAGGGTATGGCCGTCGCCGTCCGGCAGGTCCGGATCGATCACTACCAGCGCAAACTCGCCCTGCTGCAACTGGCGCTCCGCCTGGCTGTAGCTCGACGCATGCACCACATGGATTTCAGGCGCCAGCAAGGTGGCCAGGACCACGGCGCTATCTTCATCGTGATCGACGTGCAGCACCCGTGGCGCCGGATGCAAATCAAATGACATGTTCATGAAACGGTTCTCCGCACTGCAGGGGATGGTCGGCGGAGCTGGGCCGAAGGATAGTGCCGGGCCGCGAAGGAGGGGCGGCCTCTGAGGTATCTTGCGGTGGGCGAGGTGGGGCCCACCGCATTAGTCTACTTTAAGTCGATGGATCGCGGAAAGTTTTATTTCTTGAGGCGTGCATTAAACGCAGCATGCAAGCCGTTCAACATTTCTTCCGCGGCTAGTAATTGATCGGCCACTTCGTTGATCTTGCGGCGGCTGGAACGGGCGTGGTCGCGCAGCACTTCGAAAGCCGTGTTGCGGTCGGTCTGGTACTTGCACATCAACAGTCCCACCGCCAGGCTGGTTTCGCGGCCGGCCGCCAAGGCGGCGTTGAGGTTGATCTCGGTGCGGCGCAACTGGCGGATTTCATCGGCGCGCGCCAGCCCGGCTTCGAAGGCCGGCATCAGGTGGTGCTCGTCGACCGGCTTCACCACGAAGCCCACCGCGCCATAGGCGGCAGCCTGCTTGCCGGCGTCGGCATCGCCGCGGCCGGAGAGGAACATGAAAGGCACCGTGGTATTGCGGTTCAACTGCTTGGCCAGCTCGAGGCCCGACATGCCGGGCATGTGGATGTCGAGCAGGGCCAGGTCGGGTTCGCGCTCGGCGATCAGGGCCAGGGCCTGGTCCGATGAATGCGCCAGCATGGTGTCGTAGCCGGCACGGGCTAGCAATTCGCCCAGGAACTCGGTCAGGATCTTGTCATCGTCGACGATCAGGATCAGGCGCTTTGGCGGAGTCTGGGCGTTCATCGCGTCAACCTTATGGTTATGCTAATGGGGAAATTATAGACTGAAATTCCCGCACTGCCGCCGTTACATCTTCGGCCAGGTAGACGCTGGTGATCGCCGCTACAAGTTGCGCTCCCTCCGCCACCAGCGGCACCGCATTCTGCGGCGTCATGCCGCCGATGACGCACAGCGGCACGCTGATCACCTCACGCGCATGGCGCAGGATGGACGGCTGGGTGGTGACGGCATACTGCTTCACCTTGGATGGATAAAAGCCGCCGAACGCCACGTAGCTGGCGCCAACCGCTTGCGCTGCCTGGGCGCGCGCAAGCTCGCCGTAGCAGGAAGCGCCAATCAGCTTGTTGGGGCCGAGCGAAGCGCGTACTTCGGCCAGCGGCGCGTCGGTGCCGCCGAGGTGCACACCATCGGCGCCCAGTTCGCGGCACAGCGCGACATGGTCGTTGACCAGGAAAGGCACGCTGTGCTTGTGGCACAGCTCGCGCAGCGCCCCGCCCTGCTCGCGCCGCAGCGCGGGACTGGCGTCCTTGTGGCGGTACTGCAGCAGCGCGACGCCGGCCTTGAGGGCCTGCTCGGTCACCGCCAGCAGCTGTTCGGTGTCATCCCAGTTCGGGGTGACCAGGTAAAGTCCTTGCATCATTTCTCCTTATCGCTGCGGGATGCGCTGGCCGGGGGCAATCGCGTATGACGCGGCCAGTGCGCGCTGAGTATAGCCCTGCGCCTTGGTCAATGCCTGCGCCATCGTATTGCCCAGCGCCAGCAGGGCTGCCGTGGCCGCGGCCAGCGTGCATCCGCTGCCGTGGAAGCCGCCCGGCAGGCGCGGCCAGCTCCAGTTCTGCTGGCGGTCGGGACCGAGCCAGCGGTTGATCACCACGTCGCTGCCTTCGTCGTGGCCACCGGTAACCAGCACGTGCGTGCAGCCGAGGGCTCGCAGCGCGCGCGCATGGGCCAGCGCATCGCCATGGGCGGTGCCGTGCCATACGGGCGGCACGCCGGGCGTTGCCAGCGCCACCATCGGCGCCGCAACGGCAAGCGCCGTCTCGCTCGTCATGCGCGCACGCGCCACGCTGGACAACCCGCCGGTCGCGTGGCCGCCATTCGTGCCATCCAGCACGGCATCCGCGGTGACGCCTTCGGCGGCAGCCGCCACGGAACGTGCCTTCGCGCCAGCACCGGAAGCTGCGTTTGCTGCCGCGCCCACGCGCACCGGCGCCCGATAACGCGCCGCGTTGCCGGCCAGCGCTGCCGCTTCCGGACCGTTGGGCGTGATCAGCGTGGCCAGCGGCAGCAAGGGCGCCAGCGCCTGCACCGCATCGTCGCGGCCCAGCGCATCGCCGTGGCCGCTGCGCAGCACCGGGTCCAGCACCACCGGCGGATCGCTGTACAGCCGCTGTGCCCAGCCCGGCGCCGCACCGGCTGCAGCGCGATGCGTGGCGCGCAATTCGCCGATCAGCGTCGCGATGGCCTGCGCGTTTTCCGCGCTGCCCGGAATGCCGATCTTGACCGCAGCCACCGGCACTTGCGCCAGCAGCGCGCGCGCCTGCTGCAGCACGACATCCGCAGCCACCGGCATCACTGCATGTACGCGGTTATTGTCCTGCACCGTGATGGCGGTCAGCACCGGCAGCGCGTGCGCCCCCATCGCCGTGATGGCCTGGATATCGGCAGCCATGCCGGCGCCGCCCGAAGGATCGGCGCCGGAGAACACCAGCACGCAAGGCCGGTCGCTCATGCCAGCCTCCCCGCCATCGGCGAAGACGGCGAGGCGGCAAAACGGCGCGGCATGCGGCCGGCCAGGAAGGCTTCACGGCCGGCCTGCACGCCCAGCTTCATGGCGCGCGCCATGCGTACCGGGTCGCCGGCAGCAGCGATGGCTGTGTTCATCAGCACACCGTCGCAACCGAGCTCCATGGCAATCGCCGCATCGGACGCGGTGCCGACGCCGGCATCGACCAGCACCGGCACGTTGGATTGCTCGATGATCAGCGACAGGTTCCACGGATTCAGGATACCCATGCCTGAACCGATCAGCGATGCCAGCGGCATCACCGCGCAGCAGCCGATGTCTTCCAGCATGCGCGCCTGGATCGGATCGTCGCTGCAGTAGACCATGACGTCGAAGCCGTCCTTCACCAGTTCGCGCGCCGCCACCAGGGTTTCCGGCATGTTCGGGAACAGGGTCTTCTCGTCGCCCAGCACTTCCAGCTTGACCAGCTTGTGGCCGTTCAGCAGTTCGCGCGCCATTTGCAGCGTGTACACCGCGTCCTTCGCCGTGTAGCAGCCGGCGGTATTGGGCAGGATGGTGAATTCGTGCGGCGGCACATAGTCCAGCAGGCTCGGTGCGTGCGGATCCTGGCCGATGTTGACGCGGCGGATCGCCACCGTGATGATTTCCGCGCCCGCCGCCAGCGTGGCTTCGCGGGTTTGCGGCAGGTCCTTGTACTTGCCGCTGCCGACCAGCAGGCGCGAGTTGTATTCCTTGCCTGCGATGATCAATGGTTTGTCTTGCATTTGCAGTCTCCCCTGTTTCAGCCGCCGCCAATGGCGCGGACGATGTCTACTTTGTCGTTGTGGTTCAGCGCGACCTGCGGCCAGCGCTGGCGCGGCACGACCTGGCGGTTGACCGCCAGCGCCAGCGCCTGGCCGGTCAGCTCGAGCGAGTCGATCAACCGGTCCAGCGTCTGCTGCGGCGGCACCGCGTGCGCGGCGCCATTCAGTTCAATCTCGATCATGCTTGCTCGCGGTAGATGTTCGCGCCGCCCTTGACGAACTCGATCGACTTTTCCTGCATGCCCTTGGCTGCGAACTCGCGCACTTCCTGCGTGATCTTCATCGAGCAGAAATGCGGGCCGCACATGGAGCAGAAGTGCGCCACCTTGGCCGAATCCTTCGGCAGGGTCTCGTCGTGGAATTCGCGCGCGCGGTCCGGATCCAGGCCCAGGTTGAACTGGTCTTCCCAGCGGAACTCGAAGCGCGCCAGCGACAGCGCATTGTCGCGGATCTGCGCGCCCGGATGGCCCTTTGCCAGGTCGGCCGCATGGGCTGCAATCTTGTAGGTGATGATGCCTTCCTTGACGTCGGCCTTGTTCGGCAGGCCCAGGTGCTCCTTCGGCGTCACGTAGCACAGCATGGCAGTGCCGTACCAGCCGATCTGCGCGGCGCCGATGCCGGAGGTGATGTGGTCGTAGCCCGGCGCGATATCGGTGGTCAACGGGCCCAGGGTGTAGAACGGCGCTTCGCTGCACTGCTCCAGCTGCAGGTCCATGTTTTCTTT
>Ga0209564_1002837_pt1 | contig 12784 bp, 11 predicted proteins | sample AraplaCol_mMF_r2_FD_184272 | JGI IMG/M metagenome (GOLD analysis project Ga0209564, IMG submission 184272) | Arabidopsis root microbial communities from North Carolina, USA - plate scrape MF_Col_mMF_r2 (SPAdes) (version 3) | ecosystem: Host-associated > Plants > Roots > Endosphere | place: USA... | reverse complement strand
CAATAACACCGTAGTAAACAATATTAAAATTGAGATCTTCTAACATTTCTAAATTCCTATTATCTATGAAGAAAATAACGATCCAGGTGATTACCGTGATGCTGATCATTCTCTTTGTACATGCTGGCCTGATCAAGTGGCTGGACTATTCTACTTTTAAATCGCAGCTGTCTGCATATCCCTTATTATCACCTTTTGCCGGTGTGATCGCCTGGCTGTTCCCGGCCATCGAAATAACCACTGCGGGATTGCTCGTATCTGCCCGTACCCGTACCCTGGGGCTCTCGCTCGCACTCGGCCTGATGGTCATGCTGTCGGGATATATCATCTACCTGCTGGGCTCTGATGCCAGTGCGCCCTGCGCCTGCCAGGCATTGCTGGGATTCTCTTCCTGGCCTACGCAGCTCAAATTTAACCTGATCTTCACGCTTATAGCATTATTAGGCTTCCTTTTACAACTGTTGGCAACACAGGAAGAGAAGATAGGCCGCTTTAGCGCTGCTAAGGCATAAGATGCAGTTGCAACAGCAGGGGAGTACCGAAAACCTGTAACAAAAGAGTAGGTGAATTGATAACAACATAACCTTTATCCCATGAAAAAGATCTTACCAGGCTTAATAGCCTTTGTAATTGCCGTTGCAGGCACACTCACAGTAAAAGCAGCGGTTGTTGAAGACATGTATTACCAGTACTACCTGGACGAAAGCGGTAACCCCACCATCTTTGCGGGCGCCAACGACGGGGAGATACTGATTACAGGATGCAAAACGGGGCCAACAGAGTGTGGCAAAATCTACACGGCAGACGACGTACAGGAAACATCCCCCGGGGTCTTTGAAGTAATACCCGGCCATGAGCACAATGAAGTGCTCCTGTTATACAAGGACTAAAAGAGACTTTTTATTGACCGTATACATCACGCAAATTTGTGACTGAGAATGCGTAATGACAAGTATTACCCGCGCTGGCCGCGGGTTTTACTTTTTACAGGCTGTTTCGGCATGTCCAAACCATAGTTGAATGTAGGTCTGCAGCTCGCCCATGTTCCCTGTCTTTCTGAGAAACTTATCTGCCCCTGCCTGGAGGGCCGTGATCTCGTCGCTTTTTTCAAGAGAGGAAGTATACACCATGATCTTCGCCTGTGGGTCAACGTTGCGGATCCGCTGTATCACTGGTATCCCGGTATGCCCGGGAACAATACACCAGTCCATGATCACCATGTCCACCGGCGGCATCGTGGGCAGGTATTTGATACAGTCTTCAGCAGTAGTAGTGATCACTTCCGCTGTACAGTATCGCTTCAGATAGGTCGCCAATACGTAACGCTCTATCGGATCATCTTCAATAAGCAAGATTTTGGGCATAGATAGTTGGCATTTTGAGCATCGGTGTATAGCAGCTACCTAATAGTACAAAAAATGATCCAGGATAGTTTAGGGGAATTCATAGAAATATTAAACTAATTTATTTTTAAATGCTATATCTTTCTGCCCTAACTACCTATAATTTGTTATGATACTGGATACCCTGGAGAATGCCCATTTGTACTACGGTCTTGGCCCGAAATTTATCAAAGCCTTTGAATACCTGAACGCCACTGACCTTGCCTCCCTGGAGAAAGGAAAGTATGAGATCGATGGCAAGGATATCATCGCCATTGTCAATGAATACGAAACAGTAGACCCTTCCAGCGAACGGATGGAGTCGCATAAGAAATATATCGATGTACAGTATATTGTTCGCGGTGCAGAGCTGATCGGGCATGATCAGCTGTTGGAGAAGTCCCCCTCCAAAGCTTATGATGAAGAGGCCGACTATATGCTCTTCTCAGAAAAGCCTTCCTTTTTCTCCCGTATGGAGCAGAATTATTTCGCGATCTTCTTCCCTACAGACCTGCATATGCCCAATATCCGTATCGATCAGCCGGCGCAGGTAAAGAAGGTAGTGATCAAGATAAGTGTGCAGTAGTGCGTCTGCGCCTGATGTAAGGTAACAGCCGTTTGATGATCATATATGCCAGCGATGCCACGCAGAGCACGATCAGCGCTATCCGCAGGTAACGCGCCGTGGTCACGGAAAGGCCTATACCGGTGCCAAGCGCCACATAGGCCGCCAGGCACATGGGGCATTTGGGAATGAGGATCAGTACGGCTCCGGGCAGCATCCAGCGAATGCCATTAACGATGCGTTTGATCAGTGACGGCCTTTGTTGCGGTCCTTCCGCAGGCGGCTGGTGGCCGGCTGCAGGCGCCGTGTGCTTTACGGGCCCGCAGCAGCAATGCGTTTTCATGAGTGCGCCCCTCCGCCACAGCAGTCGTGCCCCATCACTTTCGGCGGCTGGTAAGTGGCTTTTTTATCAACAATATAGCTTTGATCGTAGCGGTCGTGGTGGCGTACCCACGACATGGTAAAGCCCAGGTCATCCTCATTACGGCCCAGTGGCGCTATATCCATGAAATTGTACGTGTTCACCATGATATCACAACCCCGCATATAGGTAGAGTACGTGTGGAAGATCTCGTCTTCTTCATTTTTATAGAACACACTGGCCCCGTGCAGATCCTCTGCCATGAATGGAATGGTGTCGTAGTTGTAGTATACCTCGCCTTTGGCGATCTCCTCCGGCCGGAAAGACACGTGGTAATCGTAATTGAAATCATTACCGTAAGCCGATACCCATCTTACCTGCCAGCCCATCCGCTCTTTAAACGCTTTGATCTGCTCGTAGGGCGCCCTGGATACCAGCAGCAGGGTAATATCCCGGTTGGCCAGGTGTACCAGGGTACCGTCTACATGGTCGGTGAGGAAAGAGCAGCTGGGGCAGCCTTCTTCCCAGTCCGGCCCAAGCATAAAATGATACACGATCAGCTGACTGCGGCCATCGAACAGGTCTGCCAGCGTTTCCTGGCCCTCCGGTCCCTCAAAAACGTATTGTTTTTCAACCCGCTCCCAGGGCAGGCTAAGGCGTTCGCGGGCTACCTCGTCGCGGAGCCGGTTGAGTTGTTTTTCCTTTTCCAGGAACTGTTTGCGGGCGGCCAGCCATTCGGCGGAAGATACGACAGTATGCATGAGCGGGTAGATTTTTGGTACAATACAAATGTCAGTAAGAAAGCCCGCTTTTATGATGTGTGGAAGCGCCATAATGAGGGTGTGTTTGTGCCATGTTGTTACGCTATATTTGTAGTATAGCCTGTAATCATGAAAGAAGTAGCATTGCTGATATACGAAGACGCCATCCTGTCTGCCGTCGCCGGCGCCCTTGATCTCCTCGCCGGGACCAACCGCTACATGGAAGCGGCCGGTAAGCCGCCTGCCTTCCGCGTTACCCTGGTGGTTGAAAACGAAGGTTTTGCGCCCTTTCCGCTGCCATATCCCGGTTTTCGCTACCGCACTTTGAAGGAGGTAAAAGACACCAACCTCGTCATTGCCCCCGCGTTTTACAGTCCGCCCGATCAGGCTTTGGACAACAAACAGGCCATGGTCAGCTTTATTTCCGCGATGAGCAGGAGAGGGGCGGAGGTGGCCAGTCTCTGTGTAGGCAGTTATCTCCTGGCAGAAGCAGGGCTGCTGGCAGGCCGGGCCTGTACCTCGCACTGGAATAATATTGCCGACATGCAGCGTCGCTATCCCGATATTAAAGTCCTGCCAGATATGGTGGTGACTGACCAGGACGGTGTATATACCAGCGGTGGGGCCTTTTCCTCCCTGAACCTCCTTCTGTACCTGGTGGAGAAATTCTACGGCAGGGATGTTGGCATCTGGCTCAGTAAAACCTTCTCCATTGATATGGACCGTATCAGCCAGGCGCATTTTGCCGTGTTCAACAGTCAGCGCCACCATGAGGACGAAGAGATCCGCCGGGCACAGGCTTACATTGAAGAGCATTATAATTCCGTTGTTTCAGTAGAAGAAGTAGCGGAGCAGATCAATATGAGCAAGCGGAATTTTATTCGCCGTTTCAAACATGCTACCAAGAATACGCCTTTGGAATACCTGCAGCGGGTAAAGATAGAATCTGCCAAGAAAGCGCTGGAAAGAGAAGCGCACAGCATTACCAATCTCATGTATGATGTGGGCTATAACGATATGAAGACCTTCCGTAAGGTGTTTAAGCGGATCACCGGTCTTACGCCGCAGGACTACCGGAAGAAATACTGCCGTGCCCTGCAATATGATTAGCGGCACAAAAAAAGACCGCCGGTATACCGGCGGCCTTTCGACGCGTCTGCGTCACAGTCTTCTTGTATGGAGCAACCCGGTTAGGCGATACTAACCGAAGGTTTCCATGAATATACTGTAGATTGCATGAATACCTCCTTTTCTTTGGTGAATGATAAATTTACAACATTATCGGGTAAAAGAATTGTTAAAATGACAAGTGTATTTTATCCTTCAATCACCGCCACACGGCCGATCTGTCCATCTTCCAGTCTGACTTTAATGCCTCTTGAGTGATAAGCCGCGGAAGTGAGGATATCTTTCACGATACCGTAAGTGATCTTCCCGCTGCGCTGGTCTTTTTTCAGGATGATCCCTACTTCCAGCCCCGGGTAAACGTCTTTTCTGTATTGGCCGTCCATAATTAGTCCTTAGTCGTTAGTATTCGGCGCAAAGATAGCCGATTATTCAGTGACTCGCGACTCATCAGAAGTCAATCACCTCATCATTCGGGTCCCACACATCGTTTACACTTACTTTAAACCCGCCACCGTCTGCAGGCGGATTATTGGGTGTTCCGTCCAATGCGTTGCCGGTCAGTATGGTACGTTTGTTTTTATAGCAACGTACGTTATGGATCGTTTTTACGTTCACTTCGCCGCTGTAGTAATGGATATAACGCACTGTTACAGTGAAAGCTGTTTCCGTGTTCAGGATAAATTCACTGAACTGGTTCTGGATCTCCGGGTGTCGGGCCATTGTCCGCACAATGCTGTCGGTACTAACACAAGTGGCGGTGGAGAAGCTGAAGGTGCTGCTTTCGGGGGATACCTCCACTACTACCTGGTCATTAGATCCGGCCCAGGGCATATCCAGGATATTCACTTCCAGCTTGCCCACAACACGGTCAAGTGATACATTGGCGGTTACGGCTGTATCTGTACTGTTAATGGTAATCGGGAATTTCGTGAAGAAGGTGTTATTCGCCTGTGCAAGCCCCATTGACCAGTTCAGGCGCAGGCCCGCATCAGCAAGCGGTAAATGGGGGTTGCCGCCCATTAAGGGGTTCCATCCTTTTGTGGCGAGGATGACAATCGTGTAGCCGCCGGGCGCAAGAGAGTCTTTAATGAGCCCGAAGCTGGCGTCTGACAATGCTTGTGTAAATGCGCTGACCTCGTTTCCTGCTGCGTCATAAGCAAAGTAAAGCAGCTGGTCGATCTGGGTTTCCAGTAATGAATCCCTTTGTGCGCCATCTGTGGGCGCTTTGCGAAAGTCGCCTACCTCCTGGCTGAAGCCCGGTAATTTGAACGTGATAGGCCGTTTTTCCATTGAGTTTTTTTCAGGCGTCTTTTCAGGATTGGCAGGACTGTCTTCTTTGCTGCAGGAACAGAAAAAACATACAACCGCCAGGGTTGTCAAAAGAAATGATGATCTCATAGTGTATAGGTTTTTAAAAAAGAGAGTAAAATTACTCTCTTTAGCCTTCCAAAAAAGAGTAGAATCACTCTGTTTTAAAATGAAAAAATTACATGTGTTATACGGTGATTGCCCGCCCCGGCGATGTATTAGGATATTTGAATATTAACATTTACCTTTGAATTGAACGCAAGATAAATTTGTGGCTCCACGATTTTAGCCCTATTGTTGAGAAGACCTTATTACTTCTTTTATCCTTTTTGTTTTGAGAACCTGGCGTTAGTTACTAACGTTGTAAATTAAACTAATAGAGAAGCACATTAATGTATCTATGAACGTGCCCTGTATTACCCTCGTATCGGGGATGCCGTTACCCTCGCCGGTTAATTATCATTACCGCAGCTGTTGTCATGTAATGTTCAGCCGTACAGTGTCTATCTCCTGCAGACCGTTTTCACAAGACCAATACAATAAACCACTCGTTATCACCTAAACAACTAAATGCTCATGGAACCTTATTTAGCGTCCCTTTTACTGTTCGGTGGCAACTTCGCCATCAGAGGCTTTCAAATGTGTTATGGACAGATCATTTCCATCGCGCAGAATTCCGCGTTATTCTCCTTGTTGGGTACTACCTACGGCGGTAACGGCCAGACTACGTTTGCTTTACCTGATCTGAGAGGCCGTGCGCCGATCGGTACCGGTAACGCTCCTGGTTTGGGCAACTACGATCTGGGTCAGTTAGCTGGTACAACTTCTACCACGCTTACGATCAACAACATGCCGGCGCACACCCACGTTGCCACGAGCACTATTGCAGCTGCAGTTGCTGCTAACACTACTCCTGGTACAACACCTACATCCGGCTCCGGCGTGGGGCTTGCAGCACCGCCCAATCTCGGTTCAGGTCCTAGCGCCCAGCAGGTAAAAATTTATGCAGCGCCCGACAGCGCTAATACGACTCCCCTGGGTGGCGTAACCACAACAGGCGGCGTTACGATCGGCGTTTCCGGCGGCACACAGCCTTTCAGTATCCAGAACCCTTACCTGGCCATGACCTGGCTGATTGCAACGGAAGGTATTTTCCCCTCCAGGAACTAAAATAATTGAGGAACAACAGAACGAGATGAAAACCTCCCTCAAAATTGGATTCCTGACACCCTATTCGGGTATCTATCCCTACTACTCGCAACACCTGTTCACCGGCTGGTTGCTGGGCATGGGCCTTGATCCCATGCAGCAGAATACCATCGAATTTGTGCAGGAATACACTCACATGGGAAGTCTGAACGCTTGTGAAACGGCAGCCCGTAAGCTGCTGTTTTTTAACCGTGTTGATATTCTTTCCGGCCTGGTAAACTACAAATCAGTACCGGGCATGGTGCCACTGATAGAGAACGATAAACGTCCCGCTTTCTTTTTTGATATGGGAGAATATGTTCCTTACTTTCCCTATCTCAGTCCAGATATCTTCTATGCCTCCCAGCAGGTATGGCAATCCCAGTATGCGCTTGGCCGTTGGGCACAGGGCAAATGGGGCGCCGGCGGGCATATTTTAACGGCCGTATACGAAGCCGGCTACCACCTCAATAACTCTTTCCAGCAGGGTGTTGCTGCTGCAGGCGGCAATGAACTGCAGCTGACAGTATTACCCTTTGATCCGAACGATCCGCACAGAATGGAGCTGGCTGGCTTCTTTGCGCAATTAGCCAAAGAACCGCCTCCTTATGTGCACGTCATCCTTTGTGGCAGCATGGGGACCCGTTTTCTCGAACAGTGGATACAGAGCGGTTTCCATAAAAAGATACCCCTATTGGTATTTGAGACGATGGCATATGATGACATCCTTGAAGATATAAAGAACGTCAACCTCGAAATATACTCCGCGCAGCTATGGATGCGGGAAGATGAGAATAAGGCCAACCAATTGTTTGTAAAATCATTTGAGACTATCGCGAAGCAGCCTGCTAACATCTATTCCCTGATGGGATATGAAGCGGGACTGGTATGGAGAGAACTGCTGCCCCATGCACTCAGGAACGACTGGGGTGCAGTAAAGCAGCGGTTGCGCGAAGGTATCATCAACGGCCCCCGTGGAGAAAAGAATTTTTACCCATCCTCCGGCTTTGCACTGCCGGCTGCCAATATTCTAAAGATCACAACATCCGTAAATAAGATCCATAAAATTATCCTTGACCAAAGTACGGGCATGCGGTTCGATGCGAAGGAATTAGAGGCGATCCACCAGGAGAGCGTATCGGGCTGGCAAAATCCCTTACTCTGTATTTAATACCTTAATATGAAGTACAACTTTACGCTTCTTAAAATTGTGAGAACCCTGTTGTTGGCCCTGTGCAGTTTATTTGGCGCAGAGCAGACCATGGCGCAGACCTATACTGCCAGTCTGGTTGAGTCAGACCCGGCTCAAAAGGACGGCTACTATTCTGCGTTGGCAAAAGATAACAGCGGTAATCTCTATGTGGTGCGATATAAAGGCTCACCCACGCCCAATGATCAGTATGAATTGGTCAAGTGGGCCAACGGCAATCCGGCCAGTTCCACCACCCTTGTTGCTTCACTGTCCTATGTTTCAGGGGCGGAGTTCCCATGGGGTATTGCCGTAAATTCAACTACCGGTGATGTATTCGTAATAAGCGCCAATGCGGGGGTAGGCTACCAGATCCTCAGGGTACCCGGGGGAACAGGCACACCTACCGTCGTACAACAGGGCAGAGTGTATTCTGCGATCTGCCTGGATAATTCCAACAATCTCCTGGCTGTTGAACGCAGCGGGGCCGCGGGAAGCAACTATCAGGTAACGAGGTATGCAGCAGATGGCAGCGGCGGTGGTTCAATCCTGTACAGTGGTATTGCTAATCCCAATGATGGCACCTATCCTTGGGGAATTGATACAGACTCTGGTGGCAACATTTACATAACCAATTTCTATTCCGGAGGTACAGGAGGAATTATTAAACTTACTTCTCCCTCCTTCACGAGGGCCGTTCCTGACATGGCGGTCAACAGGTATTTTACCGGTCTGCATATTGACGCCAATAATACGCTGTATGCTGTCGAGCTAAACTCCGGAGCCGAATATAAGGTAACAAAATTTGACAATGCATCCGGTACCGGAACACAAATTTATACTGGTCTTAGCTCAGGCTTTGGTACGTATCCCTGGGGGATTGTTGAGGTGAATGGCAGTCTTTATGCAAACGATGGCAGTGCCGCTACCGATGTAAATGGTACTCCCGTTACCGGTCAGGTGATAAAGCTCTCGCCGCCAAATATCAACGTCACGAGCATTAGCCGCATAACCACTACACCCAGCAATGGTAATTCCGTACAGTACAATGTTACCTTCAGTGGCCCCGCCACAGGCGTAACCGCTTCCAACTTTGCAGTCACCGTTACCGCCGGCAGTATCACCGGCGCCAGTGTAACATCTGTAACAGGTGCCGACAACACAAACACACGCACGGTAACTGTTAACACGGGCACTGGTAATGGCACCATTCGCCTCGACATGGTGAACAACACGGGGATTACTCCCACAGTCGCCACCACTATGCCGTTCCAGCTTGGCCAAACCATCCTCATCGATAAAACAGCGCCCACTGGTACAATCGCCATCAGCAACGGCGCCGCTTATGCCACTACCACAACGGTTACCTTGAACCTTACGGGTATCGAGTCAGGTGGCAGTGGCGGAATGCAAATGGAGTTCTCCAATAATAGTGGCGGCCCTTTCAGCGGTTATGTGGCCTTCGCTACTACCGCTTCCTTCAACCTTACCGCCACAGATGGTACAAGGACAGTATACATGCACCTGAAAGATGCGGCCGGAAACGTCGCCACTTTCCAGGATGATATTATATTGGACAGGGTTGTACCTGAAACGGGTATAACCTCAGGCCCGAATGATCCCACCAATAGTACCACTGCTTCTTTCGATTTCTTCTCCGATGATGCTGCAGCCACTTTTGAGCTCCAGCTGGATGGTGGCGCTTATGCAGCTACTACTGACCCGGTCACTCTCAGCAGCCTTGCCGCAGGATCACATACCATCAATGTCCGCGCAGTAGACCCGGCCGGTAACAGGGATCTCTCACCGGAATCCTATACCTGGTTCATCGATCAGACAGCACCTGTTGTCAGCTCCGTAACCGTACCCGCAAACGGTACTTACATCGCAACACAGCAACTGAACTTTACCGTAGTATACAATGAGGCCGTGAATGTTACCGGAACGCCTACGTTCCCGATCACCATTGGCAGCACAGTGGTGAACGCAAGCTATGTATCCGGCTCAGGTACCGCTAACCTTATTTTCCGCTATACCGTAGCGGCAGGTAACTTTGACAATAACGGTATCGCCGTAGGCAGCACGATTGCATTGTCCGGCGGAACTATAGCAGATATAGCCGGCAACAATGCTAATCTCACACTGAACAGCATTGGCAACACCACCGCTGTGTTGGTAGATGCAGCCGGACCGGTTGTAACTTCCGTAACAGTACCTGCTAACGGTACCTACATCATCGGAAATCAACTGAACTTCACCGTCAACTTCGATGAAAATGTAACCGTTACCGGTACGCCTTCCTTCCCTGTCACCATTGGCACAAACACTGTATCGGCAACTTATGTTTCCGGTACCGGTTCCAACGCGCTCCTCTTCCGTTATACAGTGCAGGCCGGCGACAGCGATAATGACGGTATTGCAGTAGGCAGCCCTATCGCCCTCAACGGCGGTACACTCAGAGATGCGCTGGCGAACAATGCTACACTTATCCTGAACAGCATTGGTAATACCACCGCTGTGCTGGTGAATACCAAACAGCCTGTTCCGACGATCACCACCACCGCGACCTTCCCGGTAACCGGCGCGTTTACGATCACCATCACCTTTGATGAACCGGTGACAGGCACGCTGGTAGCGGGTGAATTTACATCCCTCAACGCCACGCTTAGTGGTGTGACGCCTGTTAACAGCACCACCTGGACGGCCACCATTACACCGCCTGCCGGCCAGCAGAGTGGTAGCGGCTGGGTAAGAGTGGATGCCAATGCAGTAACGAATGTACCAGGCAATCCCAGCCTGATGTCCAATACCCTGAATACTTCATGGGATACCAAAGTGCCGGCGATCACCGTCACCCCGCCCGCCAATCAATATTACAAGGCGGGTGATGTGATCAGCTTCACCGTTAGCTACGACGAAGACGTAGTAGTAACAGGTGCGCCTACACTGCCCATCATTATAGACGGTACAACGCGCCAGGCTACTTACTCCGCCGGTCCGAATGCCCGTACGCTGATCTTCAACTATACCGTAGCCGCCGGTGAGCAGGACCTGGACGGTATTGACCTGGGCGCTAATATCGCATTGAACAGCGGCTCCATTAAGGATCTCGCCGGCAACAATGCCCCGTTAGGAGTAGCCAATAACTACCCCGGTATATTGGTAGACGGCCGTGCACCCACGGTTGTTTCTGTAACCATGCCTGGTCCTGGCCCAACCACCAGCGGTTACTATAACGCCGGAACTACCCTCGTCTTTACGGTAACCACCAGCGAGACAGTAACCGTATCAGGCACCCCGACACTGGATGTGGTGATCGGTTCTACTACACGCCAGGCAACATTTGTCAGCAACGCAGGTAACCAGCTCACCTTCAGTTATACTGTAGTAGATGGAGATAACGATGCAGACGGTATTACCTTAGGCTCCCAGATCAACTTCCCCGGAGGTAGTTCCATCAGGGATGCTGCTACCAACAACCTGGTAGCCGCACTGAATGGTGTTGGCGATGGTAGCGCCATACGGATCAATACCAATCATCCGACCGTGACGCTCACTCCGCCGCAGGCTTCAACAGTGGTTGCGCCGTTTATCCTCACTATCACTTTCAGTGAACAAACAACAGACGCCCTGGCCCTGGCTGATTTCAACCTCACTGGTTGCACGATCAGCGCCCTGAGCACAACAGATAATATCACCTGGACAGGCCTTATCACACCAACTGCCAACGCACAGGGAGCCGCCACCATCAACCTGCCGGCTGATGTGGTGCATAATATCGCCACTAATGGCAATCAGGCAGCCGCTACGTATAACTTTAACTACGATACCAAGTCGCCGGCTATTACTTCCATCACTCCACCAACAAATGGAACCTATAAATTCGGCCAGACGCTCACCTTTACCATCAACTACGATGATAACTTTACAGTGTTCGGTGCGCCGACACTGCCCATTATCATCGGCAGCAATACCCGGAACGCAGCCCTCACTGGCAGCACCGCCACTTCACTGACCTTCAGCTATACCATCGTAAATGGCGATGAGGACCTGGATGGTATTGCCCTGGGTGCTAATATCGCATTGAACGGCGGCGCGATCAAGGATGCTGTTGGCCACGATGCGGCATTGGGCGTAGCCAACAGCTACCCCGGTATATTAGTAGATGGTATCATACCCACTGTTACGTCTGTAGATGTACCTATCAACGGCTACTATAAAGCAGGCGATGTACTCGACTTCAGAGTACATACCAGCGAGAACATCACTGTAACGGGCGCACCTACACTCGATGTGAACATCGGTGGCGTCATTAGAACGGCTGCCTTTACAGGTGGCAGCGGTTCCCAGGTGCTCACCTTTGCTTACACCGTAGTAACAGGCGACAACGATGCGGACGGTATTGCCCTGGGCGCCCTCAATCTCAATGGCGGCACCCTGCAGGATGCTGTTGGCAACAACATGAACCTGACGCTCAACATGGTACCGTCCACAGCTGGTGTCTTTGTCAATACAGTAACACCAACGGTAACATTATCTGGCACACCGGTGCTGAACGGTCCCTGGACCATGACCATCACCTTCAGCGAGCCCGTAACCGGCCTTGATTTATCTGACTTTATCCCCGGCACCACGAATGCCGATCTGACCAACCTGGTCGCTGTAGGTGGCAGCGGTGGCAGTGCTTATACGGTGGATGTATTGCCGCCGGCAGATGGTGCGGTGAGCATTAGCCTGCCCGCTGATGCTGCGGTGAATGTTGGTGACAATGGTAACGCCGCTTCCAATCCGATTACATATACTTTTGACGGAACGGCGCCAACCGTTACTTCCGTAGCAGTACCTGCCAATGGTACCTACACCAACAGCGATGTGCTTAATTTCGATGTTAACTTCAGTGAA
>Ga0209564_1002833_pt1 | contig 12803 bp, 13 predicted proteins | sample AraplaCol_mMF_r2_FD_184272 | JGI IMG/M metagenome (GOLD analysis project Ga0209564, IMG submission 184272) | Arabidopsis root microbial communities from North Carolina, USA - plate scrape MF_Col_mMF_r2 (SPAdes) (version 3) | ecosystem: Host-associated > Plants > Roots > Endosphere | place: USA... | reverse complement strand
CCGGCCCCCATCCCCACCTTCCCCCAGCGGGGGAAGGAGCAATAACCCAACACAAGGGAAAAACATCACTCGGGCCGCAGCCAGCCACTTCATAATCCTCCTGTCTACTAAAGGACTACAAACGCACGCACAGGCCCAGCCTGCGCGGCAAACACAACACCATTTCCTTGGAGGGTAAGAACCATGATGAGTTTGGGATTGAAGGCGCTCGCCGCCAGGATGGCCCTGGGCCTGTTTGTTCTGTTCGCCGGCAGCCAGGCCATGGCCGCCGGCTCGCTGGCCATCGATTCGCTGCAGGGCGAAAAATACGGCTTCTCTTTCAACCACCCCAGCACCGACCAGGCCGACGCGCGCGCCATGCGTGAATGCGGCAGCGACTGCGCCGTCGTGCTGCGCTTTGGCGGCGGCCAATGCGGCGCCTACGCCGCCGACCAGGCCAAAGGCTCCAACGCCTATGGCTGGGGCACCGCCGCCAACAGTTCCAACGCCCAGGCTCGCGCCATGTCTGAATGCCGCGAAAGAGGCGGCTCCAGCTGCAAGGTGCGCTCCTGGGGCTGCGACGCCACCAAGACCACTGCGGAAGCAGCGCCCACACCCCAGGCCAGCAACAACAATAGCAATAACAACAGCAATAACGGCAACAGCAACAACAGGCCGGCCGCCGCCGGCTTCGCCATGCTGGGCGAATGGCTGGTGGATTACGTCTCACCTACCGGCTACACCGCCAACGGCAGCCTTCGCGTGACCCAGAGCACAGGCAACGGCAGCTACCGCGGCGTGCTGGTGCTGGCTTTTGTCAACACCGAAGGCACCGCCAAACGCGTGCAACAGGATGCGTCCATCACCGTGCAGGGCAACACCGTCACCGTCAACGGCAGCAACCCCGTCTACCTGCAAGGCACAGGCATCTACAACGCCGACAACTACACGCTGACCATAGGCAGCAACAACCTGCTGCGCGGCAATAACTCGGATGCCAAGGGTGTTGGCGGAGCTGTGGTGATCAGCCGGAAGTAAGGCCCCCACGTTTTTCACTTCGTGTAATGCGCTGCCCCCCGAGGCGGCCGCCCGCCTGCGGCCTGGCCCTTCGACAGGCTCAGGACAGGCCGAGGCCGGTTCCACGGCCATGCTGGGTTGAAGAGCCCACCTTTAATCGCCGCGCCCAGTTCCGAACCTTCCCTCTCCCCGATTCACTCCCTCCCCCGCTGGGGAGGGCGGGGGCAGGGGCCAGCGGTCGCCAGCTAAACACCCGCGCTTGCTACGCCGATAAAAACTAAGCTTCAAGGGGTCTCTTTAACCAAGCAGGGGCCGCGGAACCGGCTTTGCCGGGCCGTAGGCGCAGCGGCCCCCTCGGGGGGCAGGAAGCTACACGCAGTGAGCGACCGTGGGGGCTAGTTAGTGCTTCGCCTCCGCCAGCGGGTCCGCATGCCGGTGCACCAGCTTCCACGAATCGCCCTCCAGGCGAAATATCTCGGTCACCCGCAGCTTCATGGGCACAGGCTTGTCCTGCCCCTTCATCTGCGCCATCGCCTTCTGGTAACCCGTCCAGTAGGCAATGGTCTCGCCCGCCGCCATGTCGAGCACCTCCAGCTCCGTCGTGCTGCCCGGCTCAAACCGGCCGGCATCCTGCTGGTAGCGCGACCACACCTCGTCCGCGCCCTGCACCGCCCCACCGCCCGGCCCCATAAACGTGGCCGGCGATTCATGCGCGACCACACGCGCAAGCGGCGCGGCATTGCCGCTGACATACGCACTCGCGGCATGCTGGCGGGTTTTCATAAAGGATTGGAAGTCCTGATGTTGGCTCATGGTTCATCCCCTTAAAAGGACAAAAATAAGCTTGGCAGGCGCGAACGCGCGTAGGACAAGGGATAAGCGCCTTGAGGTTCCCTGCGTAGGCCCAGCGATATAGTGCGGAGACCTGACCACGAGCTTTACTCCATGCGCCCATCACTTTCACACCGCCTCGTTCTGGCCCTGTCACTTGTTGTTGCAGGCACCGCCTCCGGGCAAAAACGCGACGACAACGAAATCATCATGGTCAGCGCCCAGGACAGAGAGATGGTGGCCGCCATACAAAAGGCCCGAAGCAGCCTGGACACTTTTCTCGAGCTGGCGCGGAACCCACCGCCCGAGGTCTCAGGCCTGAAACTCAAAGTCATGGTCAAGGATTCCAACGGCACCGAGCACTTCTGGGTCGCCCCCTTCAAACCCACCGCCACCGGCTTTGAAGGCACTTTGGGCAACGAGCCCCGGATCGTGAAGTCCGTCAAGTACGGGCAACTCTTGACCTTCACGCGTGCGGACATCACAGACTGGGGCTACGTGAAAAACGGCCGCCAGGTCGGCAGCTTCACGGTATGCGCCATGTTCAAGCACGCGCCCAAAGAGCAGGCCGACTACTACCGGAAGAACCACGGCTTCGACTGCTGAACGGATTTATCGGCGCGCCAAGGACGTTCCACAAGCCTGAACATCCGCGCCCTGCACAGCGCCGCCGCCCGGCCCCCTAAAAGTAGCCGACGATGTATGCGCGACCACGCGCGCAAGCGGCGCGGCATTGCCGCTGACGTGTGCGCTCGCGGCATGCTGGCGCGCTTTCGTAAAGGATTAGAAGTCCTGGTGCTGGCTCATGGCTTGTCCCCGTAAAAGGAGCAAGGTAAGCCGGGTGCGTGAGCCGTGGCGTAGGACAAGGGAGGAGGGGGAAAGCGGAGAAGTCAGACTCGCAAGTACTTTGGTGAATATTCACATGCGATATCCAGCCCAAACAGGGTGTTCTGGCTGACCTAACCGCAGAAGCACCCTAGCTACAACGCGAGTTCGAGTTCATGATGGTTGTCACAAAGTGTTAGCAATAAGTTTAGAAACCACCGCTCCCATCGCAATCTTTTTCATTGCCAGTAGAACTCGCGAGTCACTGCCATGAGTTTAAAAACCATAAACAAGATTTCTAACTTTGGAGTGTTTAGAGCGTATGCAAAACCTCAAGATCTCGCTCCATTCGTAGAAAAAAACATCATCTATGGCTGGAATTATTCTGGCAAAACCACACTGTCTCGTCTGTTCCATGTTCTAGAAACAAAGCAACTCCATGGCGACTATCAAAACGCAAGATTCACTTTCGATGACGGATCGTCCCAACCGCTTACCGAAGCAAACATAGATAGCGACAGCAAAGTGGTTCGAGTCTTCAACTCGGATTTCATCGAACGAAACCTCAGTTGGCATGGCGCCGCATTCAATCCGGTTTTAGTACTCGGAGAAGAATCTATCGAAGCTGAGAAAGCCATCGAAACAAAAGAACATCTTGTTCAACGTTGCAGAGATGGCTTCAAAAAGAAGCGACTTGCCAAAGAAAAACTAACCACAGAGATTGCTGACAAGAAGACGAAGGCAGCAAAAACAATTAAAACCACGCTTTCATTGGTAGAGGCATTTACAGCAACACATCTAAACACGATTCTGGACGAGATTGATCTTGTTGGAATACACAAGTACATACTGTCCCAGCGCGATGTTTCTAATTTATTAGGAACAGCTCTTTCTTCTGACAAGGACAAGCTGGATTTCATTCAGAAACTCTCATCTCCACCTGATCTCACGACCCTAGAGGGAGATGCAAAACAGTTGCTATCGCAAATTCCAAAGTTCTCTAGCGTCATTGACTACCTTCGAACCAATCCGGCCATTGCAAATTGGGTAGAAGAGGGTATTCATATACATAACGACAAGGAAAAATGTGAGTTTTGCGGTAACGGATTAGATCCGCAACGCATGGAAGCACTAAGAGCCCATTTCTCCAAGGATCTGGCGAATTACAGGAATAGACTTGCGGTACTACTGAACTCCGTTAAGAACTATCGAGCACCGGTAGTCCCTTTATCCAAAGGAATGTTCTATACCGACCTACGGGATCGGGTCATTTCCGCATTGGACACCGTTAATCGGGGAGTCACTGAGTTCAATGCCCAACTTGATTTGGTTCAAAAGACAATTGAGCTAAAGGTTGCAGCTCCTTTTGAATCCATTACCTTTCCGACCATCTCCAATGCGCCACGTCAAGCGTTAACAACGGCTAACGATGCATTGAACGCTGTGATCGAAGTGAACAATCAGCGTAGCGCAAATTTCGGAGTTCAGAAAAAAGCGGCAATTGACAAACTCAAACGGCACTACATAGCTGAATTCTCAGATCGAGAAGAGCTTGAGAAACTGGCAGATGACGAAGAGCGGCATGCCAGACATCAGACCACGTATCAAGTCTTCGCAAACAAAATTAAAGAACAAATAGCCGCGCTGAAAGCAAAAATCAGCCTTGCCCAAAGAGGGCGCGAGGAAATCAATGGTCATATCTCAACTCTACTTGGATCCAACACACTTCAAATTGAGGTTGTTGAGGAGGAGAATTCTGAGAAGTTTCGCCTAGTTAGGGGCGCGCAAATCGCTAAGAATCTTAGTGAGGGGGAGAAGACCGCCATTGCATTCTCCTTCTTTCTTTCAAAGCTACGCGAACTAAAAAAACTGGATGACTGTATCGTCTACATTGATGACCCCATCTCCAGCTTAGACAGCAATCATATTTTTCAGGTGAATGCGTTATTACGCGAAGCGTTCTTTTATCAAGAGTTACCCGACGATGAGTGGAAGACAAAATGCAAGCAAATCTTCATATCCACTCACAATTTCGAGTTCTTCAGCCTCCTACGGGAACTCCCAGGTAGCGCCAACAAGACCCGGTTCTATCAAGTAAAACGAACAACGCCTACAGACTCTGTCTTGGTCAACTTACCGGGTTCGATTACCAAATACGGCTCAGAGTATCACTACCTCTATAGCGTCATTCGCAAGTTCAGCGACAGCCCTGATAAAGCAGATTTAGAGTTGCTCTTATCGGTTCCCAACGCAGTGCGCCGTTTCGTTGAGTTGTATACCTTCTCTCGCCTACCAACTGCGCACAGAGTTACGGTAGATCAAAGAGCGGAAATCATTTTTGGTGCGCAGAAGGCGAAGAGAATTCTCAAGGTGCTTCACCATTTCAGTCACTTAAACAATATTGAAAGATTGTCGAAAAACACCGACCTAATTTGCGACATTGAGAATGCCGTAAATGACCTCTTGGAACTAATAAAGCTAGACAAATTGCATTTCGATGCCCTTGAAGAAGCGTTTTCAGCTCAATAACCTCCAGTTCATAAGCACCGCCGCAGACGCTGACAAAACAATCAAGGCGAAATCTGCCATCTAGGTCTTTACATCAACTTGCAACGAATATTGCAGGCCTCTTATGAATTACTACCGGAAAGAAAACGCCACATTCCGAGGGGAGGAGCCTACATGGGCAAATGCTTGCGTTGGCGACAACGGCAGTCCTCAAATTTTCGAATACGCTACCGGCTTTGCCTCGGCGGCGAATGTTTTGTTGGATGAGGTTATCAACCACCGGGGTATCGGGCTTCCCGTCGATGTCTTTATTTACCCCATCTGCTTCAACATGCGACACGCAGTTGAACTGTTCTTAAAGGCAGCCGTCAGCCATCTTGTTCAATTGGCACATCTACGTGCTGCAAAAATTCCAAAATTCGATATCGCCGGATCTCATGATCTGGGAAGGATTTGGGAGTATTTCAAAGCCAATTCTTTGACCACCGATAAACGGTACGCTTTGGCGATCGAGGCGTTGGAAGAGTATGTTATCGACATCGCGAACGTAGATGCCACTGGGCAAGTCTTCCGCTACCCATTTGACACGGAAAATCGAAAGCATCTCACCGAACTCGCGTTGATCAATGCCGTTGTCCTAAAAACTCGTTTTGAAATCCTCGAGAAGCGGCTTCAGGAACTGAATCGTTTCAATGAGAATTTGTTAGACGAATACGGCTGGGGCTCCTTCACGACTCGTCTGTCGAGAGTTCAGTTGATGGAAATAGCTGGAACACTGCCTAAACGGGATCAATGGAAAGAACCAAGCTTTGACGCGGCGAAAGCTCATCTGAAAAAAGAGTATGAACTGAGTTCCAATGAATTTTCCAAAGCACTCAAGATCATTCAAGAGCGCCACGAGATGGCGGCATTGATTGGTATTACAGTAGAAATCCCTGGGCTCAGTCTCCAAGTATTGGAAATCTTCATTGATCTTTGGTCCAAGATTCACGATATTGAAGAAGTAAAGAATCCGCCACCCCTAGATCTCGACACATTTTCAAGCTGGAACTTTTCCGACCATATGGAGGAGTGGCACACGAACAGAATGCATTGCCGCGACGCTTTGGCTGAGGCATTGACTCCTGATTCCCTTGCAACACTTCGCGCTCTTTTCTATTTTCATCGCGAGGCCCCGTACTCCGAGATGTTTGATCGACTTCTTGTAATTTATCGAAAAGAAGCCATCGCCCATCTCGCGCATCCGGCTCAGTACAGGAACGATGCGTTGCATTTGCTTGACAAGACAGGCGGACTGGAGAACATCCTTAACTCTCTAAATTTTCTGGGGCAGCATCAACTACTTAATGCCTTGATTGATCGCTATGACTTAAAGAATTATCAAGACCGACTTTTAGAGAGCAGTGAAATCCGGAAAAAGCGCCTCATAGAGTTTCCAAAAACCTAGTCGATCAAAATAGCTTTTCAGCCGCTAACCTATTGTTGTTTGGTGTGCCTACTTTTCCGCACGGATCCATAGTTACAGTGCGAGCATGCTCGCCAAGGCGCCTTACGTACTCGCATGACCCTCCCCCACGCCGTCTCCCGCCTGCGCACAGCCCGCCTGGCGCGCGCCTCCAAACCTTTTTTAGCCCGTGGCGGGCCGCGCAATGTGCGTTGCGCCGGTTGCCGGCTGGTGCCCAGCCATTGCATGTGCGCCTTGCGGCCCGTGGTGTCTGAGGTGCATGCCGGTGTGTGCCTGGTGATGGCGGATATCGAGGCGCTCAAGCCCAGCAACACGGGATGGCTGATTGCCGATGTGGTGGCCGATACCTTTGCTTTTGGCTGGGCGCGCACCGAGGTGGAGCCTGGCTTGCTGGCCTTGCTGGCGGACCCGCAGTGGCAACCTTATCTGGTCTTCCCCGGCGAGTTTGTGGCGGCGGAGCGGGTGGTGACGGAGTTGCCGGCCATCGTTCCAGCCGGTGGCAACAATAATCAGCACCAAGCCAAGCGCCCGCTGTTTGTGCTGCTGGACGCGACCTGGCCCGAGGCGCGAAAGATGTTTCGCAAAAGCCCTTACCTCGACAAGCTGCCCGTGCTGAGTTTGCAGAGCGAGCAGCTGTCGCGCTACAAGCTCAGGCGCTCGCAGCGCGATGAACATTTCTGCACCTCGGAAGTCGCGGCTTTGTGTTTTGCGCTGGCTGGTGAGGCGCAAGTGGCCGAGACGCTTGAGGCTTACCTGGATGTGTTCACGAACCACTATTTAAAAGCCAAGCAGCAGCAGCCTTTGGATCTGGAAGACGCGGCGCATCGGCGTTTAAGCGGGCTGCGCTTGCCTCCCGCAGGTGTGCCCTGATGTGCAGCTCCCTGGTCCTGCTGCATGCCTTGACCATCATCGGGCTGATGGGCGCCTTCATCGGTGGAGCGCTGCACGAGGGAAGGCTGGCATCCCACCTCCGGCAAAAGCATCCCGAGGTATGGGCGGACCTTGGCCGGCGCAAGATCATGTTTGCGGATGGGGACATGCAGACCGCTGCCATGCAGCAGTACTTGTGGCGTGGTGAGCATAAAAAACTTCAGGATGTGGCGCTCAATGCCATGGTGTTCAGAGGCTGGCTGTGGGCTGCGCTTTTTTTCGGCAGCATTGTGGCCTTGATGATTGTTCAAGACCGGGTATCCACGGACAGCTACCGCGCCTGCCTGGGGCTTCTTTAGGCAAGCGCAGGGACCTGGAAGACGCGGCGCACCAGCGTTTGCGCGGCTTACGTTTGTAGACAAGTCTCGGGTGGCGAACACTGGCAGGCAGGCACCTGCCCGGCGCACAATGGTGGCCCTTCGAAAGGGCCGTGCCCATGGTGAACGAAGCCTCGTCCTCATCTTCTTCGTCTTTCCGGACGATTTGCTGGCAGCCCACATGGAACCCGGCTTCGCGGGGCCTTGGGCTGGAGCATTTGCTGCTGGCACAAGGCCAGGCTGACAGCGTGGTGTTGGCGGTCGATGAACACCAGCAGCCCTTTCGCCTGGCCTACAGGCTTTACTGGGATGACGCCTGGCAGCTTCGCAGTGCCGATTTTTTTGTTGCCAAAGCCGGCGTCAACCGGCTGCTGAGCCTGCGCACGGACGGCAAAGGCCATTGGCAGGATGGCGAGGGCCGGCCCCTGGCCGAGCTGGACGGATGTCTGGACATCGACATCTGGCCCACGCCGTTCACCAACAGCTTTCCCATTCTTCGCGAGCCGCTGGCCGTGGGGGAGCGGCGCAGCTTTCGCATGGCCTGGGTTGACGGGACCGCCTTGACGGTAAAGGCCCAGGCCCAGGCCTACACGCGCGTGGGCGACAGGCTTTACCTTTTCGAGAGCCTGGATGGAAGCGGCTTCAAGGCGGAGCTGCCGGTGGATGGAGACGGCTTGGTGTTGGACTACCCGGGCTTGTTTCGGCGGCTGAAAGTTTGAGGCGGCAAAAGGCTAGTGCTTGAAACGCTCGACCACAAAGTCCACAAAGCTGCGCAGCTTGGGCGAGCGGTACCTGTCGGGCAGGTAGAGCACGCTCATGGGCCGCGTGGCGAGTTGATGATTCGGGAAAAGCTGGACCAGGCGGCCCGCGCGAACGTCGCCCTCCAGCAAGATCGCAGGCTGCAGCACGATGCCCATGCCCTGCAGGGCCGCCACGCGCAGCGCCTGCCCCTGGTTGACCTGCAGGCGGCCCGACACGGGCACGCGGCAGATGTGCTCCTGGTCGGCCAGGCGCCAGTGCGCCGCGGCGGAGGGCGAGAAAGACAGGCACTCATGTTGGCTCAGCTCGTCTGGCCTTAGCGGCGTGCCCCTGCGTGCCAGGTAGGCGGGCGAGGCGCAGATCATGAGCCGGTAAGGCGCCAGCGGCCTGGCGATGAGGGCTGAATCGGGCACGGGGCCGATGCGGATGGCGGCTTCGAATCCTTCCTCCAGCAAGTCCAGCACACGGTCGCTGAGCACCAGGTCGATGCTGACCTGCGGATAACGCTCCAGGTAGTCCGACAAGGCGGGCATCAAGGCCTCGGTGCCGAAGGAGACGGGCGCGGTGACGCGCAATTTGCCGGCCGGCGCGAGCTGCAGCTTTTGCGCCTGCTCGTCGGTCTCGGCGACGAGGCGCAGGATTTCCTTGCAGCGCTGGTAGTAGTCCTCGCCAAAAGGCGTGAGGTGCTGGCGCCGGGTGGTGCGGTTCAGCAGCTGCATGCCCAGGCGTTTTTCGAGGGTGCGCAGGTGGTTGCCGGCCATGGTGGCGGAGATGTCGCAGGCCGTGGCGGCGGCGCTGAGGCTGCCTTTTTCAACGGCGAGCACATAGACCTTCATGCTGTCCAGCAAGTCCATTCAACACTCCAGCTTTTAAATGAATCAATCGAACAGGTGTTTATCCCTGATTGATTCTAAATAACACTGGCGTTTCATCCTCTTCCTCCTCATTCAAGAAACCCCAAAGACCATGAAAGCCATCCAGCTCACCGCCCATTCCCTGAACGCATTTCGCCAGACCGAACTGCCAGACCCCAAGCCCGGCCACGGCGAAGTGCTGCTGCGCCTGCGCGCCGCGACGCTGAATTACGCGGACGTGGCGGTCGCGACCGGTGCCTTCCCGGGCGCGACCTTTCCGATGATCCCGGTGGCCGACGGCGCGGGGGAAGTGGTGGCCCTGGGCGAAGGTGTTGACGCCGCGTCTCTTGGCCTGGCGATCGGCGACCGCGTGGTGCCGCACTTCATGCCGGGCTGGCAAGACGGCGCGATGACACCGCGCAATGTGGCCGCGATGCGCGGCATCACCCTGCCGGGTTCACTGGCCGAGTATGTGGCCGTGCCGGCCAGCAGCCTGGTCGCCTTGCCCGCACACCTGGATTTTGTGCAAGGCGCGGCGCTGCCGATTGCCGCGACCACGGCCTGGAATGCGGTGCGCTCGGCCTCTCTGCGGCCGGGGTCGGTGGTGGTGCTGCTAGGCACCGGCGGTGTCAGCATTTTTGCCTTGCAGTTCGCCAAGGCCTCGGGCGCGACGGTGATCATCGCGTCGTCTTCCGATGAAAAGCTGGAGCGGGCGCGCCGGCTGGGCGCGGACCATTTGATCAACTACCGCGCCACACCGGCGTGGGACGAGCAGGTGCTCAAGCTGACCGATGGGCGAGGCGCGGACCTGGTGGTGGAAACCGTGGGTGAGGCCACCATCAAGCAGTCCATCCACGCGGCGGCCATGGGCGGCACGATTTTTACGGTGGGCTTTGTCACGGGCACGGCCGCTGCCATCGATTTGCTGCCCATCATCGTGAAGGCCTTGCGCATCGTGGGCAACAGCACCGGCTCGGTGGCTGACCTGGCGCAGGCGGTGCGCGCGATTGCCGCGCACCGCATCGTGCCGGTGATAGACCGCGTGTTCGGCCTGGACGACACCGCCCAGGCGTATGCCGAACTCAGTGCCGGCGGGCGGCACTTTGGCAAGCTGGCAATTGCGCATTGAGCGGTGGCTTAAGCGTAAGAGGCCCGGCCCGATGAAGGCTTGAAGAAGGCCTGAAGAAGGCCTCGTCCTCGATCACGCGTTGACCGTGCCCAGGAAGGACGCCGGATAACGCAAACCGGCGGCGACATCCGGCGGGAAGGCTTTGTCGAGCTCGGCCAGCTCGGCCGTGCTCAACATCACGTCAAGTGCGCCAATGTTCTGGTCCAGGTAGCTGCGGCGTTTGGTGCCGGGAATGGGGATGATGTCTTCGCCCTGGGCCAGCACCCAGGCGAGCGCGACTTGCGAGGCGGTGACGCCCTTGGCGGCGGCGAGTTGCTTCACCGCATCGACCAGCGCGAGGTTGAGTTTGAAGTTCTCTTCGGCAAAACGCGGCGAGAACTTGCGGCGGTAGTCGTCGGCGGGCAGGTCTTCGGGTTTGCTGAAGGCGCCCGTCAAAAAGCCGCGGCCCAGCGGCGAGTAGGCGACAAAGGCGACGCCGTTCTCGCGGCAGGCGGCCAGAGTGCCTGTGGCTTCGGGGTCGCGTGTCCACAGCGAGTATTCGCTTTGCAGCGCGGCGATGGGGTGGACCTTGCAGGCGCGGGTGATGGTGGCGGCCGAGGCTTCGGACAAGCCCAGGTAGCGCACCTTGCCGGCGCGCACCAGGTCGGCCATGGCGCCTACTGTCTCTTCAATCGGCACGGTTTTGTCGACGCGATGCTGGTAATACAGGTCTATCTGCTCTATGCCGAGGCGCTTGAGGCTGGCCTCGCAGGCGGCTTTGACGTATTCGGGCCGGCCGTTGACGCCGCGCGCGGCTTCGTTGTTGGGGTCGCGCGTGATGCCGAACTTGGTGGCGATAAACACGTCCTTGCGGCGGCCGGCAATGGCCTTGCCAATCAGCAGCTCGTTGGTGTGCGGGCCGTAGATGTCGGAGGTGTCGAGGAAGTTGAGGCCTTTGTCCAGCGCATGGTGGAGGGTGGCGATGGATTCGGCGTCGTCGCGGTTCGCATAGAACTCGCTCATGCCCATGCAGCCGAGGCCGATGGCGGAGACTTGCGGGCCGTTGCGGCCGAGGGTGCGGGTTTTGATCATGGTGTTGATGTCCTTTTAAAAGTGGATGGTGTTTTGGCGTTAAGGGGTTCTCTTGAATCAAGACGGTGACCTCCACCGTTCGCCCTGAGCTTGTCGAAGGGGGCTTCGACAAGCTCAGCCCGAACGGCAGGGGCTAAACAGGAAGGTCAGGCTGGTGCGGATCAAGCGCGTTTGGGCTGGGCGCGCAGTTCTTCATAGGTGCGGATCTTTTTGCGTATGTATTGCAGGGTTTCGCGCTGGGTGCGTATTTCGGCCTCCAGGCGTTCGGCGTGGGCTTCAAGCAGGGCCTGGCGTTCGGCCACGCTGGCGGCGGACGCGTTGCCTATGCGCAGCAGCTGGGCATAGCGCTGCATGTCGCGCATGGACATGCCGGTGGCGCGCAGGCGCACGAGGAAGTCGAGCCAGCGCATGTCGGCATCGTTGTAGCGGCGCGCGCCGCTGCGCCTGTCTATGGGGGCGATCAGGCCTGTCTTTTCGTAATAGCGCAGGGTGTAGGCGCTCAGGCCAGAGGCCTGGGCGGCTTCGGCGATGGTCAGGGAAACGGTGGGTGGTGCGGCGGTCATGTAAGGACTGTAAGACTTCGAGCGCGCTCTAAGTCAAGCGGGTCCGCCGAAAAAACCCTGCTGGCATTGTTGGGTCGTTGTGCCGAAGCCTGTGCCTGAAATGCAAGCCCCTAATTTGAATTTATCCGCAGATTACGCAGATTTACACAGATAAAGACATCCGACCATGGGATTAAAAAGCTTTGAAAATCTTGCCGGCATTGTTGGGCCACCTTGCCAAGACTACTGTCTTGAATGCGGATCCCTTGTTTTTAATCTGTGTAAATCTGCGTCATCTGCGGATATGAAATCTGCGAACCCGAATTCATCCGCAGATAACGCAGATGAACGCAGATAAAGACATCCTGAGCAACAGGATCAAAAAGACTTTGATCTGTCTCGCTCGCCGGCACTCAGCGGGTGATCACCACCAGCACACTGCAAGGCGCATGCGCGATCAGCGACTTGGAGACCGAGCCGCGCCACCAGCGGGCGGCCCAGCCTTCGAGGTGCTTGTGGCCGACCACAATGAGGTCGGCATCCACCTGCTTGGCATAGCGGGCGATTTCATCGACG
>Ga0209564_1002832_pt1 | contig 12813 bp, 15 predicted proteins | sample AraplaCol_mMF_r2_FD_184272 | JGI IMG/M metagenome (GOLD analysis project Ga0209564, IMG submission 184272) | Arabidopsis root microbial communities from North Carolina, USA - plate scrape MF_Col_mMF_r2 (SPAdes) (version 3) | ecosystem: Host-associated > Plants > Roots > Endosphere | place: USA... | reverse complement strand
GTTTCTGGCGCAATGCCCGCACGCATACGCTGCACGATCCGGTGCGCTGGAAGTATCACGCGGTAGGCAACTACTATCTCAACGACACGCTGCCGCCCCGGCATGGAGCCTTGTAATGGCGAGGAAACAGATTCTGCTCAACGCGTTCAATATGAATTGCGTGGGCCATATCAACCATGGGTTGTGGACGCATCCGCGCGACCGGTCGACCGACTACCGCCTGTTGCCGTACTGGACCGATCTCGCTCGCACGCTGGAGCGCGGATTGTTCGATGGTCTCTTTCTGGCCGACATCGTCGGTGTGTACGACATTTATCAGCGCAACGTCGACGTGACCTTGCGCGAGTCGATCCAGTTGCCCGTCAACGATCCCTTGCTGCTTGTTTCGGCGATGGCTGCCGTGACGGAGCATCTGGGCTTCGGGGTGACCGTCAATCTCACTTATGAACAGCCGTATCTGCTCGCACGCCGTTTCTCGACGCTCGATCATCTGACACAAGGGCGCATCGGCTGGAATATCGTCACGGGGTATCTCGACAGCGCGGCGCGCGCGATGGGGCTGAGCGAGCAGCTTCCGCACGACGAACGCTACGAGCGCGCGGACGAATATCTCGAAGTGCTCTACAAGCTGTGGGAAGGCAGTTGGGAAGCGGATGCCGTGCGGCGCGACAAGGGCGCGCGGGTGTATGCCGATTCCGCGAAGGTGCATAAGGTTCGGCATGCGGGGCGATACTACGACGTCGAAGGCTACCATCTTGCGGAGCCGTCGCCGCAACGCACGCCTGTGCTCTTTCAGGCAGGGAGTTCCGGGCGTGGTCAACGTTTTGCAGCGCGTCATGCCGAATGTGTGTTCATTTCGCCGCCGAACCGGAATGCTGCGCGAGAAACGGTGAAGGCACTGCGAGAGCAGCTTGTGCTCGCCGGGCGCCGGCCGGACGACGTTAAGGTGTTTGCCGGAGCGGCCGTTGTTGCGGGCACTACTGAGCGTGAAGCACGTGAGAAGTATGCGGACTATTTGCGATATGCGAGCCGTGAAGCGGGGCTTGCGCATTTTGCTGCCAGTACTGGCATTGACTATGCGCAATACGATCTTGACGAGCCTGTCGATTATGCGCCTGGCAATGCCATCGAGTCCGCGACGCGGACGGCGAAGCAGCATGGGTGGACGCGGCGGAAGTTGCTCGAGATGTTCGAGTTGGGCGGCAGGTATCCGGCGATTGTGGGCAGTGCGGCGCAGGTCGCGGATGAGTTGCAGGGCTGGATCGAGGAGACCGGGATTGATGGCTTCAATCTGAGCCGGACGGTTGTGCCGGAAAGCTATGAGGACTTTATTGATCTCGTTGTGCCTGAGTTGCAGAGCCGGGGTCTTTATAAGACTGCGTATGGGGATGGGTCGTTGCGGAACAGGCTGTTCGGGGAGGGGGATTGTTTGCCTGCGCGGCATGCGGGGGCGGGGTTTAGGAGGGGGGCGGCGTAGTCGTCGCCGTTTGGTGTTTTTTTGGCCTTTTCGGCCTTTGCGCTGGCATCCGCGGTTTGCTTTTGCTTTTGCTTTCGCTGGCATCCGCGATTCGTTAGCGTGCTTCAGGTGCCGCCCCGCACAGGGGCGACGCATGAAGCTAGACAACAAATCGCGGATGCCAGCGAAAACCAAACCAAACCAAACCAAACCGCCCCCGGCGCCGCCGGACAATCCCTTTCAGCACCTCATGCACCCGCGAACATTTCGCCATGAAACCCCGCTTCAACGGCTTGCCCACAATCCCTCACTACATCCTCGATCATTCGCGTCAATCTCGCCTTATCAGCCAGATAGATATCCGAGTTCATCCGGCTAGCCAACAGCATCCACACGAACAGAGCTTCGTTCGCGGCAGCGGCAAAGAATGCCCGTTCGGCTGCTTCACTTCGTGACCGTTTTCGTTTAGCGGCTTTCACGTGATTGGCAATCCGCTTTTCCATCACCAGTGTCAGCACTTCGTAGTCCAGCGTGTCTGCATTCATACGCGTTCCCGTCTCCTGTCTCCTGTCTCGCGATCGCCGCAATGATAGGGGCGAATCAGGTCACGACTTGACAGTGCGTCTCAGTTTGCCCGCAAGCATTGGAACGCGAGTACAGCAGGACCTCACCAGCCGCGATGGCGCGCCTATGCGCTTCGAAGCGCTGAGCTATCGCGGCGACGCGTTCCAGTATTAGTCGAGTATCGAGCGGGCGAAGCGGCAGGTCGATCGGAATTGCCGGCTACAGATCATGACCCGCAACAGCCAGTGCGCTGTTATCCTGAACACGACGCATCCGAGGCGCAAACGCATTCACGCGTCGATATGCAGCTCAATGGAATGTGAGCATACAGCGAGGGAGCACAGCATGGACATGGGAAAGCCCATCATCACGCCGGAAGAATTCGTGGACGAGATCAACCGTCGCCTGCCGGATCACGACTGCTATACGCAGGGCTTGCAGATGTTTCTCATACCGCGAGGTGCGATGGCCGACGAGGCCATTGGAATCGACTGGGAGCCGCGAAACGCACGCAACGGCGTCATCGCAGTCAGCGAGGTGCACAGAGAGGTTGCCAGCGAGTTTTCTGTCAGCAAGCACCTCGGGCGTCGACATTAGGGAGCGTCGCCCGGCTCCACATGTATGCAGTGAATCTCCCTGATCAGGAGATCGTGTACCTGTTTTGCGGGCCACCCGTATAAACCGTTCTCGCGATCTCCAGGATTCTTTCGCGGTTGCGGTCGAATGCGGCAAGCAACGAGGATTCGTCAGAATCCTTGTTGGGGCTCAGTCTGGCGAGCACTCCGTCATCGACCTGGAAGGCTATCTCGCGAGCTTTGTCATATCCCCAGAAACACACACAGTGTCTCGACGCGTCGTGGATCCGGGTCGGATTGGGAAAGTGGATGACCACGCCGGCTTTTGTCATTTATTCACCGTTGCAGACATACCGCCACTTGCTTGCGTTGACATCGAGGCGGGCATCCATTTCAAGACGCTTCTGCGCGCGTTCGCTTTCCGCCTTCCGTTGCACGGAGACACGCGCCGCCTGCTGGCTGGCGTAGTCGCTTTGCTTTGAAGGAGGAGCCGGATGCACCTTGGTTTGCTTTTGCATATAGATTCCAGAAAGTAGTTGCGGAATGTTTTTGAAGCTGCGGCATAAATGGTTTTCACTGCATTGGGCGCTTCATGCCCTCCGCCTCGATTGCGGCATTGCGTTGTTCGCTCGCTTCAACGGGTTCCATCGACTCGTCGAGTGACCCAAGCGCCCGTTCTGTGGCAGACCTGGTTTCAGTGAATGCGGCATCGGATGCTTCGTCTTCCTCGACGGGAGGTGCCAGCATGTCGTTGAGCATCGCGTCCAGTTCGGGTGTATTCCAGGGCGCGCTGCGTTGTTTTCTCTTTCTTATGTAATGCCGCACTTCCGCGTCCTGTTCTGCGGTCAACGGCAGGCCGCGGAACGTATTTTGAGGCGTGGCTTCGAACATGCGAGCCTCCTTCGTTCACGATGCTTCGAGTGTAATCCTATTGTTCGATCAGCGCGAACGATTGCTGGCCTGTCTGCGTGTTTCTTCTCTGCGATTCCAGATTGTCGGTGCCGATCGCGCAATCTATACCGATTTCTACGCAAGGAGCGCGATTTACCGATTCTGTTCGTACATGCGTAATTTCACCGTGGGTGGCGTGACCTACGACGAAACAGATCGCGACAGCCACGATAAATGCGCACAGAATGGTTGATAACGTGGCCGCATCCGCGGCCAGTAGAGTAACGGGAGAATGATGATGGCAAAGAGTCAACTGCGCAGTAATCGCGAGGCAAAGAAGCCGAAACAGCCCAAAAAGCCGTCTCCTGCTGGGAATCTTTCCACCTGGAAGGCTGCGCCCAAGGCAACCCCGCGAGACGAAGGTGCGAACAGGAAATAGCGGGCCACCTGCGGCTTGCGTTGAAAAGCCGGTCGCAGGGAGCAGACAAGACAGATATTGAGGGAGGCATTATATTCTCGCGTGTTCGCGATTGCCTGCACCTCATTCATATCATGATTCAATTTATCATCCTGACTTCGCGATGCAATTCCGCGATGTCGCGAAGGCGCGGCTGACATGCGGCCGAAACGACTATTCCTCGCTGCACTTGCAGCCTCCACAGTCTGGACTTGCGTTCATGCGCAAAGCAACGCGTCCGGCCCGTTCGTCACGCCCTCGGGCACACTGCAATTCTCGCGTACAGACCGCGATTTCGTGGGAATGCTCGATCGAGTCATTTTCGATCGCTTCGGCGCGACCACGCTGACACATTTCGATGACGTTGACAACGCCCGTCAAACTGTCACGCGTTCGCTCGTGCAGACCGATACTGGCGCGGTGCTGTACGACTTTCGCCATCAACCGCCACTCGTGCAGCGTTCGGATAAGCGCATGACGGTCAAGCGCGTGTTCTGGCAACGCGACGAAGTCGTGATGCAGAGTTCCCAAGGCTGGTTCCGGTTCAAAAGCGGTGTGTTGACGAAGCTTCAGTCGTCTACGACCACTTACCATTGATCGCCGGAGTACGTAACGGTGTTGCGTCCACCGTCTTGGCTTCGGGTCTTCTCTATTAAAATGCGATGCGGCAATAAACGGCGGTCCATAACCAGAATAGACGGGTAGAGCATGCCATCACCCAATGCGGGATCATCGTCATTTACTGGCGGTACATTATTCGAACTGGGACTGAATACACCGCCGTGGCTAATGATTCCCCTGGCGCTGTTAGCCACGGAGTTGTTGCCTCTGCCGCTCGACTATATTGCTGATGTATTCTTCCCAGCTCAGCAGATAGGCGGACCGGGTTTGGGTTCGTACGGCATCGTCTCTTCCTTGATTCTCGGTTGCCTGATCGCACCTCTGGCTGAAACGGCATTCAACCAGTGGGGATGCATCACGCTGCTTCGCAAGAAATTCGGTGTTCGCCCCTGGACGGCTATCGTGTTGTCGGCAGCGTTCTTTGCTTCATTGCATTTCTATAGCTGGAAATACGTGCTCACGACGTTTCCCATTGGTGTCGTGCTGGGCTATGTATTCGTCGTTGAACAAATGCGTCGAGGCTGGGCCTTCTGGACGGTTGCGTTGATTCATTCGCTGCGAAATGCCATTTCTATCGCGCTGATCCACTATTTGCCGTGATGGAATAACCCGCCACACGCGGGGGCAATCGCGAGGCGGCTGAACAGCGTCGGCTCGGTCATCCGCATCGCTTGAAAGCGGCGCTTGAGCGCGTCGCTGGTCGTTGCGTTCAGCGGTAGCACGGCGTACCCGATCCCCACGCTAACGAGGTCGAGAACCGACGTAACAGTATCGACCTCCAGTTCGATCCGCAAACGCACGCCTCGCTCCGCGGCTGCCGCTTCTTTAGACCGGACACGGGGCAAAACGGACGGAACGCGACGGACGGTCTGTTCTCGCGCAATGCCTATGTCGGCCTGACGGGCGCATTCGGCACGGTGAAGCTCGGCGAGCAGACCAACCCTACCTATATCAACCAGCAGTTCGTCAATCCGTTTGGTTCGTCCGTGGTGTTTCCGCCGTTGATCGTGCAGTCGTACACGGCGAGCTACAACAACAGTTATGACGGCCTCACGGGCACGATGATCTATGGCATGAGCGGTACCACGGGACATCAGGGGCGAGACGCTGGCGTCCCCGGCACGTTCGCGAGCAGTGGCCCCACCAACCTTCATCGAACGACGCAACCGACGGTGCGCTACACTGGTTATCCAGACATTCAGTGCGCACTTGCACAGCTCGGATCCCATGAATTCCCGCTCCAGCGCGATCTTCACCGCGCTTGCCGCCGCAGCGCTCTTTGGCGCGGCGACGCCGCTTGCCAAGGCCCTGCTCGGGTCAATGTCACCCTTCCTGGTTGCGGGGCTGTTCTATCTCGGCAGCGGCATTGGGCTCGGTATCGGCATCATCGTCCGGCGGCTGCGAACGTCCACCACACAAGGCACGCGTCACGGGATCAGCCGGGCTGAGCTGCCATGGCTGCTCGGTGCCATTGCTGCTGGCGGCGTCGCTGGCCCTGCGCTGCTGATGCTCGGGCTGTCGGGCACACCGGCGGCGACCAGTTCACTGCTGCTGAATCTCGAGGGCGTGCTGACGGCCGTGATCGCATGGGTCGTGTTTCGCGAGAACGTCGACGTCCAGGTATTCCTTGGCATGGTGGCGATCGTCGCCGGCGGCGTGATGCTGTCGTGGCAACCGGCCGGGGCAGGCATTCCCGGTGGCGCGCTGTTGATCGTCGCAGCGTGTCTGTGCTGGGCAATCGACAACAATCTCACGCGCAAGGTTTCAACCAACGATGCGATGGTGATCGCGTGTCTGAAAGGGCTGATTGCCGGACCGGTGAACCTCGCGATCGCGTTCGCGACGGGCGCCTCGCTGCCTGCTGCAGGTATGGTCGGCGCCGCCATGACGACGGGACTTGCCGGGTATGGCGTAAGTCTTGTGCTGTTCGTGATTGCGCTACGTCACCTTGGAACGGCGCGCACCGGCGCGTATTTTTCCGTCGCGCCGCTTTTCGGCGTGGCCCTCTCGCTCGTCATTTGGCCCGAACTGCCGCATCTGTCGTTCTGGATCGCCGCGGCCTTGATGGCGCTGGGTATCTGGCTGCACGTGCGCGAGCGGCACGACCATCAACACACGCACGAGCAGTTGGCGCATACGCATCGGCATCGTCATGACGAACACCACCAGCACGAACACGACTTTGTCTATGCGGGTGATGAGCCACACACGCATCCCCATGTGCACCTGCCCATTACCCACTCGCACGCACATTTCCCCGACGTTCACCATCGACATTCGCACTAGTGCGCAGAACATCGTGACATGACACGGCATTCACGGTAAATCAGGGCGCAGGCCCGAAACGCTGACGATAACGCACTGATCTGGCTCGCTGTCGTGCTACCCTTGGCCGAAGCCCGGCCCGTTCTTGTGACACTGGCCACCCCGGCAACGACTGGCAATGGTGCATGCAGAATCTACCCGAAACAGACCCGCCGCTTGCCGGCTGGTCGGAACTGATTCTCAACGTCGACGACAATGATGCCGCGCGGCTTGTGAAAACGCGTGTGCTGCGTCGTGCGGGCTTCGACGTGCTCGAGGCGTCGACGGGTGAACAGGCGCTGAAGCTCGTCACATCGCGCAAACCCGCCGTGGTCCTGCTCGACGTGCTGCTGCCCGACAGCGATGGCGTGCATGTGTGCAAGCGGATCAAACAGAATCCTTCGACGCGGTCGGTACTGGTCCTGCAAACCTCCGCGGTCCTGTTGAGCGCCTCGGACCGGATTCGCGCCCTGGACAGCGGTGCCGACAGCTATCTGACGGAGCCGGTCGAAGCGCCTGAGCTTGTCGCCAATGTCCGCGCGCTGCTGCGTTTGTGGCGCGCCGAGCGCGCACTTCGTGAGGCGGACGCGCGCAAGTCCCAGTTCCTCGCGACACTCGCTCACGAATTGCGCAACCCGCTCGCCCCGATGCGCAACGCCCTGGAACTGATGGAGCCGAGATTCCAGACCAGCCCTGCCGCGACGCGCGCAGCGTGGCAAACGGTAGGCCGGCAGGTGGAACACCTGTCGCGCCTCGTCGACGATTTACTCGATGTTTCGCGTCTGGCGCATGGAAGGCTCACAATCGATCGCGGCTCCGTCAATGTCGGTCTGGCCATCGCTGCGGCAGTCGAGGCCAACCGGCCCGATATCGACGCGAGGCGGCAACGGGTTTCGATACATCTGGAGAATGAGTCCTGCGCCGTTTTTGGTGACGACGTGCGGGTCGTCCAGATGCTCGACAACCTCGTGTCCAATGCGACGAAGTACGCACCTGACGAAAGCGATATTGAAATCGACGTCGGGCAGTCGCAAGGCATCGTATCGATCAGGGTGCGTAATCAGGGCGTCGGCATCCTGCCGGAAGAACAGGAAGCGATCTTCGAGCCGTTCATCCAGTCGCGGCGAAGCATTGCCGCGTCGCAGGGCGGTCTGGGGATAGGCCTGTCGCTGGTGCGTGCGCTTGCCGCGCTACATGGCGGAACGGTGACGGTCCGATCGAAGGGCGCGGGGACGGGGGCTGATTTTGTGCTGCGTCTGCCCGAATTCATCGGGCCGGCGTCGCTCGCCTCGCCACGGGCCGAGGGCGCGTTGGTGAACAAGGGCGGCGCTCGAAGCATCCTGATAGTGGACGACAAACTGGACGACGCCACGTCGCTTGCTGCGTTGCTCGAATCGCACGGGCACGGGGTGCATATCGCCCGCTCCGGTAACGCCGCGTTGATCCTCAATGGGCAGATTGCACTCGATGTCGCGATCATCGACCTGGGCATTGCCCCTCCGGACGGTTATCAGGTTGCACGGACTATCCGTGCACACCCGATTAGCGGAGGTGCCGTGCTCATTGCCGTTTCAGAACCGGGGCAAGCCCGCGACGGGCATGCGTGGCGGGCGGCCGGCTTCGATCATCATCTCGTCAAACCGGTTGCGATTTCGGACCTGTTGCGGATTGTCGACGGGGATTGAGCGGGGATGCGCCACTGACGGGACCGCGGCGAACGCGCAGCAGGTTCAGGCCGTTGTACGAACCCTCATACGGCCGCGCGCGGCACGGCCAGCGTCACGCCTGCCAGATTGCCAATGGAATCGTAGATTGCTTTCACGACCGCGTTGTAGATCTTTTCGATTTCAACTTCGACGATCTGCACAAAAGTATTCACAAAACCTCTCGCCATCTGATCGAGTCCATCCAGATAGAACATCTTCTCTGCGGCCGTGAAAGCATTCGCCTCGATCATGCCCGCGACCAGTGCGGACTGCTGCGCGAGAGCCTGCAACTGTGCTTGTGAAAACCCGGCGATCAACGTGATGTCACTACCCGTGACCGTTTTGACCGTCGAGGAAATGCCTTGCACGAACGTGCCGGCTGCCTGCGTGAGATCCAGTGCCATGGCGACTCCTTGAACGTAATGATTTCAACGTTGCAAGAAGTTCTCGTAAAAGAGAGCTTCTGAAACGAAGTACTGTGTATAGCCTTTGTTTGCCGCGACTTCTCCATTATTCAATCCGTGTGCGCAGTCGGTATCTCTGAGCAAGGCCATGGCGCGTGATACCTGTTTTAGCGCCATCGCGCTGGCAGGGACGTACTGCCGGGTGTCCGCCTTGGCCGTCGGCGCGGGCATCGTGATGTCAGGCGCGCGCTTGATCTTGCGTGCATCGGCACATTCGGCGGCTGCGAGGCTCAACGCCTCGTCGCGCCTCATGGGCGGCGCAGGGTTTGATGCGAGCCATTGCCCGAGCGCCTGCTCGACTTTGTCCCGGATCGCGCTATCGGGGACCGGGCGGCTTTGCGACTCCAATGCAAGTGCATCGACGGCGCCGATGATCCTGTTGTATTCGTCGACGCGCTGCGGGAACGTCGCTTTGTCGACGCCCATCCCGGTTGTTGCGTAGAGTTGCATGATGTCGTTGTTGACGGCGCGCATCCCGTTGACCAGTGCCGGGTCATAGGCCGGTGCCAACTGGATCGTGCAAGCCGCGACGGCCAGGGTCAAGGCAAGCGCGATCGAAGTCGTCCAGCGCAATAGGGGAGACCAGCGGAATATGAAGGACATCGGATGCCCCCTCGACAAGCAGGTAAGTAGACCGTGTGCGACTGCCCCGGCATTCCAGTTCGATCGCCTGCGCTTTCAGGCGAGGAGAGTGTGTGCGGAGGCAGTGCGTATGCGAAGACGCCTGTTCATAAGAGATGAAGTGCCTAAAGAACAGATCGAACTCATCCTTTATCAATAGATAATTGACCTGCCATTTCCTTTGCTTTTATTAAAGCGTCGGAAATTTCAGGTTAGGACGTCTATCCGGATTTTTCGAGTGAGGGGTGACCGCCAGCTGCGAAGTTGTGTGCGGTAAAGAACATTCAGCAAACCACTCATGGCATGGCGCAAGAAGGACGACACGGCTGAGCGATGCGTTGCACCGCTGCGTAAGGTCAAAAGTCCCAATCCGGTTCGTCACAGGCGGGCAGAACCTCGAGTAATTCTCTGATTAGCGCTTCCATGTTGTATGCGCCTGAGACCATCGGCACAAACCAGTCGCGATAGCGCATGATCTGGCGCCGCGTCGAGAACACTTCGAACGACGTCGAGCCAGCTAACGAGACCAGTGTGCGGGCCGCTTCAAGCGCCTTGCTTGTGAGCGAGTCTCCGCAATAAGCGGGTGGCAGGTCATCGATGTACTTCCCGATCAGATACAGTTCCATCAGATTGCCATAGGCCCACGCGCGATTGCTCCCGTCGCCGTGATCCGCATCGTTGAGCGATTGCATGTGAGCGCTCAACCAGATCGACGTCATATCCTGCCCGGGCTGATCGAGTGGCCTTGGCAGGCGGCCGAGACATTGCAGAAGAAGTGTCAGCGACAGAAATTGAACCAGTTGCGAAGGGCTTTTACGCTGCTTCAGGTAGCTCGACCAATAGTGGTTTCTCGATGTTTCGAGCTTGCTGATCAGCAACATGCCATCGTTCGAGTTGGGATCGAATTTGCCTTGTTGCGTCGAGTGGTAAATCATCTGCGCTTCGCGCTTTTCGGTACTCGCGAGGAGTTCGAGGATGCGCGCCTGCTGTTCCGGATGTTCGCCCATCGTCATGGTCAGGCGGGCCTTTGCCTCGGTCACCTGCTCCTGCGCTCTGGCGAGCGTATCGCGGTGCGCGTGGTTTTCGACACGGGCCACCGTGGCCGGAAGTTGCGGCTCCTGGCATGGATAAGCGCCCATTGCGCGGTCGGCCATGTTCAGCGCGATCAAGGCGCTGGCCATGGCCTGCTGGATGCGTGCGTCCACCAGCTGTGCGTCGAAATTGGGTGGCAAGGATGCGTACGTGACGATACTCGCCCAGTCGTGCTTGTCCTTGAAGTACGAATGCAGCCGCCTGCGCATGCCCACAACCAGCTTGCGCGGGTCTTCTCCCCACAGCAGGCCCTCGTACATGTCCTTCACGAACACCACCGAGCCGCCGAACGAAAGCGGATACTGGCTTGCGATCACGAGCGGGACGCCCGCCTCGTGCAGCGCGTGGGCGATGCTTGCGCCAACCCCCGTCACCGAGCCGACGTTGCCGGCGTTACAGCTGGCGAGCGTCACGACGGCGGGCCGCGTGAAGCGGCCCGGCTGGCCATGACGCGGCGTGCGCAGGATGGTCGCCAGACGGTCGCCCGAAATCGCTTCGATGCCGTCAGCATGCCGGTCAGCATGAAACGCGAGACCGAAGCGGCTGTCATAGGGCGTGTTCGTTTGCACGCCGTGCGCGAGAATGTGCACATGCGTATAGTCGTGTTTCGCGCAGGCATCTTCGAGGCTCTCGGCGGATGCGTTCGGCAATACCGACAGCCGGTCACCAATGATCTTCAGGCGCTGCTCGTCGTCGTAGTCGTCCGAGAGCGCGAGCCACGGCGCCAGCGCCTCGCGCAACGCAAGCAGATGCGCTTCGGCAGGCACCGTTTCCAGGTCGGGCGGCGACGCGAAGGCGAACAGAATGCGTGGTTTGCGCGGCCAGCGAACGTATTCCTGCGCAACCCGCCGTGTCTCGCGTGTAATGCAGACCGGCTGCTGGGTTTGCAGTGAAAGCGCTTGCCCTTCGCCGGGGAAGCCATTGGGAGCGGTCGCCAGTTCGAAGGGAAGCAGGGCGAGTTCCGACGCGGAAATGATCAGCCGCAGATGCGTGACCTGCTCGGCAGTGTCGCCGTCGCTTGTGCCCGTTCTTTGACGGTTGAGATCGGCGGTCAGGCCGGGAATCTCGCCAAGCAGCCGGCCCAGCACACGGGCGGTATCCGCCATCTGGAATTCACGGGCTTCGGGCCCGAGCTGATAGCTCAATGCGCGCAGCCGGTAAAGCATCTGGTTGTGTTCGAACGGGACGTGGAAGGTGACGGCGCTATGGTTTTCGCACAGCGCGATGTATTCGGTAAGGGGCGACAGCAACTGATTATGAGGCGGCCCGTGACGGAGTAATTCGAGTGTGATTTTGCGCATCATCGAATCTCCATGCGGCTTGCCGCCAGGTCCGCGTCGAGTGCTGTTTGACCGTCGACGGTTTTGACGTGGCGAAGCTCCGCCTTGACACTGTCCTGGGCATCCCGCCATACCACCACGACGGTGCAGGACTTGATGACCAGGTCCTCTGCGTTGTCGAGATCAGCCATGGTGCCGCGCCTGAGCGCCGCGAAGACTTGCGCGAACCGTTGCGGGTCGGCACGGACCTCGGCCTTGATGCGAATCAACCGCGCCCATGTACCGCTGTTGAAATAGCAGCCGCGTCCGTTTCTGCGACGCATTGCGCGTTCCAGATGGGTATGACCGGCCACGATGACATCGATGTCGGGCGACACTTCGGCATCGAGCTGCTGCGCGGTGTCGTCGCGCTCGCCAATCTCGAAGCTGCGATCGCGGTCGAGGTTTTCGAGCGCCTCGCGCAAGACTTCGCTGGGCGATTCCTTTCGAGACCATTTGACGAGTGCGCCGAACGCGTCGAGCTGCAGACCCTCGACGCCTGCAACGAGGTCGTTGGCGGTGACGCCGCGGCGCGCCCGATCATCGGCCATCAGCAACAGTTCGTGTGCCTGATGCGCGGCCTGCCGCGACCTCGCGGCCATGGCGACGGGCGCGCGTGAGGTATCGAAAGCGGCGGGCGCCGCTGCGTCTTCCGGTTGGGGCACACCCAGCATGCCGTCGGGTTTGCGCACACCGGCCCATACGCGTGTCAATGCGACGGCCGCCAGTTTCTTTGCCCGGTC
>Ga0209564_1002809_pt1 | contig 12946 bp, 12 predicted proteins | sample AraplaCol_mMF_r2_FD_184272 | JGI IMG/M metagenome (GOLD analysis project Ga0209564, IMG submission 184272) | Arabidopsis root microbial communities from North Carolina, USA - plate scrape MF_Col_mMF_r2 (SPAdes) (version 3) | ecosystem: Host-associated > Plants > Roots > Endosphere | place: USA... | reverse complement strand
GCCGTCCCCCTGTAGTATTGGCAGCTTGTGCCCGTTTTTTGGGCGAATTTTTCTTCCCAACCTTTTCTCCACCATGAAAAACGCCTTGAGCCTTGCTTCCGCCCTGCCTGTTGATGCCGCTGACGCCCTGCTGGTGGGGCGCGTGTGGATGGAAGGTACCGGGCCCGTGCTGGTGCTGGCCACGCCCGAGAGCGTTTTCGACCTGTCCAGTGTGGCCGCCACGTCCAGCCAGCTGCTGGAACTGCCCGGCGCGGCCAAGGCCGTCCGCGCCGCCGCACCCTCGTTGCCGCGCCTGGCGGGTACGGCCGAGGTGCTGGCCAATTCGGCGGCCGACGCGCGCAAGCCCGGATTGCCCTGGCTGCTGGCGCCCTGCGACCTGCAGGCGCTCAAGGCGGCGGGCGTGACCTTTGTGGCCTCCATGCTGGAGCGCGTGATTGAAGAGCAGGCGCGCGGTGACGCCAGCAAGGCCGAGGCGGTGCGCAAGGCCGTTGTCGGCGTCATCGGCGACAACCTGAGCAGCATCAAGCCCGGCTCGCCCGAGGCCGCCAAACTCAAGGAGGTGCTGATCGCCCAGGGCGTGTGGTCGCAGTACCTGGAGGTGGGCATAGGCCCCGACGCCGAGATATTCACCAAGAGCCAGCCGCTGAGCGCGGTGGGCACGGGCTCCGAAGTGGGCATACACCCCCACAGCCACTGGAACAACCCCGAGCCCGAGGTCGTGCTGGCCGTCAATTCGCGCGGCGAGACCGTGGGCGCGGCGCTGGGCAACGACGTCAACCTGCGCGACTTTGAAGGCCGCAGCGCGCTGCTGCTGGGCAAGGCCAAGGACAACAACGCCTCCTGCGCCATCGGCCCCTTCATCCGCCTGTTCGACGAGAAGTTCAGCATCGAGCACGTGCGCCGCAGCGACCTGAACATGACGGTCACCGGTACCGAGGGGTTTGAGATGAAGGGCGGCAGCTCGCTGAGCAAGATCAGCCGTGACCCGCTGGACCTGGTCGCCCAGGCCATAGGCGCCAACCACCAGTACCCCGACGGCTTCATGCTCTTTCTGGGCACCATGTTCGCGCCCACGCAGGACCGCCACGGCCCCGGCCAGGGCTTCACCCATGTGGTGGGCGATGTGGTCACGGTGGCCACGCCGCAGCTGGGCAGCCTGGTGAACCGCGTAACCACCTCCGACAAGGCCGCGCCCTGGACCTTCGGCATCTCGGCGCTGATGAAAAGCCTGGCCAAGCGCGGGCTGGTTTAAGGCGAGCGAAAGTTTTCCGGCCATGCACACCTCCGCACTCGTTTTATTTTCCGGCGGGCAGGATTCCACCACCTGCCTGGCCCTGGCGCTGTCCAAATACGAGCGCGTCGAAACCGTGGCCTTCGACTACGGCCAGCGCCACAAGGTGGAGCTGGAGGCACGCCTCAATGTGCTGCGTGAAATCAAGGCGCAGTTTCCGCAGTGGGCCCACAAGCTCGGCGAAGACCATTTGCTGGATCTGGCGGTGCTGGGCCAGGTCAGCGATACCTCGCTGACCCGCGATGTGGCCTTCAAGATGGAAAGCTCCGGCCTGCCCAATACCTTTGTGCCGGGGCGCAACCTGCTTTTTCTCACGCTGGCGGCGGCGCTGGCCTACCGGCGCGATCTTCAGGTGCTGGTCACCGGTGTTTGCGAAACCGATTTTTCGGGCTACCCCGATTGCCGCGACGACACCATCAAGGCCATGCAGCTGGCGCTGTCGCTGGGCATGGACAAGCGCTTCCTGATCGAGACTCCGCTGATGTGGATAGACAAGGCCGACACCTGGCGGCTGGCGCATGACATCGGCGACAGGTCGGGCGAACCGCAGGGCGGCGACACCTTGGTGAACCTGATCGTCGAGCACACGCATACCTGCTACCTGGGTGATCGTGCGCACCGGCATGCCTGGGGCTATGGCTGCGGGACTTGCCCGGCGTGCGAGTTGCGCGCACGGGGATTTGCGCGTTACGCGGCCGGCAGCTAAATTTCTTCCTCTTTCCCTCAGCGGGGGGAAAGATCCTGACCAGGCGCGCACCAGGCTGTCTACAGACTGTCTATGACGCAGCGCGACACCACAGGCGGCTCCTCGCCAATGTGAAACGCCAGCTTGCGCTCGCGCAGCGCGACATCGCTGGCGGTGACGCGGTCAAAGCGGCGCAGGTGTTCGGTCCATGATTCGTCGACGATCTGCTCGACAAAGCGGCCGGGGCGGTTCACGTCGCGCAGCAGCTCCCATTCCAGCGCGCCCTGGCGCAAACGGCTGCGGCGGCTTTCCTGCATCAGCGCGCGGAAATCGTCGGCGCGCGCCGGGTCTATCAGGTATTCAATCGTCACCACCACGTTGCCCACGCCGGGCGGCTCCTCGGCCACGGGCGCCTTGAACTGGCGCGAGGGCGTCATGTCTTCCTCGATGTTGAGATCGGACACCAGGCGCTGGGCCACCAGCATCACGATGGTGCCGCTGGCGGCGGCGACCAGCAGGCCGGTGGAGACGCTGCTCAGCGTGGACACATGGCCCCACAGCGCGGCACCCGCGGCGCTGGCGCCCATGATGGCCATCTGGTACATCGACATGCCGCGTGCCCGTACCCAGTCGGGCAGGGCCAGTTGGGCCGAGACGCTGAGCGAGTTGGCGCAGGTGATCCAGGCCATGCCATTGAGCAGCATGGCCGGCACCGCCACCCAGGCGTTGGGCGCGAAGGCCATGACGGCCATGGAAACCGACTGCAGCATGGTGGAGCGCATCACCAGCACGTCGCGCGGCATCATCTGGCGCAGCCGCGGCAGGTTGAGCGCGGCCACGATGGCGCCGGAGCCCATGGAGGCCAGCAGCAGCGTGAAGGTGCCGGCATCGCCGCCGTGCAGGCCGCGCGCCACCAGCGGCAGCAAGGCCAGCAGGGCGGTGGAATGGAAAAAGAAAATGGCGACGCGCAGCAGCACCGCGCGCAGCCGCGCCGACTGGCCGACGAACTGCAGGCCCACGCGCATGGCGCTCACCAGGCGCTCGCGCCCCAGCGGGCTGGGCGCATGGTCGCGGCGCCAGCGCATGATGACAAAGCCCGAGACCACCGACAGCACGGCGTTGAGCACAAAGACATACTCGGTGCCCGCGCCGGCGATCAGCGCGCCGGCCACCAGCGGGCCGACGATGCGCGAAGCGTTCATGGAGACCCCGTTGAGCGCCAGCGCCGCGGGCAGCTGCACGCGCGGCACCAGTTCCGGAACGATGGCGGCGAACACCGGCCAGCGCATCGCCAGGCCCACGCCGTTGGCAACGTCAGGGCCAGCAGCAGCGGCGGTGTCATCACGCCCGAGATCACGGTGACGGACAGCAGCGTGGCCACCCCCGCCACCCAGAACTGCGTCATGATGAAGTAGCGCCGCCTGTCCAGGATGTCGGCCAGCGCGCCGCTGGGCAGGCCCAGCAGGAACACTGGCAGGGTGGAGGCCGACTGCACCAGCGCCACCCAGATCGGCGAGGTAGTCATGGAGGTCATCATCCAGGCGGCCGCCACGTCGTTCATCCACATGCAGATGTTGGCGACCAGCCAGGTGCTCCACAGCATGCGGAACACCGGGCGCTTGATGGGCGCCCAGGCGGAGAGGTCGGCGGCGCTGGGCGGCGTGGGGGGCGGGCTGGCTTCTTCGGGCATTCAGCGGGTTTCCTGCAGCGGGCGTTCGTTCAAGCGGTAGAGAGCCGGCGCGCCCTCGGGCTGTTTCTCAAATTCCCAGAGCTTGTTGTGAAAGGCCGCCGCGGCGGGTCTGTGCGCGATCGACACAATGCCGCCGTTCACTGATTTGACGTGCGCCAGCAGCTTTTCGTAGAGCGTTTTTTCGGCCGCTTCATCCAGCGCGCTCGTGGCCTCATCGGCAAAAATCCAGCGAGGTCTCTTGAGCAGCACGCGGGCAATCGCCAGGCGCTGCTGTTCACCTCCTGAGAGCTTCTGGCTCCAGGCATCTTCCTCATCAAGGCGGTTCGAGAGTTGCGGTAGCAGGGCAGCTTCTAGCGCCTGCTTCAGGGCGTCGTCGCTGTAGCTGGCCGCAGGTTCGGGATAGGCCAAGGCGTCCCGGAGCGAGCCGTTCGGGAAATAGGGGCGTTGCGGAATAAACATCGCATCGTCGGGTTTCGCGATGCTGCCGCTGGCGAAGGGCCAGATGCCCGCGAAAGCGCGAAACAGTGTGGACTTGCCGCTGCCGGAGGGACCTTTCAAAAGAACATGATCGCCGGCACCTGCCTGAAACGACGCCTTTGCAAGGATGACGGCACCGGTTGGCAAGGCGAGGTTGAGGTCGCGCGAATCAAGCCCTGCAGAGCTGCCTGTCAGTAATGCGGGGTTGGCTTGCGTTTGCGCCACCATGCTGTCTTCAAAGCTGGTCAGGCGGTTGGTGGTGGCTATCCAGCCCGCAAAACCGGGAGTGCCCGGCGGGCTGCTGTAGTTGTCGATAAACCAGCTGAGCGAGTCCTGAACTTTGCCGAAAGCCGAGGAGATCTGGATCAGCTCCCCAAGCTGAATGGCACCGCTGAAAAAACGGGGCGCGGCCACGAAGAAGGGAAAGATGACGGCGGCCTGCCCGAAAAAACTGGTGAACCAGATCAATTTTTTCTGCGCGCGTATCAGGTTCAGGTAGTTGGCGAGCACGGTTGAAAACCGGCCCTCGAGCTGGCCGCGTTCCACGGACTCACCACGGTCCAGAGCGATGGATTCGCTGTATTCACGCACGCGCACCATGTGGTGGCGAAAGTTGGCCTCATAGCGTTGCTGCAAGAAACTGAGCCCGATCTGGGATTTGCCGATGTAATGCGTCAGCACGCTCCCGACCAGGCAATAAGCGACCGCAGCCCAGACCATGTAACCCGGGATGACGTAGCTGCCGCCGCCGAGCGTGAAGGCAAAAGGACCCGAAAGGGCCCAGAGGATGCCGACAAAACTGACCAGCGTGACCACGGCATTGAGCAAGCCCATGCTCAGTGCGATGGTGTAGTGCGTGTAAAGATTCAGGTCCTCCTGAATGCGCTGGTCTGGATTGTCCGGGCTGGTGTCGGCGACGGATTTTTCCTTGTCAGTGGTTGCATACCGAGCCAGCTCCATCTTGTAAAAAGCCCTGTTGGAAAGCCAGCGGCCGAGGTAGTCACGCGTCATCCAGGAGCGCCAGCGCATCTCAAGCAGTTGCGTCAGGTAGAACTTATAGACTGCAATGATGATGGAGCCGAAGGCCAGATAGGTAAACCGCCCCAATTGCTGCCAGAACACGGGTTGGTCTTTGTTCTGGAGCGCGTCGTAAAACACGCGATACCAGTCGTTGAACTGCACGGCCATGTAGACGACGGCCAGGTTCAGCACAACGATGGCCAGCAAAAGTCCGCGGGCCTTCCACTTTTCTTCGGACCTGAAGTAGGGCGCCGAAAGCGCCCAGATTTTTGCGCAAATTTTCTTGAAAGCACCGAGCCTGGCGAACAGGCTGGCAGGAGGCGTCTGGTTCATCGTGATTTTTTTGTTCAGGACAATTGGTTCGAAACACCACTCGCCACGTGGCCCGAGGGCACGTGCCGGGCGGCGGAATTGACATGGCCGGTCTGGTCGTCAAAGAAGAAGTCGGGCTCGAACTCGCGCAGGAACTCGCCCTTGGCCAGGCCGCCCAGGAACATGGCTTCATCGACCTCGATGTTCCACTCCATCAGCGTGCGGATGGCGCGTTCGTGCGCCGGCGCGCTGCGCGCCGTGACCAGCGCTGTGCGTATGCGCATGTGGGAGGTGCCGACCTGCTGCAGCCGGTGCAGCGCTTCAAGCAGGGGCTTGAAGGGGCCGGCCAGCAGCGGCTGCGAGGCCTTGTCGCGCTCGTGCTGCTGGAAGGCCGAGAGGCCCTGGGCCTGGAAGACGCGCTCGGCCTCGTCGGAGAACAGCACCGCGTCGCCGTCAAAGGCGATGCGCACTTCGGTGGGATGGGCGTCACTGGCGCGCACCGAATGCGGGTAGACCTGCGCGGCCGGTACGCCCGCGGCCAGCGCGTCGCGTACGTCGCTCAGGTGGGCCGACAAAAACAGGTTGGCGTGCAGCGGCTTGAGGTAGCGCCAGGGCGCTTCACCGCGGTTGAAGGTGCCGCGCTCTATCTTGAGGCCGTAGTGCTGGGCCGAGCGGAACACGCGCATGCCCGAGACCGGGTCGTTGCGCGAGAGGATCACCACTTCCACGCGCTGCGCGGGCGCGGCCGGGCTGGCGGCCTCGCCGGCGCTTTCGGGCGCGTCGTTGAAGGCCAGCAGCTTTTTGACCAGCGAAAAAGCCACGCCGGGCTTGGCCGGCACGTCCAGGCGTTCGAGCTGCAGCTTCATGTAGGCCGCGTCTTTTTTGACGCCGGGCGGCGGCTCGGCCGTCATGCCGCTTTCAAAGACCTGGTTTTCTTCCTCAAAATCAAACAGCGCGCGCGACGAGATCGCCACCACGAGCTGACCATCCAGAGTTGCTGCCATGTTGTATTGCCTTGTCTGGGTTTTATCGGTGGGTTTGTAGTTCAAGTGTGCACCATTGCCCGTAGGCGAGTGCATCCACGGGCCAGTCGCTTGCGTGGCTGATCTGACGCGCGCCGCGGGCAATCAGTTCCACGGCGCGTATGACGCCGGCATGGGTGATCCACAGCGTGTCGGACTGGCTTTGTCGCAGTTCGTCAAAGGCCGAGGCGACGCGCGCCATCACTTGGCCGGTGTTTTCGCCGTTGCCGCCCACGGCGTATTCGGCAAAGCCGTCGGTCCAGGCCCGCAGTTCGGCGGGCGCGATGTCTTTCCAGGCGCGGCCTTCCCAGGCGCCGAAGTCCATCTCCTGCAGCCGTGGGTCGCTGGCGCGGGGCAGGTCGGGCCGCAGCTCGCACAAGGCTTGCGCCAGTCGCGCGCAGCGCTGCAGGGGCGAGTGGCTGACGCGGGCGCCGGCGGGAAGCAGTCTGGCCAACGCCTGGGCGCATTCAGCGGTGGCCGCCGGGTCGGCAGCGACATCCTGGCGGCCATAGCAAATGCCGGCGTTTATCAGAGGTTGTGCGTGGCGGGCCAGCCAGAGTTTCATGGCTTGTGAACGGCCTTGGTCGTGCTCACAGGCTAATAGCCAATCCGAAATAAAACGCAATCTCGCAGACCTGCTGGGTGGCGCCCAAGCAGTCGCCGGTAAACCCTTGCAACCGCCGCTTGAAAAGCCGACCCATCCACAGCAAGGCCAGAACGGCAAAGCTGCAGGCGACGATGAGGTTCAGGGCGTCCAGCGCGAGGGCTGCCAGGGCCAGTGCGACAAAGCACCAGGCAAAACCAATGAGCAGGGCACCCGGCGAGATCTGGTCGGCCAGCGGCTTGGACTTGGACGTGGCCGTGTCGCCCGCATGCGGCAGCAGGTAGATCAGCAGCAGCGGCAGGCCGCGTGAGACGACGTGCCCCGTCCACAGCGCGGTGCAGATGTACCAGCTGGCAAAGGGGGCCTCTTCCCAACCCGTTGGAGCACCTTCGACCGAGCCGAGTATGGCCAGCAGTGAGACCTTGGCGAGCAGAGCCAGTATCAGGGCCATGGCCCCAAAAGCGCCGACGCGCGAGTCTTTCATGATCTGCAGCGCGTGGTCCCTGTCGTGGCCGCCGCCCAGGCCGTCGGCGGTGTCGGCCAGGCCGTCTTCATGAAAGCCGCCGGTCAGCATCACGGTGGCGGCGGTAGACAGCGTGGCGGCCACCAGCGGCGTGAAGGTGGTGTCGGGCAGCAGCGCTTGCATCAGGGCATACACCGCAGCGGCGAAGGCGCCGGCCAGGATGCCGACGCCCGGGAAGTGTCCTGCGCTGGCACGCAACAGTTCGGGGCTGTAGCCCACCCATTCGGCCAGCCGCCCGGTGACGGGGATGCGGGTGAAGAACTGGACGGCGAGCAGGTACTCGCGAATAAATTGGGCGATGGCGGTCATGCGGTGCCCCTTGCGGTTTTTATGCGCCGTCCCGGCCGCTCACACCGGCGCTGTCAAAGCTGGCCATCTCGTTCAGGAATCCGGCCGCCGACTGCAGCAGCGGCCAGGCCAGCAGCGCGCCCGTGCCCTCGCCCAGGCGCAGGCCCAGGTCCAGCAGCGGTTGGGCTTCAAGATGAGCTAGCAGCAGGCGGTGGCCCTGTTCGTCTGAGCGGTGGCAAAACACCATGCAGTCCTGCGCGGCGGGCGCCAGGGAGCGGGCCACCAGCGCGGCGGCGCCGGCGATAAAACCATCGACCAGGATCACGCGCCGCTCGCCGGCGGCTTGCAGCATGGCGCCAGCCATCATGGCGATTTCAAAACCGCCCAGGGCGGCCAGCGCATCAAGGGGCTGGGTGGCGCCGGCATGGCGGGCCAATGTATCGGCCAGCACCTGGCGCTTGCGCGCGAGCTGGGCATCGTCAAGCCCGGTGCCGCGGCCCGTTGCCTCGTCGATGCCGACGCCCGCCAGGCGGGCAAACAGCAGGGCGGCGGCCGAGGTGTTGGCAATGCCCATCTCGCCGAAGGCGACCACATTGCCGGGCAAGCGGCTCACGATGTCCATGCCGGCCTGCACGGCGGCGCGCGCCTGAGCTGCCGTCATGGCGGGCTCCTTGCGGGTGTTGCGCGTGCCGTGCGCGATCTTGCGCTGCAGCAGCCGCGGGTGCGGCGCAAGCTCGGCCGCCACGCCGGCGTCCACCACTTGCAGGGCAAAACCATGCTGGCGCGCAAAGACATTGATGGCGGCGCCGCCGGCCAGCATATTGCCGACCATCTGCACGGTGACGGCCTGCGGGTAGGCGGAAACGCCTTCGGCGGCGAGGCCGTGGTCGGCGGCAAACACCACCATCTGCGGCTCGCGCAGGGTGATGGTTTCGCCGCGCTGGATCAAGCCCAGCTGCAGCGCCAGGCCTTCGAGCCGGCCCAGCGCGCCCAGCGGCTTGGTCTTGTGGTCGATCTTGTGCCGCAGCCTGGCCTCGAGCGAGGCGTCGGCAATGGGCTCAATCGCGGGCAGGAACATGGGTGGAAGGTCGGGAGCGTTCATCGGTGATCAGCTTGAGGCAGGCGGGGCAGTAGCAGGACGGCGCGCTGCCGTCCCCGCTTTCTGCTTGTGGGGATCGTTCGGAAGGCACAGGCATGACGTGCGGCAACTGCACGCACCAGCATTCGGCGTCGCCCGCCACCATGCCGCAGCGCAGGCCGGCCCCGCAGCGCGGGCACACCGAGGTGTTGGCCTGGGCGGATGTTGCGGCGGGCGTGCCCTGCGAGTTCATGGCGTAGGGGTCTTGCCTGTCAGCCTTGCGCCTGGCTTTGCAGGAAGAGCCGGTAAACCGGGTTGGCGGTTTCCTCGACGTGGGGGTAGCCCAGGGTGTCGAGGAAAGCCTTGAAGGCCTTGTTGTCGGCCTTGGGCACCTGAAGGCCCACCAGGATGCGGCCGTAGTCGGCGCCCTGGTTGCGGTAGTGAAAGAGGCTGATGTTCCAGCCGGGCCGCATGCTGGAGAGGAACTTCATCAGCGCGCCGGGCCGCTCGGGGAAGATGAAGCGCAGCAGGCGCTCGTCTTTGGAGAGTGCGCTGTGCCCGCCCACCATGTGGCGGATGTGCTCCTTGGCGAGCTCGTCGTGCGTGAGGTCCAGGGTCTTGAAGCCGTGGCGCGAGAAATTGGCGGCAATCTTCGCGCTCTCGCCCTTGGCCGAGGTGGTCAGGCCCACGAAGACATGGGCTTTGGCCTCGTCGTTGATGCGGTAGTTGAACTCGGTCACGCTGCGCGGCCCACCGGGCAGCTCGCCGATGACCTCGCAAAAACGCCGGAAGCTGCCGCGCTCTTCGGGAATCGTCACTGCGAACAGGGCTTCGCGCTCTTCGCCGACCTCGGCGCGCTCGGCGACGAAGCGCAGGCGGTCGAAGTTCATGTTGGCGCCGCACAGGATCGCTGCGTAGGTCTCGCCCTTGGTCTTGTGGGTGGCCGCATACTGCTTGACCGCAGCTACGGCCATAGCGCCCGAGGGCTCGACGATGCTGCGCGTATCGACGAACACATCCTTGATGGCGGCGCAGACCGCGTCGGTGTCGACGGTGATGAATTCATCGACCAGCTCGCGGCTGATGCGAAAGGTTTCCTCGCCTACCAGCTTGACGGCCGTGCCGTCGGCAAAGAGGCCCACATCGCTCAGGGTGACGCGTTTTTTCGCGTCCACCGACTGCAGCATGGCGTCGGAGTCGTTGGTCTGCACGCCTATGACCTTGATCTCGGGCCGAACGGCCTTGATGTAGTTGGCCACGCCGGAGATCAGCCCGCCGCCGCCGATGGCCACGAACACGGCATCCAGCCGGCTGGAGCCCAGGCTTTGCAGCTGCATGAGGATTTCCATCGCAATGGTGCCCTGGCCGGCGATGACGTCGGGGTCGTCGAAAGGATGGACAAACGTGAGGCCCTGCTTTTTCTCCAGCAGCACGGCGTGGCCGTAGGCGTCGGAATAGCTGTCGCCGTGCAGCACGACTTCGCCGCCCCAGGCCCTGACCGCGTCGACCTTGAGTTGCGGTGTGGTGGTGGGCATGACGATAACGGCGCGCGTGCCGAGCTTTTGTGCGCTGAGGGCCACGCCCTGCGCATGGTTGCCGGCCGAGGCGCAGATCACGCCTTTCTTGAGCTGGGCCGGGCTCAGGTGGGCCATCTTGTTGTAGGCGCCGCGCAGCTTGAAGCTGAACACGGGCTGCTGGTCTTCGCGCTTGAGCAGCACGGTGTTTTTCAGGCGCAGGCTGAGGTTTTTGGCGGGCTCGAGGCTGGATTCCACGGCCACGTCATAGACACGCGCCGTGAGAATTTTCTTCAGGTAGTCGGCGGGGCTGAGAGGCTTGCCGGTCTTGGCTGATGGGGCTGTTTTGGCGGTGGAAGTGGCGGATTTATTCGGGGTAGGCATGGTTTTCTCGCAGCCTGACATCATAGTGGGGCGAGAAAAAGCGCGGCGATGAAGCGGCACCCCCAAGAAAAAAGGCCCAGACCTTGCGGTCTGGGCCTGTAAATCCACCCTTAGAGGAGGTGGAGGAGACAACCAGTGCACAAAATACCTTGGAGCCCGAAGGCAATGGGTATTGGTGCGATGATTTCAGTATAGCGGAGCGATGTTGCGCTGCACAATATCTTGTGGCGCAAATTCGACATTTTTCACGGTTTTAGTTATAAATTTTATGCATAAGGAGCGGAGTTTATGGAATGCACAGTGAGCTGGACGGGCAACAGCGGCAACACGGGATCACGCTCGAACATGAGTTTCCTCGCCGAAACCGGCAGCGGCCACACCCTGGTGATGGACGGGGCACCCGACGCGGACAAGCCCGAGAACGGCGGCGCCAACCTGGCGCCGCGGCCGATGGAGACCGTGCTGGCCGGCGCTGGCGGCTGCACGGCTTATGACGTGGTGCTGATCCTCAAGCGCGGCCGCCAGGACGTGCGCGGTTGCTCGGTCAAGCTGAGTGCTGAAAGAGCGCCCGTGGACCCCAAGGTGTTCACCAAGATCCACATGCATTTCGTGGTGACGGGCAAGGGCCTGGCAGCCAGTGCCGTCGAGCGCGCCGTGGCCATGAGCCACGACAAATACTGCTCGGCCACCATCATGCTGGCGAAGACCGCGGACATCACCACCAGCTTCGAGGTGCTGGAGGTTTAAACGGGGCGCGGGCCCGGCACCCTCAGAGGTAGTGGGCCGTCGTCGTCATGACGCGTGCGGCCGAGCGCATCAGCGCCTTGACCGGCTCGGGCAATTGCAGGGCGCCGGCCTTTTCTGCATCGCGCGCGTGCAGGGCTTCGTCGTCCTTCATTTGCGCCACGATGGCGCGCGACTCATGGTCGCCTGCCGGAAGGCGTTCCAGGTGGCTGGCGAGATGAGCTTCGACCTGGCGTTCGGTCTCGACGACAAAACCCAGGCTCAGGCGGTCGCCCAACCGGCTGGCCACAAGCCCCAGGCCGAAGGCGCCGGCGTACCAGAGGGGATTGAGCAATGAGGGGCGGGCACCCAGTTCATCCAGCCGGGTTTTGGTCCAGGCGAGATGGTCGCCTTCCTCGCGGCTGGCCTGCAGGAAATGCTCGCGCAGCTCCGGATCGCGCGTCCCCAGGGCCTGCGCCGCATATAGGGCCTGCGCGCAGACTTCCCCCACATGGTTCACCCGCATCAGCGCGCCGGACAAGGCCTTGTCCTGCAGTGCCAGTTCGGTTTTTTCACCAGGCACGGTGGGACAGCCGCGGCTGGCGCGGGGTGCTGCGAAAAGGGTGCGCAGTGCGCCGTCGGCGGCATTCAGCGCGGTGTCGAGTGCGGTGGTCATGGACCCATGTTAGCGCCACCGCCGCGCCTTGGGAAACGCCCATGAAAAAAGCCTCCGCGAGGAGGCTTTTGTGCAGAACAGGCCCGGTTAAATCCGGGCGGTTCCGGTTTAGAACGTGTGGCGGATGCCCAGGGCGATGTTGGTGGAGCCAACGCCGGCCGAGGAGGTCACGCCGCCGAGGAAGCCGTTGCCGCCTGGAGCGACCTGGCCCTGGCCCTTGTTGTTGAAGCGGGTCAGCACGGCATTCAGGTTGGTGCGCTTGGACAGTGCGTAGGTGTAGGTGAAACCGTAGGAGTCGGTATCGGCATTGACGGTGCGCTTGTCGTCCAGGCGGTTGAAAGCCACGACCCAGGTGTGTGGGCCGGTGGTGAGGCGGTAGCCGATGTGCATCAGGCGGGCGTCCTGGCGGAAGGCAGCGTTGTAGGCATTCTGGAACGCCGCGCCGACGACCGCGCTACCCGATGCAGTGGTGACCTGAGAGGCAATCGAGGAAATGCCGCTTGGATTGTCGTCCTTGATGGTCGCGTATTGGCCGTACAAGGTGCCGGGGCCAACGTCGACCGTGGCGCCGATCAGGTCGTTGGTCAGGGACTTCTGGCCCAGCTCATTGTTCTTGCCGTTGTGGCCATAGCCCACCGAGAAGCCGTCACCCTTGTAGG
>Ga0209564_1002804_pt1 | contig 12968 bp, 11 predicted proteins | sample AraplaCol_mMF_r2_FD_184272 | JGI IMG/M metagenome (GOLD analysis project Ga0209564, IMG submission 184272) | Arabidopsis root microbial communities from North Carolina, USA - plate scrape MF_Col_mMF_r2 (SPAdes) (version 3) | ecosystem: Host-associated > Plants > Roots > Endosphere | place: USA... | reverse complement strand
AATGTCGCCAACACCGGCAAGCTCGCCGGCGAACACGTGGTCCAGCTCTATGTCCGCGACCGGGTGGCCAGCCGCACGCGGCCGGTGCGCGAGCTCAAGCGCTTCGTGCGGGTGGGGCTGAAGCCGGGCGAGCGGCGCGATGTGCGGTTCAGCCTCGAGCGCGGGTCGCTGATGTTCGTCGGCGACAACGACCGCTGGATCGCCGAGCCGGGGATGTTCGACCTGTGGGTGGCCAACAGCGCGGTCGACGGGCTGGCGGCGAGTTTCGAGCTGCTGGGCGCTTGAGAGAAATCCCTCTCTCTTTGAGAGAGGGAGGGGCCCGCCGCCGCAGGCGGTGGGAGGGTGAGGGGTTTCACCCTTGCCGGTAATGAAGCGCGACATGTACCTTAGAGTGGTGGAAAAGAGTTTCCGGAGCACTCAATCCTGAATCCGAACACCAAGTTCTCGACTGCCTGCCAATAGCTTCAGCTTAGTGGCTCCTCTCTTGCCGGGTTGCGGTCTGATCACGCGCCGCTACGGTGACGCTATGGAAAAACCTGGCAATCAACTGCTAACCGCTCTCGCCATGACCGCACTGGTGGGGCTGCTGGCTTACGTCGTGCAGGAGAAGGGCATCGCCTCGCAGGAGGCTGCGGCCTACGTCCAGGCAATCCTCAGCGCCGGAGCGATCGTTGCCAGCGTGCTGATCGCAACACGGCAGGCCCGGTTTGAACGGCAGCGGGCCGCTGGTCGCCAAATCAACGCCATACGACTTGCGGTGCTGCGGAACCTTTCCTTGATCGAAGTAGCCATGGAAGCGCGACCCCGATCCCCTGCCGTTCTGCAAGACGAAGCCAGAGAACTGACAGGCGAGCTGGCCGGCGCGTCTAACCTCCAATCCGACGAGTTGAGCAATGCAGGTTACTTTGCGTTGCACCTCTTGAAATCGAGCCTGAAGAGCGCCGTGGATGCGTGCGCCCACGCCGATTCCCAAGGCCGGGTTAACGCGAAACATGCTGAACAGGCCGTAGAAGACATCCAAGAAGCTCGGCGTCGAATAAAGGCCATCGCCGAGGCGGCCGGTATTGATGGATCGCGCCAACATTAGTTGCCCGCCGGGCCTTGTCCAGACAGATTGTAACCTCACCCTCCCACCGCTTCGCGGCTGGCCCCTCCCTCTCTCTTTGAGAGAGGGATCTCGGATGACGTTTGACATCCCAAGCTCGACCGAGCATTTATCCTACAAATAAAAGTTTCCAGAGTCGCGAGTCGTCCATGACCGTCGCCACCCCCATCCGCGTGGCCCTGATCGGCCTGGGCAAGATCGCCCGCGACCAGCACCTGCCGGCCATGGCCGGCGATCCGCGTTTCGAACTGGTCGCCGTGGTCAGCCGCCACGCCACCCAGCCCGGCCTGCCCAGCTTCCACACGCTGGACGACCTGCTGGCCGGCGACGTCGCCTTCGACGCCGTGGCCCTGTGCACCCCGCCCCAGGTGCGTCACGGCCTGGCGCGTCGGGCCCTGGAGGCCGGCAAGCACGTGATGCTGGAAAAGCCGCCCGGCGCGACCCTGAGCGAGGTCGAGGACCTGCGTCAGGTCGCCGAGGCGACGGGCGTCACCCTGCAGGCCACCTGGCATTCGCGCTACGCCCCCGCCGTCGCCCCGGCCCGCGACTGGCTGGCGGGCAGGACGATCACCGCCGCCCGGATCAACTGGCGCGAGGACGTCCGCGTCTGGCACCCGGGCCAGGACTGGATCTGGGAGCCGGGCGGGCTGGGGGTGTTCGATCCGGGGATCAACGCCCTGTCGATCGCCACCGCGGTGCTGCCGCGACCGTTCTTTTTGACCGAAGCCACCCTGCACGTGCCCGAGAACCGCCAGTCGCCGATCCAGGCGGAGCTGGCCTTCGTCGACACCATCGGCATGCCGGTCACCGCCGCGTTCGACTTCCTGCAGACCGGCCCGCAGAGCTGGGACATCGAGGTCGACACCGACGGCGGGGCCTTGCGGCTGTCGCACGGCGGCGCCCGGCTGTGGATCGACGGCGCCCTGGTCCACGAGCAGCCCGAGGCCGAGTATCCGGGCCTCTACGCCCGCTTCGCCGAGCTGATCGCGGCGGGCGCGTCCGATGTCGACATCACGCCGCTGCGCCACGTGGTCGACGCCTTCCTGCTGGGCCGGCGGGTCGCGGCGCCCGCTTTCGTGGAGTAGGCTCCCGGTCTTGACCTTTCGGCGCAACGACCTTCTTGCATAATCGCGGGCCGCGACGTTAGGTAATGGCCAGGGGGTATGGGGCCTTCGTGCGGCGAAGTGGGCCCATAGGAGAGACGCGTGAAGTTCCTGGACGCTCCGTTGCCGCCGCCGCTGGCCGCCGCCCTGCGCGCGTGCCGGCCGCACCTGATGGCTGCGGCCGTGTTCAGCGCCCTGATCAACATCCTGCTGCTGGCGCCGACCATCTACATGATGCAGGTCTATGACCGGGTGGTGCCGACCGAGGGGCGGCTGACCTTGCTGTACCTGACCCTGGTGGTGGCCTTCGCCCTGGGCACCCAGGCGGTGCTGGAGATGGTGCGCTCGCGGCTGCTGACCCTGGCCGGGCTGCGGCTGGACCGCTTGCTGGCCGGCGGCATCCTGCAGAAGCTGATGAGCGCCATGGCGCCGGGGGCCTCGGCCCAGGGCATGCGCGAGTTCGACATCGTGCGCCAGGCGCTGTCGGGTCCGGTGGCGGCGGCCGCCATCGACATCCCGTGGACGCCGATCTACGTGCTGGTCGCCTTCATGATCCACCCGGCCCTGGGGGCGATGACCATCGCCGGCGGCGCCCTGCTGGTGGCGCTGGCGGTGCTCAACGAACGAGCCACGCGGACCCGGGCCCGCGAGGCGTTCCTGGCCCAGGCCCAGGCCTACGCCTCGCAGGAAGCCGCCGCCGCCAACGGCGAGGTGGTGCGGGCGCTCGGCATGCGCGGCGCGCTGCGCGAGCGCCAGCTGGCCGACCGCCGCAACGGCCTGGACCTGTCGGCCAAGGCCCAGTTCACCGGCGGCGGCTATTCGGCGGCCACCAAGTTCACCCGCATGTTCCTGCAGTCGGCGGCCCTGGGCCTGGGCGCCTGGCTGGCGGTCGACAAACAGATCTCGGCCGGGGCGATCATCGCCGCCTCGGTGCTGATGAGCCGGGCCCTGCAGCCGATCGAGCAATTGGTCGGCTCCTGGGCCGTGGTCGGCCAGGCGCGCGGCGCGCTGAACAACCTGGTCAAGCTGTTCCCGCCCGGCCGGGGCCTGGAGGTTTCGGGCACCCAGCTGCCGGCCCCGACCGGGGCCGTGGCCCTGGAGCAGGTGGCGGTGCGCGCCCCTGGCGAGGGGCCGGTGCTGCTGCGCGGCGTCAGCCTGCAGCTGGCCCCGGGCGAGGTCCTGGGCGTCATCGGTCCCAGCGGGGCGGGCAAGACCACCCTGGCGCGGGTCGCGGCCGGGGCGTTGACCCCCGACCTGGGCACGGTGCGGCTGGACGGCGCCAACCTAACCGACTGGGACGGCGACCGGCTGGGCCGCCATATCGGCTATGTGCCCCAGGACTCCGGCCTGCTGGCCGGTTCGATCCGGGACAACATCTCGCGCTTCGCCATCTGGGCCGGCGCCGATCCGGCGATCGTCGACGCCGAGGTGGTGGCCGCCGCCCAGGCGGCGGGCGTGCACGAGCTGATCCTGCGCCTGCCCAAGGGCTATGACGCCGCCCTGGGCGCGGGCGGGCGCGGACTGTCGGCCGGCCAGGCCCAGCGCGTGGCCCTGGCCCGGGCCCTCTACGGCCAGCCGTCGCTGCTGATCCTGGACGAGCCCAACTCGGCCCTGGACGCCGACGGCGAGACGGCGCTGAACGGCGCCATCCTGGCCGCCAAGGCGCGGGGCGCGGCGATCCTGATCGTCGCCCACCGCACCGGCATCCTGAACATCGCCGACCGCCTGCTGGTGTTGCGCGAAGGCCAGGTCGAGCTGATCGGGCCCCGGGCCGAGGTGGTGGCCAAGATGGCCGCCGCCCAGTCCGCTTCCCAGGCTGGCGCCAAGCCCGGCTCGACCGCCACCGCCCTGCAGGCCGCCAAGCCATGACCGACACGACCTTTCAGGCCGCTGGCCAAACCGCCGGGGCCGCCGGCGAGGCGGCCGCCAAGCTCCCGCCGCGCCTGTCGGACGACCCGGCCATGGTCATCCGCGTCGGGGCCGGGGTGGCGGGGCTGTTCTTCGTCGGCTTTCTCGGTTGGGCGGCCCTGGCGCCGCTGGACGCCGGGGCCTACGCCCACGGGGTGATCGCCGTGGCGGGCAACCGCCAGTCGGTGCAGAGCCGCGAAGGCGGGGTGGTCACCGGCATCCGGGTCGTCGAGGGCCAGAGCGTGGTCAAGGGCCAGATCCTGGTGGAGCTGTCGGCCTCCGAGCTGCGGGCCAGCGAGCGCGGCATGACCGGCGAGGTCCTGACCCTGCTGGCCCAGCGCGCCCGCCTGATCGCCGAGCGCGACCGCCTGCCCAGCTTCGCCGCCCCGCCCGAGTTCGCCGACCTGGCGCCCGAGGACAAGCCGCTGGCCGAGGACGCCCTGCGACTGCAGCGCCAGCAGTTCCAGGCTCGCCGCAGCTCGCTGCAGACCCAGCGCGGCGTGCTGAACCAGCGGATCCTGCAGCTGGGCCAGCAGAGCAGCGGCGCCGAGCGCCAGCTGGACGCCAACCGCGAGCAGCAGAAGCTGATCGACGAGGAGCTGAAGGGGGTGCAGGAGCTGGCCGCCAAGGGCTACGCGCCCAAGACCCGGGTCCTGGCCCTGCAGCGCAGCGCCGCCTCCCTGACCGGCGAGGACGGCGCCTATCGCGCCCAGATCGCCCGCTCGGCCGAACAGATCGGCGAGACCCGGCTGCAGACCCTGTCGCTGGAGCGCCAGATGATGGAGGAGGTCTCCGGCCAGCTGCGCGACGTGCAGGTGCGGCTGGACGACTTGCAGCCCAAGGTGCTGGCCGCCCGCGAGCAGCTGGCCCGGGCCACGATCCGCGCCCCGTCCGGCGGCAAGGTGGTGGGACTCAACGTCTTCACGGTCGGCGGGGTGGTGGCCCCGGGCCAGACCCTGATGGAGATCGTGCCCCAGGACCGCCGGCTGGTGATCCAGGCCAAGGTCTCGCCTAACGACGCCGACGACCTCAAGCCCGGCCAGAGGACGCAGATCCGCTTCACCTCGCTGCACGAGCGCGACTTGCCGCTGCTGAACGGCACCCTGACCGAGCTGTCGGCCGACAGCTTCACCGACGAGAAGACCGGCGTGCAGTACTTCCGCGCCGAGGTCGCCGCCCCGCCCGAGGAGTTGGACAAGGTCCGCAAGGTGCGCGGCGCCCAGTCGGGCCTGCAGCCCGGCCTGCCCGTCGAGGTGCTGATCCCCCTGCGCAAGCGCTCGGCCCTGGCCTATCTGGTCGAGCCGATGTTCCAGACCTTCTGGAGAATGGGCCGCGAGCACTAGGGGCGCCGGCATGAGAGCGCTGATTGGGGCGGCGGCGCTGGTCATGGTGTTTTGCACGCCGGTCCAAGCCGCTGATCTGGAGGGACCGGCGCGCTTCTGCGGCTACTCGCCGATCATCGACCTGTTGCCTGGCGAGAAGGTCACGACGCTCGAAGGCGGCATCCACGCGGGAAATTTCCGTTGGGAGGGACCGTTCGGGATGCTCGACGTTCGTGGAATCGGTTGGGGCGCCCGGCCGAATGGACAGATCGTCGAGGCTCGGACGAGCACGAGGCCGGCGAGGTTCGCGCAACGCCGGGACGAGGATGGGCGCTATGTGGTCGCCCTTTGGAACGGCGGCCATGGCGCGGCCTATTTCAGTTCGGCGGCGCCGCTCACCGCGCGCCAGATGAAAGCCATCCGGCGAGTGACCTTGTTCGAGGAAGGGGAGACGCCTCCAGACTGCGGTCTGCGGACAATCTTTTCTTGGGAGTAAGGATCCAGCTAGGCGCCTTGACGAGCGACGGGTTTCCAGGCGCATGCGAAACTTGGATCGGCAAAATAAAAGGCGGGCCTCCCCCAAGGCCCGCCTTCAGTTTTAGGTCCCCTCGGGACATGGGCGGCGCTGGTCGCGCGGCCTCCCAGGCCTCGCGGTGCGCCGTTCTCCGAGCCGATGGCGTTGCGCCCGGGCGTCGGCGGACAGAGTCGCGGACGGCGCCGGTCGTCGACCGGCGTTCGTCCGCGGGAGCCGACACCAGTAAGGCTTTGCGCGCCGCAACCATTACATGCCGGTTCCATTTTCTTGATCCCTTGTCTCAAAGGAAAACGCCCCCCTCGCTTGGTGCGACGAACGCCCGCATTGGCGGATAGAGTGAATGCGTGATTGTGCCTTGGGGGAGGCCACATGAATGAACCTTTGGACCCGCCTGCCGAAACGGTGTTTCGGCTGGGGCGGACGAACTTCAGCACTCGGAGCGTCCCGCCCGAGGAACGTCACGACTATTATCGCCGGGAAGTGCTGACGGCGCTCGACGCGCGCGATCCGGAACCGGGCTTCACCGCCAACATCACCGCGCTGCGCCTGGGGCCGCACGCCTTCTACGTCACCGAGACCGGCGGCCAGACCATGTTCCGCACGCCGGAGATGATCGCCGCCGACGGCCGCGACCACTACATCGTCCAGTTCAATATCGCCGGCTCGCACACCGGCGACTTCGACGGCGTGCCGTTCGCGTTCGGTCCGGGCGAGGTCGGGATCTGCGACCTGTCGCGGCCGATGCTGCTGCACAGCACGGCGGTCAAGGTGCTGTCGACCTTCCTGCCGCGGGCCGAGGTCAAGGCCGTGGTGCCCGACATCGAGCTGCACGGCATGGTGCTGGACGGCAACCGCGCCGGCCTGCTGATCGAGCACCTGACCTCGGTCACCCGCTGGTTCCCCCAGCTGCTGCCCGAGACCCTGCCGGGCATCACCCGCGCCACCATCGAGCTGCTGGGGGCGTGCCTGGCCATGGAGGCCGGGCGGGCCGACCTCGGTACGCGCGAGTCGCCGGTGCTGCTGCGGGCCCGCGCCTATGTCGAGCACAACCTGCTGGAGCCCAGCCTCAACCCGGCCAGGATCAGCGAGGCGCTGGGCGTGTCGCGCTCGACGCTCTACCGCCTGTTCGAGCCCCTGGGCGGAGTGACGGCCTATATCTGGGAGCGCCGCCTGCACCTGGCCCGCGCGGCGCTGCTGGACCCCAAGCGGGCCCGGCGGATCAGCGAGATCGCCTTCCAGTGCGGCTTCAGCAGCGAGGCCCATTTCAGCCGCAGCTTCCGCAAGGCGTTCAACATCCGTCCCAGCGACCTGCGCTCGCTGCAGCCCAGCCTGGGCGAGGAGCCGGACACCCCGTTCGCCAAGTGGACCGACACGGCGCGAGGGACTTAGGAAACTTGCTCCCTCTCCCGGCGGGAGAGGGCTTTTCGTCTGCACTGAAACTGCACGCGAAAAGCGCCGCTCGGCCCGGCGCGTCTCCATCCCGCACGGGCATTCGACAGGCTCCCGCAGTCGGAGCCCGCCATGCCGCTTTCCCGTCGCCCGCGCGACCTGTCCTTCGCGCTCAAGGTCAGCGCCGCGCTCGCCCTGGCGGCGGTCGCCGACCAGCTGTTCTGGGGCCACGACATCGGCGCGACCCTGGGCGGCTTCGCCCTGCTGCTGACCCTGGCCGCCGCCGCCCTGCATCCCGCCGTCCGCCGCGACCGCAAGGCCGGTTTGGCGCTGGCGTTCGCCGCCGTCCTGGCGCTGGTCCTGGCCTGGGCGCCCAGTCCGCTGGCCTGGATCCTGTTCTGGGCGGCGCTCAGCCTGGCGGTCCTGCTGCCCCGAACGGCGCGTTTCGACGACGCCTGGCGCTGGAGCCAGCGCCTGGTCGCCCAGGCGGCGGTCGGGCTGGCCGGGCCGTGGCTCGACCTTGGCCGGGCGCGCAAGGCGGGGCGGTCGACGCGGGGCTGGACCTGGCGGGGGATCGCGCCGCTGCTGGCCTTGCCGGTGGCCGGCGGGGCGATCTTCCTGGCCCTGTTCGCCGCCGCCAATCCGGTGATCGGCCGGGCCCTGTCGGCCCTGCGCTTCCCCGACGCCGGAGCGGACCTGTTCTGGCGGGCGCTGTTCTGGCTGGCGGCGGGGACCCTGGCCTGGGGCGTGCTGCGGCCGCGCCGCCGCCGCGCCCTGCCGGCGGGCAAGACCCGGCCGGCGGCCGCCCTGGCCGGCGTCTCGGTCGCCTCGATGACCCTGTCGCTGATCGTCTTCAACGCCCTGTTCGCCCTGCAGAACGGCCTGGACGCGGTGATCCTGTGGGGCGGGGCCGGACCGCCGGCCGGCCTGACCCTGGCCGAGTACGCCCATCGCGGCGCCTATCCGCTGATCGCCACGGCCCTGCTGGCCGGACTGTTCGTGCTGGTCGCCCTGGACCCGCGCCGGCCGACCGCCGAGGTTCCGCTGATCCGCGTGCTGGTCGTGGCCTGGGTGGCCCAGAACCTGTTCCTGGTCGCCTCCAGCATCCTGCGCACCGTCGACTACGTGCAGGCCTATTCCCTGACCCGCCTGCGAATCGCCGCCCTGGTCTGGATGGGCCTGGTCGCCCTGGGGCTGGTGCTGATCTGTTGGCGGATGCTGCGCGGCAAGAGCGGGGCCTGGCTGATCAACGCCAACGCCACCGCCGCCGTGCTGGTCCTGGTCGCCGCCAGCGTCGTCGACCTCGGCGCGGTGGCCGCCGCCTGGAACGTCCGCCACGCCCGCGACGTCGGCGGCCGGGGGCCGGAGCTGGACGTCTGCTACCTGGAGCGGCTGGGACCCTCGGCCCTGGTGTCGCTGGTCGAGGCGGAGCGCCGCTCGACCTCGCCGGAGCTGACCGACCGCGTCGCCTGGGTGCGCGAGCGGGCGCTGATCGACCTGCGGGCGCAGCAGGGCGACTGGCGCGCCTGGACCGCGCGCGACGCGTTGCGGCTGGCCCGGGTCGAGGCCTTGGAGCGCCAGCGGCCCCTGGTCCGCAGCGCGCCGGCCTATCAGCGCGAATGCGACGGTCGTCCCGTCGCGCCGCCGCCGCCGGAGCTCACCCCGTCGATCACCTACGGGCCCGCGGAGCCGTTGACGCCCGCCGAGCCCGTCCCCGACTAGTTGACCCCATCCCCGTTGACCCAAGGCCCGGAGCACTGAACATGAGCGCCATGCAGCCGCGTACGATCCTGGTCGTCGACGACGATCCCCACATCCGCCAGCTTCTGGTCTTCGCCCTGGCCAAGGTCGGGCTGGAGACCCGCGAGGCGGCCGACGGCGAGGCGGCCCTGGCGGCCGTTGCGGAGCGCGCGCCGGACCTGGTGGTGCTGGACATCAACATGCCGCGCCTGGACGGGCTGGAAGTCTGCCGCCGGCTGCGGGCCCAGGGCGACCTGCCGATCCTGTTCCTGAGCTCGCGCGACGACGAGATCGATCGCGTGCTGGGCATCGAGCTGGGCGCCGACGACTACGTGGTCAAGCCGTTCAGCCCGCGCGAGGTGGTGGCCCGCGTCCAGGCGATCCTGCGCCGCGCCGGCGGCAAGGGCGCCGAGGCCGCCCCGGCCGACGGCCTGATCGCGCGCGGCAAGCTCAGCCTCGATCCCGAGGCCTGGAGCGCGGCCTGGGCGGGCGGCGAGGTGTCGCTGACCGTCACCGAGTTCACGATCCTGCGCACCCTCGCCACGACCCCGACCAAGGTGTTCAGCCGCGACGCCATCATCGACCGGCTGCGCGGCCCGGGCTTCGCGGTGACCGACCGCACCATCGACAGCCACGTGCGCAACCTGCGGGCCAAGTTCGCGGCGGCGGGCGGGCACGACCTGATCGAGACGCGGGCCGGGATCGGCTACCGGCTCGGCGCCTGCCAGGGCCAGGGTCTGCCGGGGACGGGCGTCGCCGGATGAGCCCCTGGCTGCGGCGCTGGTGGCCGGCCCTGCGCCTGCGCACCATCCTGCTGACCGTGCTGCTGTTCGCCGCCGCCATGCCGGCCATCGGGGCGGTGTTCCTGCGGACCTACGAGAACACCCTGGTGCGCCAGACCGAGGCCGAGCTGACCTCGCAGGGGGCGGCCCTGGCCTCGGCCGCCGCCAACCTGTGGCCCGGCGCCGTGCGCGACTTGACCCCGGCCGATCCCGACGCCCGCGACGATCCCGGCTATTACCGTCCCGAGTCGACCAGCATCGACCTGCGCAGCTCGCCCCTGCTGCCCGAGCGCCCGGCCGCGACGCCCGGCCCGGCCGCCGACCCCAAGGCCGAGGCGGCCGCCGAGGTGCTGGAGCCGATCTTCGACCAGACCAGCCGCAGCACCCTGGCCTCGATCCTGATCGTCGACCGCCACGGCGTGGTGGTGCGCGGCCTGGGGCAGGGCGGCAGCCTGGCGGCCCTGCCGGAGATCCAGGCGGCGCTGAAGGGCCGTTCGCGCACGGTCCTGCGCCGCAACGGGGCCTATCACCCGCGCTATTCGTTCGAGTGGCTCAGCCGCGCCTCGGCCGTGCGCCTGCATCATGCGCGGCCGGTGGTCGTCAACGGCCAGGTGGTCGGGGCGCTGCTGCTGTCGCGCTCGCCCCGGGCGCTGTTCCGCGGCGTCTACCAGGATCGCGGCAAGCTGCTGATCGGGGGCGGGGCGACGATCCTGTTGCTGGTGCTGCTGTCGGGCCTGGTGTCGCGCGGGGTGACCCGGCCGATCGAGGCGCTGAGCGCGGCGACGCGCGGCGTGGCCAGCGGGCAGGGGACGGTGCCGGAGACCCCGGCCACCGCCGCCGTCGAGATCCGCGACCTCTACCAGGACTTCCGGGTGATGGCCCAGGCCATCGCCGTGCGCTCGCGCTACCTGCGCGACTTCGCCTCGGCGGTCAGCCACGAGTTCAAGACGCCGCTGGCCGGCATCACCGGGGCGGTCGAGCTGCTGGACGACCATTTCGACACCATGACCCGGGACGAGCGCCGGCGGTTCCTCGGCAACATCTCGGCCGACAGCGCCCGGCTGTCGCAGCTGGTCGGCCGGCTGATGGACCTGGCCCGGGCCGACATGGCCATGCCGCAGGCGGGGGTGGCGTCGGAGCTGGCGCCGGCGGCGCGGCGGGTGGCCGACGCCCAGGGGCGCGACATCGCCGTGGTGCTGGACCTGCCGGACGATCTGCCGCTGGTCGCCGCGCCCGAGGCGACGGTGGAGACGGTGCTGACGACCCTGGCGGAGAACAGCCGCCAGGCCGGGGCGCGGACGGTGACGGTCCGGGCCGAGGCGGTCGGCGACGAGGTCGTCCTGCGAGTCGGCGACGACGGCCCCGGCGTCCCGGCCGCCGACCGCGACCGCCTGTTCGAGCCGTTCTTCACCAGCCGGCGCGAGACGGGCGGCACGGGGCTGGGACTGTCGATCGCCCGGTCGCTGCTGGCGGCGAGCCAGGGGCGGATCGGGTTGGTCGAGACGGAGCGGGGCGCGGCGTTCGAGGTGGGGTTGCCGAGGGGATGAGGGGCTGAACCCCTCCCTCTCCAAGAGAGGGGGTCAGAGGCGCGACCTCGTCAAGATGGACAGCCGCCTCGACCTCGGTCCAGGCTGTCCAGAACCCCGAAAGGAGATCCGCCATGGCCAAGTTCGTCTTCGGCATGAACCAGTCGCTGGACGGCTACGTCGACCACACGGCGTTCGCGCCGGGGCCCATTCTGTTCCGGCACTTCGTCGATCAGGTGGGCGGGCTGGCCGGCAGCCTCTACGGCCGCCGGATGTACGAGATCATGCGGTATTGGGACGACGAGCAGCCCGAGTGGACCCCGGACGAACGCGATTTCGCGGCGGCGTGGCGGGGCCAGCACAAATGGGTCGTGTCGCGGACGCTGACCTCGGTCGGCCCCAACGCCACGCTGGTCGGGGACGACATCGAGGCGACGATCCGCCGGCTGAAGGCCGAGGTGGCCGGGGTGGTCGACGTCTGCGGACCGGCCTTGGCGGGAAGCCTGGGCGAGCTGGACCTGATCGACGAGTACCGGATCTATCTCCACCCCGTGGTGCTGGGCGGCGGCACGCCCTTCTTCGCCGGCCCCCGGCCGCCGCTGCGCCTGGTGGCCAGCGATCGGATGGACGAGTCGGTGATCCGGCTGGTCTATGCGCCGACCTGACGGGTGGACTTCAAAGCCGCCCGCGCCGGCCCTTGGCCTTGAGCTTGTCCAGCGCCCGCCGGGCGTGCTCGGCCTGAGCAGCGACGGGGGCGGCCACGGGCGTGTCCACCGGGGCGGCGGCCGCCCTGGAGGCCATCAGCATCTCGCGCACGTTCGCCACGCCCTGGGCGGCGTGCAGGCCGGCGGCGGCCGTTTCGGCCAGCTGCGGCTTGCCGCGTGGCGTCGGCAGGATCAGCGCGACCTTGCGGGCCATGGCGGCCAGGTCGCCGATGGCGCGGGCCTTGTCGCGGGCCTGGCGGATGGCGGCGGGATCGTTGGTGGCCTCGATGGACTTCCAGGCCGCGTCGAGGGCGGCCATCAGCTTGAGCTGGAAGTTCAGGCACCAGGCGGGGATGTCTTGGGCTTGGGTCATGCCGCTAGTGTGCGGCCGTCCTGGAGGGTGGGGACAGGAAACGTGCGTTTTTGTGTAGGGCGTTGATAAGGCTGAGGTCTGGTCGGCGAAGTGCGGGGATAGAGGCCGTTTCTCAACCCTTCTCCCCTTGCGGGAGAAGGTGTCGGCGAAGCCGACGGATGAGGGGTCGCACAGTTTCCCAGACCGACAAACAGTCTGCGTGTCGGTTTAGGGTTCTCGCTTCAGGCCCTTGTGGCGAGGGCTCTCTTCACCCCGCGAGGGCTCACGCCACAGGGGCGGGAAGTCACCAAGACCGACACTCGATCTCGGCGATGATCTAGGTCCGGTCCTCAGACAGGCAACAATGACCGCTCACGACCCTGTGCGGACACTGACCGGCTATCTTCTTTTGCGGCCAAGAGCGCGGGCTTCCGCAAGGAAGGGGGTAGCCGAGCTAGCCAGATAGACCCGCGACACATGGAATTCGCGTGGGTCTTGAGGA
>Ga0209564_1002801_pt1 | contig 12994 bp, 9 predicted proteins | sample AraplaCol_mMF_r2_FD_184272 | JGI IMG/M metagenome (GOLD analysis project Ga0209564, IMG submission 184272) | Arabidopsis root microbial communities from North Carolina, USA - plate scrape MF_Col_mMF_r2 (SPAdes) (version 3) | ecosystem: Host-associated > Plants > Roots > Endosphere | place: USA... | reverse complement strand
TCGCCGGGCGAGATCCCAGCCTCGATCCTGCTTTGGCGAGATGGCTTGCGGAGGGGCGGGATCTTACCGCTAGCAGAACGAATGCTGCCGTCCGGGACATCGCCGAACAGGATCTCGACGAACTTGTGGCCCGTCTCCTGCTCGCCGTCGAAAATCAAGAAGGGGGTCCGCAGTCGCTCGAATTGATCGCCGACGATCTGGCGCTGCTCGATCCGGCGCATGCGTCGACACTGAAGGCTGCAACGATGCGGGCCAAGGTCGTGGCTCAGTGGGCCAACTCTATAGCCTCGAGGCGCAAGCTTTCATTGCTGGGCGAGCGAGGCGACGCCGTACCATTCGATCCGGCCATTCATGAATCGGGAGACGAAGTGCCGATCTCGGCTCGTGTCCGCATTCAGATGCCGGGGGTGGTAAAGGAAATGGAAGGACGGCCGTCGCGGATCGTCTTAAAAGGACGTGTCGGAAAGCCATAGGCTACGACTGGGGGAAAGATGAACAAGGATGCAGCGATCGTTCTGCTAGAGAATCTGCTTGAGCGCGCGGCGGAGGCAGGCGGCAGGATGTACATCACGTCCCGGGAAATCGAGGCTATCTCGGTGCTCTTGGGCGGAACTGGCGGGCTGGTGCACCCTGTGGCAGCTTTCGCCGCCGAGCATACGCTCCTTCTAGAGCCCGTGCTTGTCGACGAGAAGGACATCGTCGCTGACGCCATGCTCTGCATCGATTTCGGCACATCCTTCTCGAAAGCCTTCGCTTGCATCGACGGCGCGGGCGACCTACCAGAAGTGATCGATCTGCCGATCGGCACATATGGCGGTGGCAGTCACCCTCTCGTTACCCCGTCCGAGATGCTCATCGATGGCGGTAACATCTATTTCGGCGGTTTCGCGCGCAAGCTGTTCGACGATTCTGAAGCTGTGAACGAGCGTCTGATCGACTCCATGAAGCAGTACATGACGCTGGGAGCGGACGTCGGCAATCTTAGCAAGATTAGGGTCGATCCGGACAAGGACCCCGATCAACGCTTTTACCAGCGCGACATCCTCGTCCTCTATCTCGCGCACCTTACTCGTCTCACCGAGAAGGCGCTGGAGGAGCGGGGCTTGTCTGGGAACGTAAGACGCCGCTTCGCGCATCCAGCGTGGACGGACGAGCACCGCAAGAGCAACCAGACGGAGATGACGACGATGATGGCAGCCGCCATCGTCCTTGCCCGAACCTTAGGCGATCGTCTGCTCGACAACATTCCGACGCGCACCGCGCGCGATCTACTCGACCAGCTCAAGAATATGAATGATGTGCCAATGAATCTTATCGCCGAGCCGGTGAGGGAGGCGACCGCCGCCGGCGCGGGGGCTCTTCTGGGCGTCCGCGAGAACAGGCGTGAGGCGCACATAATCGTCGATATCGGCGCCGGGACGACGGACGTCGCGGGATGTTACTGCGTGAACAATCCAGACTGGGACCGTCCCCGTGTGTTCGAAGTGGAGGGAGCCGCTAAGGCGATCAAAAGCGCCGGAAACGTGCTGGACAACGGTCTCACCCGGCTCATCCTCGAGAGATCCGGACTGGTCGAAGGTTCGGCGGAACACCGCGCTGCGACATCCTTCCTCAATCGCGCCAAACGATCTTTCAAGGAGCGGCTTTTCGATGATGGGCGTTTGCTTGTCGAACTCCCGACCGGTGAATTTGTTGATATCGGTTTACAAGACTTCCTGGATTTTCCAGTGGTGAGGAGGTTCACCGACAGCTTGAAGAAGCTCGTCACCGATGCATCCGCGGCGATTGCGGGCGATCAGAGCAGCATTGTCATGGTGGCCACAGGCGGGGGCGCGAAATTGCCGATGCTACGCGAAATCGCCGAGCAGGGCGTGAATTGCAATGACCGGCGCATAAGCTTCACTTGGCGGGAGCCATCGCCGCCGGGATTGGGGGAGGTCTATCCGGATCTGGTTGAACCCTATCCGCAGATTGCCGTTGCGGTCGGTGGGGCTCTCCCAAGATTGCCGGAACAGAGGTCGAGCGTGGCGTTCGGACTCTCGAACGCTCCGAAGCACGAGATCGTTCACGGTTACAAATAGGTGTCTCGTCCCTAAGGCACGCCGAAACAAAGTACGATTCCGCACACGTTGTCAGAAGACGCTTCGGAAACTCGTCATGGCCGGACTAGTGGATGGCAAGGACAAGCCACAGCCTGACAACGGACACGGGCCGCGATGACTGCTCCGAACTTTCTCCGGCGCTACTTTATCGGTCGCGCTTCTGGAAGATCACCGTCTGCGAAATGGTCCTACTACTTGCCGGACATCGCATAGGTCCGCGCCGACTAAGCTACTGCGGTCGACGTGATCACCATCGGCGTAGCCGACGAGGAGGACGACCGTGCTGCGATGTACTCGGTCTTCGAACCGACGTCGCCCACGGTTTTGTTCATACACAATGTATTTCGAGGCGATTCCTCCGGAGGATTGGTCGCAACTCACCATCGTTGTCATGCGAGGCCCTTCCAGATGCCTCCATGAGTGGCGTGCGGCCGGCACGCGCATCATCGCAACCGTTCTGGAACGACGCCTCCTTCCGGAACGTCGGGGCCGCTCTCGGATGGCCCAAATCACGCGGGACAGGACCGCGCTCCATGCTGCCGCGTTAAACGGGTGGGTCTTTTTCCCGGCAGGCAAACACCGGCGCCACCCTGACGAAGGCCCTAAAACCAGCGCTTGAGGCCGTCGAATTGTGGCAGCGGCCTGCTCAAATCTCCGAAATCGATATTTTCGCTGCTTTTCCATCGGATCACACCGCCGGTCGAGACGCAGTAGGACACCGGCGCGCATGATTCTGAGATCGTGTTCACAGGGTTTGCATCTCGCGACCGCGAAATCGTCGAACTTACCTTTAATAATTCGCCTGCTATCTATCCAATTCGATCCAGATTTCATTTCGCTTATGCTACGCGAGGCATCGCAATGGCCGAGACACAGATTGAGTGGACCGACGCAACGTGGAATCCGGTGGCTGGCTGCTCCATCGTCAGTCTTGGTTGCACCAATTGCTACGCAATGGAAATGGCAAGGCGCCTCGAAGCGATGGGGGTACCGAAGTACAAAGGTCTCGTCCGACGTAGCGGACGTCGAACCGTATGGAACGGCGCGGTCAGGCAAGACGAAGACGCTTTAGGGATTCCGCTGCGCTGGAAGAAGCCGCGCAAAATCTTCGTAAATTCAATGTCTGATCTATTTCACCAGAGCGTTTCCGACGACTTCGTTTGCAAGGTGTGGGCAGTGATGAAGGCGACACCCCACCATCACTACCAGATATTGACCAAACGCCCAGACCGCATGGGGGTTCTACTACGCTCGCTATCCGCTGAAGTTCTGCCCAACGTTTGGCTGGGAACCAGCGTTGAGAATGGCGACGTCCGTGAGAGAATAGATCAGTTACGGAATGTGCCGTCTGCGATCCGATTCATCTCATTTGAACCTCTGATCGGGCCAGTCGGAGATCTCAATCTTGATGGTATTGATTGGGCTATCGTCGGCGGCGAAAGTGGTAGAAACGCCCGCCCGCTGAAAGAGGCGTGGATCGACGAAATATTCGAACAGTGTTCGATGCAACACACGGCATTCTTCTTCAAACAATGGGGCACTTGGGGAAAAGATAATAAGCGAAGATCTAAAAAGGCCAATGGGCGCCTCTACCGGGACCAGCATTGGGATCAGATGCCCGCAGCCGCATCGTAAGGTGATGCTACTTGCCTCAACACGGAAAGCCCTTCGCAATTGCGAGAAACGACGTAGGCCATCCCGACCAGTGTCGGTGGGATTCGAGCATATCCGCCAGATCGACCTTGAAAGTACGGGAATAGTTCCACACGATAGCCCATCGATTCTTGAGGCTTTCGGAGTGTCAGGGTGGGATGAACGGGAAGTACGAATGGAGAATCGGCCGTTCGCTTCCCGTGTTGGGCGCGCACAGCGTCGCTAAACACAATCTCTTCGAACAATACCTCGATATCTATATCGCTCGACTGACGCGTACCCCGAGCCAAACATTCCTAAATCTGACTATCGTGGACGGATTTAGCGGCGGCGGTCTCTATCGCCGCGGCAAGACGGAAATCGATGGCTCACCGCTCAAGCTTCTGGCCGCCGTAGAAGCAGCCGATCGCTCGCTTAAGACGGCCCGCGCAAAAGGCTTTGAGGTCCGCGCCGACTTCTTCTTCATTGATGAAAATCCCCATCACGTTGCGTTTCTGAAGGACCTGCTCGTCAAGCGCGGATTCGCGTCGCGCCTGGGCACCGATATCTTTGTTCGAAATACGGGCTTCTCTGAAGCATGTCCCGAGATCATTGCGCACATTCAAAAGAAGGGAACGGCTCAGAGATCTCTATTTTTCCTCGATCAATACGGATGGAGCGATGTGCGACTCAACACGATCAGGGATATTCTTGGTACGTTGAAGAATCCGGAGGTATTGCTGACTTTCGCTGTCGACGCGCTGATCGACTTTCTCTCGGTCAAAACGGCTGAGACGCAGGCGTTGATGAACATCGACCTGAACCGCGAGGACGTCCGGGCTCTGACCAGTTTGAGATCCGAAGAAGGCTGGCGCTACCTTATACAAAACGGCCTGTACCGGCATGTCCAGTCCCGAACGGGTTCCAGGTTTTATACGCCTTTCTTCATTTACTCGGCCGAGGCTCATAGGTCCTATTGGCTTCTCCATCTGTCGAACCATCGACAGGCTCGAGACGAGATGGGCAAGCTGCACTGGAAATTGACCAACTCCTTCCAGCACCTCGGGCGGGCTGGCTTCCATGCCTTGGGATACGATCCGTCAAAGGATCTTCGTCAAGGGCTTATGAGCTTCATGTTTGACGACGATGCCATGAAGCGCTCGGAAAGCGCGGTCCTGGAGCAGCTGCCTCGAATGATCCACAAGGCGGATCATGCCGGTGGACTGGTCGTCGAAGATCTCTTTGCCGGTCATTGCAACGATACGCCCGTCACGTCCGAGATCCTCAGCAGGCAACTCGTCGCGCTCAGAGACGAGGGCGAGATCGAAATTCTTTCGCCCGAAGGCAGCCTTAAGCCTCGGTCCAAGACGGTCGGATGGAGTGACCGGTTGATCCTGCCGCGCGAACGCTCGATGTTTAGCCGACTGGGACTTGAATGATTGGGAATCCGCTACGGTTTGTCAGACGCGCCCGGTGCTGTTGCACGACCGACGGCATCGTGATCGACATGCATTCTGGCGGGACGTGAGCGATTCGAGATGCGCATTAGAGATTTACCGAGACCTGTCACGGCAGCCAAAGCCGATTGGCTGCCTGGCACACACTGGATCGGCTTCACTCCGAGGGACGGCTCGACTAACGCAAGAGAAAAACGACGCGCGGCGATTAACTCGCAACTCAACGGCGGTTACGTCATCGAGTACGTGACACTTAAGTTTGATGATCCAAATCCGGGATTCAAAGCGAATCCGCGGTACATAACCGAGAAGGCTGCCCACAGTAAATTGGCTGGAAAATTCATAGCTGTACACAAGCTTCGGCCTTCGTCACGGCCTCTCAGCACTATCCTTGGGGACAAGGAGTTCGATGAATTACAGGATATGTGGGCCGATGGCGATAAAAGGTACCGCTGGTCGGTCGCTTTTCCGATCATCGAGAGTTACTCGATCGTTTCGCTTCCCTACGCAAATGAGGTGCTCTCACCTGGGGCAATGCAACGTGTTTTTGCGCACCCGTCTGGGACGTTGCGCCCCCTGAACGATGAAGAGCGAGATCAAATCGCGGATTTGGAGTTAGAACCTCGTCATGTGCTCAATGCGTGGATCGGGATCGAGGACGAGGCGGATATGGCTGAACGAAGTCAGATCAACCCCGAAACAGTCAAGCTGATCAACGGCGATCTCGCTTTTGCTGCGCTAGAGGGCATGAGCGATGAACAGAAGGCCAAGACCCGAAAACGTGCCGCTTGGCTGGCAGATCGTTTTGTTAAAAATCGCGTGAAGACACGAACTCTCCACTGCGACAATTGCAACTTCGATCCATCGTCGAGGATCGTGGACACGTCAATTTCGCCACGATCCCTGCTCGATGTTCATCATATGAACCCGCTAGAAGAGGGAATACGCTATACGACAGAAGCGGACTTCTGTCTGGTTTGCCCGAATTGCCATCGCTTCATGCATCGTCTCGCACGAACGCTCAAGGACCCTCAAGCAAGAGCAAAAGCGTTGAGACCTGCGGAGACGCTCGATGCAAGTGGGGTCCCACGATGATTGAAGACCTCAAGGAAAAGCTGCGTTCACAACCTCTTCGGATTGGCGTTTCAACGCGCGCTCTTTTCGATCTTGAAGAGGAACATCGTGTCTTTGTGTCGGATGGTGTCTATGCCTATGCCCAGATGCAGCGGGACAGGGAGGACGCAATTGTCCAGAAAGGTGCTGGCTTCGAGGTTATCGAGCGGCTTCTCAAGTTGAATGAGCCAGGCATGAAGCCGTATGTGCAGGTCGTGCTACTGTCGAAGAACTCTCCAGACCTCTCCTTGCGCGCGTTTCATTCCATCGAACACTATGGGCTAACCGTCAATACGGGGAGTTTTACCAGCGGTGCATCGTTGGGACCATTCATCCCTGTTTGGGAAATTGACCTTTTTCTTTCAAACGACCACGCCGATGTCGAGGCCGCCGTAAACGTTAAGGCTGCTGCTGCCCGGCTGGTTCCAGTATCGCAATCTTGGGAGCGCGCGACTGACGATGAAGTCCGTATCGCATTCGACGGTGACGCCGTTGTTTTCAGCGCAGAATCCGATGAAATCTACAAACAGCATGGTATTGAGCATTTCGCAAACACGAACAGGAGAATGCCAAGAAACCGATGCACGGCGGTCCATTCGGCGAATTTCTCAAGAAGCTTTCAATCCTTCGCGAGATTTACATGCGCGACGATGGCGTCAGTAAGGTGCGCATAGGAATAGTCACCGCCCGAGATAGGGCCGCTCACGCCCGCGTCGTCCATACACTACGTGCATGGGGAACTCCGGCAGACGAGGCTCATTTCGTAGGTGCCTGGCCCAAAGGTCCGATTCTGAAGGCTTTCGGTGCCCACATCTTTTTTGACGATCAGGAGAAACACGTATTGGGAGCAGCGAGCGTTGTCCCTGCTGGACACGTCCCAGGGCCGTACCAACCAGAAGATCCAATCATTCCGGCCTAGCGAAAAAGGTGCTCACCGACTGCGGAGTCTGTTGCGGTCTCTGCTTCTCCTAAGAGCCTTGAGCACCTTACTAAGCCATTGACGAGGCTCCGCCGGCTTTGTATCCACATCGGAAGCCCGAGGCAGATGCATCATCAGTAAATTCAATAACTTACACCTTGTTTGGCAGAGAATCCCACTCTCTCCGCCAGCACCCCTCCTAACCAGCTGATCTATTTGCGAGCCAGCCGTCGTCCTTCCGCGCCCCGCGCGCGGTAACAGGATGACGTCTGCGTCGACGGCTGGGTTTTTAGCGAGCCTCTATCGGCGGGCTGGGATTGGAAAAGGAACCTCACGCTCTGGAAGGCGGCCCATTCTTGAATGGCGCAAAGTCTGGCAAGGCCAAGATGGCCTAATACGTCAGGCTCGTTGGCTTGATTTAAGCTTGAATTATTGGGTAGCCTTTTTGCGTCGCGTCCGGGGCATCAATTGCGTAGATCTCGAATTGTTATCGCTGCTGCGTCTGTCGGAGCCCTCGCTGCGGCCCTGACGTTATGCGCGTATGTTCGAGAGCCTCAAAAGGTAGTGAGCTTCTTTAAGGCCAAAAATCCAAGTGGTCCCCAGCTCGACGACGTCTCGTTCGTTCAGCGTTTTCCGCAAGCGTTTGATTTTGAAGTGTCGGCTTCTAATGTCGAATTAGAAGTTCAGCGGGCTAAGTCGCAGCTCGCGCAAGCAATGCGATCGCAACCAGTGCTTCCCGCCGACAGCTCGCTCGGAATCTCGGCGGCGAATGGAAAAGTGCCGCTACCGAGAGTCCGGCCGTCGGCGGCCAATTTGATTGCTGTGTCTCTGCCCGATCAAGCGTCAACACCGTCTGATCCTTTGTCCAACGTAAGCGCAGCACTTAAAAAAGTCTTCGCGATGCTACAGCCGTCTGAAACTGTTTTGGCATCTGCGTCACCCGAGGGCGGAATCTCCGGTGACGGAAAGGACAGTGCACCTCCAACGTTGGCGGAAACGCGAACGGCGCTTTACGATATTTCCGCGCGCACCGTTTACATGCCCGATGGAACGAGGCTCGAGGCTCACTCCGGACTTGGCGAGCTGATGGACGATCCGACGCAAGTCCACGTCCATGATCGAGGTGCGACGCCGCCGCAGATATATGAACTGAGCAAGCGAGAGAAGCCGTTCCACGGCGTCGAAGCATTGCGAATGAAGCCGGTGGGTCAAGGTGATCTGTTTGGCCGCTCAGGATTGCTTACACACAGCTACCTGATGGGACCAAAGGGAGATTCGAACGGTTGCGTATCGTTCAAGGACTACGCAACGTTCCTGCAGGCCTACAAAGCAGGCGCCGTGAAGCGATTGATCGTCGTACCGAGCCTGGCGGATCCGACTGTCATGGTGGCACAGAAAACGTAGGTGTGCCGTGTCTGTGAATACTCAGATATCGCACCGGCTTAAGATTGATCTTCAGAACTAATTTTCGCCCAGATTTAGATTGGTAGTATGCCAACGCCGAATCGGGGGATTCGCATATGACACCCAGTGACTACGCGCGAATGGCGAAAAATTGCGCTGAGCGAGCTGACGCCTTGGAGCCCGGCCCGAAGAGAGACGAGCTGCTCAAGAAAGCACAGCAGTTTCGTTTTTACGCGAAGGTCGAAAATTGGGTGGCGTCACCGGGACTGCAACCCCCCGGATTAATTCCCGCGCAGTCAGAGCGGCAAACGCCTTAGTGCCTGGAAGACCGGACGCAGATAGTCCAGTATTTTTGGCGGGTTCTCCGTCATCGGAAAATGCCCGAGCTCGGGCATCTCTGTGACCACGGCGCCTTCGATCCATTCGGCGAGCGCGTAGGCGTCGCTCACGGTGGCAGAGAAGTCGTAGTGACCGATCAGGAGATGGACGGGGATCTTGTGGCCATCGATGAGCTTGGCGGTCTGCTCGCCGTCGAACTCGTCCGAATAGAAAGCTAGATCGCCGTCATAGATGCCCGGCGCACCCTGCGAATAGATCCATGCGGCGCGTCGGCGATCCTCAGCGGGGCTGGACGGGCTCATCAATCCGCGCACATAGGCTGCCGAATGCCAGCCGCCATTGACGCCTGCATGGGTGAGATAGTCGTTGCGACGTCCGCGTGGGCGCAGAGGCGCTTCGAGTGCGATCACGGCCTTTACGAGATCAGGCCGCTCTGCGGCGAGCGCCATGGCGATGCCCGCGCCCATCGAGCAGCCCATCACCACAACGGGTTCGCCGATCGCCTGTTCGATAAAGCTCGCGCACCAGTCCAGATAGGTCGGCTGATCGAGCTGATAGATGCTGCCGTCCCAACCGATAGGTGGCATGGAGCGGCCATGATGCGGCATGTCGAAGCCGATCAGGCGCCAGTCGCGCCCGAGTTCGGGATCGCACATCACGCCGTGAAACTGCCGCGTATCTGCTCCGGCTGTGTGGAGGCATAGCACTGGCCTGCCGGTGCCCGTGGCCTCTGAATAGATTTCGGCAATCTGCCCGCCGGCGCTGTGCACGCGGTGATAGCGGCCCTCAAGACGCGTGAGATCGACTTCGACGGCATGCGCGGCCGGCATCGTCAGATTCGCGAACACGGCTTCGAGAAACGCGCGGGCCTGCGCAATAACCAGCGCATCGCCGGTCACGGTGAAGCTGGCGTTGCGCAGCTGGATCGATGAAAACGAATGATAGGTCGGTGGCGGGCAGGGGGCCAGCACCTTCTGCCATGCTGTGGCTGGTCCGGACAGCGCGATGTCTGGCGCATTGCTGGGTATACTGACAACCGGCTGGTTGTTGCGACAAGCAATTGCGACGGCGGCTTCGTCGATCCCAAACTGAACTTCAAGATCCAGTCCGCGCGCAAAGGACTGCACCTCCGGCGCGGCAATCGCGACCGCAAGTCGATTGCGAAGCTCGTCGATCAGGCCCATGCCCGGTGTCACCTACTTCCTGGCAGTGAGATAGCGGCCGATCTCGACATGGTCGGCCGACGGTCCGAGTTTCTCCAGCGCGGCATCCCACAGCGCGGCGACTTCATCTGCCAGCGGCGCGTTGACGCCGATCTGGTGGGCGAGTTCGTCGGCGGTGCGGATATCTTTCGCCATCAAAGCAAGCGCAAAGCCCGATGTGTATTTCTCGGGAATGATGAATTGCTTGAGCTTGTTCTCGGTCGAATTGTTGCGCCCGGTCGAGGCATTCAGCACGTCGACGAGGACATTCGGATCAATGCCGAACTGTCCACCGATGGCAACGGCTTCGGCGGCAGCGGCGAGGCCTGCTGCCGAGACGTAGTTGTTCAGCGCTTTGGCGGCATGACCGGAGCCGAGCGGACCGGTGCGGAACACTGACTTACCCATGGCATTCAGCACGGGATCGGCGCGATCGATGGTCTTGCCGTCACCGCCGGCCATGATCGCCAGTGTGCCGTCGATGGCGCGCTTCACGCCGCCCGACACCGGCGCGTCGATGAAAGCGAGACCCGCTGCGATCAGCTCTTCGCCGAGCGCACGCGTGCCCATCGGCGCGGATGAGCTCATGTCGATCACCACCGTACCCGGTGCGAGCTTCGCCTTGAAGCCTTCGACGGCGGCGCGCACGATCTTGCCATCGGGCAGCAAAGTAATGACGGCGGCTGCATCCTTGACAGCTTCATCGACCGTCGCCGCTGACGTGCCGCCGGCTTCGGCATATTTGGCACGTGCTTCGGCGAACGTATCGAAGCCAACCACCTGATAGCCCGCGCGCGCAATGCATGCGGCCATGGGGCGTCCCATATTGCCGAGGCCGATGACGGCGATCTTGGCGGGCGGATTGATGGTGGCTGAATTTGACACGGGCGTTCCTCTTCAAGTTCTTATTGTATTCGATATTGGGCGCAGCAGCTGATCGCGCCGGTCAGGGATTATCGCGCCGCAACGCTTCCAGCGCTATCGCGGCGGCATTCTTGATGTGCTGGACGCAAGCCTGCTCGGCGCCATCTTCGTCGCCGGCCTCGATCGCGACAAGGATGGTCTCGATTTCGGCAAGACTGCGGCCGATGCGATTGGACTGGGTCATCGATGTCATGCGCAGTACCGTGACGCGGTTCAGCAGCATCTTCAGAAAGCGTTCGACGAAAACATTGCCGCAGCCTTCGAGCAGCGCGGCATAGAATTCAGTCTTGGCGGCCAGCAGGTCGCTGCGGTCTTCCTGACCGGCAACTGCGCCCATCTGGATAAACTGTTTGCGCAACCGTCCGATAATCTCCGGGTCGCGTAGCCGCGCACATTCGCGGCCGGCATAACCCTCCAGCAGCGCGCGCAAATCATAGAGCTGCTCGGCTTCCTCGACGCTGATGGTGCTGACAATGGGGCCGCGATGCGGGATCGTGGTGACGAGACCCTCTGCCTCCAGTTGCCGGAGCGCCTCGCGGATCGAGGTACGGCCGACGCCGACCTGCTCGCACAACTCGCGCTCGATCAACCGCTGCCCGGGCTTGAATAGCCCACTGCCGATTGCAGAGCGCAGGCGATTTTCAACCAACAGTCGCAGGCTGGTCGATTCCCGCGAGACATTCAGGTCCGATTCGATCTTTGCCATGCGTCAAGTTGACCGCCTATCAGACAATCTGTCAAGCAGCTTGACCGCTCGTCTGTTTTATGTCGAATTGCCGACGAAGCCGCAAAGGCCGTTATGCATTCGGAGAAAACGCCCATGTCCAAGACAACCTCCCATCGTGGTGGCCTGAGCCGCCGCACGCTGCTCGCCGGAACCGCGTCGCTGCTGGCGAGCCCGATGGTGCTGTCGCCCGCCCGCGCGCAGGCGAAGCCGGTCAATATCGGCGTGATCATGCCGCTGTCGGGCGCCAATGCGCAGTTCGGCATCAATTCGCGCAACGGCATCGAACTGGTGGCCGATGAAATCAACGCAGCCGGCGGCATCAAGGCGCTCGGCGGTGCCAAGATCAATCTGATCGTGGCCGATGCGACGTCGACGCCCACTACGGCGGGCACGGTCGCACAGCGCCTCATCACCCAGAACGAAGTGACCGCGATCCTCGGCGCATTCGCGTCATCGCTGACCATTGCCATTTCGGAAGTCACGGAGCGTCGCGACATTCCGCTGCTCACCATGTCTTTCGCCGACCAGATCACCGGTCGCGGCTTCAAGAACATCTTCCAGATCGTCGCCAAGGCCTCTGCGCTCGGCAAGGCGCAGCTCGACTACACGCTGGCGATTGCGCAGGCATCCGGCGCCAAGATCGACAAGATCGCGATCATGTATGAAGACACCGCTTATGGCACCGCGCAGGCGGCTGGCCTTCGTGCCGCTGCCAAGGCAGCCAATATCGACATCGCGATGGACGATGCCTATCCGCTGGGAATCACCGACACCACGCCGCTGATCAACAAGCTGCGCGCGTCCGGCGCTCAGGCCGTCTTCCCGGTATCCTATCTCAATGACAGCCTGCTGCTGATCCGCACCATGCGCCAGCAGCGCATCACGATCCCGGCCATCGGCGGCGCTGCCGGTTATGTGATTCCGGATTTCGAGAAGGGTCTCGGCGAATTCGCCGAGAACGTGCTCTCGATCGCACCGGCCAATTACGATCTCGCCCCCGATCTCACCGAGCGTTTCCGCAAGCGCTTCGGCTACTTCATGGTGCATGAAGCGCTCGAGCATGCGGTTGCACTCGATGTCCTGGTGCAGGCTATCGAGAAGGCGAAGTCGGCCAAGGCCGAGGACGTCACCATGGCGCTGCGCGGTGCGAAGTTCACCGGCGGCTGGACCAAGGC
>Ga0209564_1002795_pt1 | contig 13026 bp, 12 predicted proteins | sample AraplaCol_mMF_r2_FD_184272 | JGI IMG/M metagenome (GOLD analysis project Ga0209564, IMG submission 184272) | Arabidopsis root microbial communities from North Carolina, USA - plate scrape MF_Col_mMF_r2 (SPAdes) (version 3) | ecosystem: Host-associated > Plants > Roots > Endosphere | place: USA... | reverse complement strand
ACCTCATGCTCAGATGGTCCCCGTCTTCCCGGCAAGACGGCTTGCCGAACCGTTGCGCGTCAGGAGCAACAGCGTCGCGACGCTCACGAGTGTAAGAATGGCGAGCGGCATCAATGCCAGCGCGTAGCTACCCGTCGCGTCCTTCACCCATCCATAGACGTTCACCATCAGGCCGCCGCCGAGCAGGTTCGCGATCGCGTTGACAGTCGCAAGGCCTGCTGCCACGGCGCTGTTCGACAGCATGTCCGTGGCCAGTGCCCAGAACGGGCCCTTGAAGGAATACGCGCCGACGAGCACCCCGCACAGCATGCAGATCGTCGGCAGGAGCGAGCCGCTTAGCGACGTCGCGAACAGGCCCGCACCGATCAGCAGCATCGGCACGACGGTGTGCCAGCGGCGCTCGCCCAGCCGGTCCGAGCGGCGCCCCCAGTAGACCATCAGGACGGAAGCCACCGCGTACGGAACCGAGTTCAGCAAGCCCGTCTGCATGACGGAAAGCCCAAACGACTTGAGCAGTTGCGGCTGCCATACCGACAGCGTGCTGCCCGCCGCCGACGCGCAGGTATCGACGAGCGCGAGACACAACACATAGCGATTGCGGAACAGTTGCGCGAGCGGCAGCGACGGCACCTTCTTCGGCGCCTTGTGTTCGCTGACGAGCGCGTTGACGAGCCACGTGCGCTCGTCGTCGTCGAGCCATCTCGCGTTCTCAGGCTTGTTGGTCAGCATGAACAGACAGGCGATGCCGAGCAGCACGGTCGGAATGCCTTCGAGAATGAACAGCCAGTGCCACCCGCGCAGTCCCCCGAATCCGTCCATCTGCAGGAGCAGCGCCGAAATCGGCGAGCCGATGAAACTCGCGGCCGGAATCGCGACCATGAAGGTCGCCACGATGCGCGCGCGGTACGACGCCGGAATCCAGTACGACAGATACAGCAGCACGCCGGGAAAGAAGCCCGCTTCGGCGGCGCCAAGCAGAAAGCGCAGGATGTAGAACGTCGTCGCGTTATGCACGAGCGCGGTCGCCGCTGACACGATGCCCCACGTGATCATGATGCGCGCGATCCAGATGCGCGCACCGTACTTTTGCAGCGCGAGATTGCTCGGCACTTCACAAAAGAAGTACGAAATGAAGAACAGACTGCTGCCGAATCCGAAGACCTTCGCCGACATGCCAAGGTCATGATTCATCTGCAGAGACGCCATGCCCACGTTGCCCCGGTCGATAAAGGCAAGCAGGTAGCACACCATCAGAAAGGGAATGAGTCGCCAGACGACCTTTCGTATCGTCCGGCGCTCGATCGCGGACCTGTCCATGAAACCGGTTTGCATCGTCGTCTCCGTTTATTGTGCGCCTATGCGCTGATTCGTGAATCGCTGCCACGCAATGACGGCGATGACGCCGCTGGCAAGCACCGCTGCCATTGCTGCAAAGGTATGTCGGACACCAAGCGCTTCGGACGCGGTCCCGACGAGCAGATAGCCGAACGGCATCGTGCCGTTGTAGGCCATCCCATACATGCCGACGAGCCCGCCGCGCACGTGTTCGGGACACTGCCGCTGGATGGTCGCGTTCGTCGACGTGGCCGCAAAAGTGAGGCTGAAGCCGAGCGCGTAGAAAGCCGGGATCGTTGCTGCCGCTTCCGACGTCGCGGCGAGCGACGCAAGCGCGCCGACGGCTGTCCACGGCGCCCACGCGATGAATCGTCGCGAGGCCGTCGGACCAATCGCCGAGGAAAGCAGGATCGCCGCGCTCAACGAACCCGCACCGGCGCAAGCGAAGAACACGCCCGTAAAGCGCGCCGCGTCATGAAACCCCTGATCAGCGAGCAGCGGTACGAGCGTCTGATAGCTGCCGGCGAACAAACCGATGCACGCGAGGATCGGCAGATAGCGCGCGGAGAACATATCGGACATCACATAGCCCACCGCGTCGCGCAGGCTGCTGTCCGCCCGCGCGGGCCGCGCCGCGGAGGCCGTTCTGATCGAACGCACGCACGTCGCCATGAAGCAGAGCGCGAACGCGTAGATCACAAACGATGTTCTGGGTCCGAGCGTCGGATAGACAAAGCCTGCAATCGTCGGCCCCACCATGCGGCCGACGTTGTAGACCATCGTGTTCATCGCGACGGCATTCGACGTATGAGCGGGATCTTCCAGGCTCGTGAGCAGCAGAACCTGGCGCGCGGGTGTTTCGATCGCACTCGACACGCCGATGGCGAGCGCATGCGCGAGGATCAGTTTCACACCGAGCACACCCAGCAGCGACAGCGTGAAGAGACTGCCCGTGAGTATCAGCGAGGTCGTGAGCACGCACAGGGTCGCGCGCTTCGCATTGGCCGAACTGATCCGCGAGCCTGCAACCGGTGCGACGATCAGTTGCGGTCCGTACAGCAGGAAGTTCAGCAGCGCGAGAATCGCCGCCGACCCCGACAGGTGATACACGAGCAGGTTCAGCGTGACGTTCTGCGTCCAGCTTCCCAGCACGGACGCGACCTGTCCGCTCAGATACCGACGCAGCGATGCTTCCGCAAGGGCTGGAAAAAGCCTGCTGACGAAGCCGGTTTGTGCAGTCATCGTCACGACAGCGCCTTGCCGCGCGTTTCCGGCGCGAAAAACACCACCACGGCAGCGGCGATGAATGCGACGATCGTCGTCGCGAGGCCCAGCACGAAACCGCCCGAGGTCGACGCGAGTGCGCCGATGATCAACGGTGCGATAAAGCCGCCGAGCCGGCCACCGTTATATGCGAGGCCCATCAGAAATCCGCGCGATGCCGTATCGCCGATGATCTCCGCGAGAAACGGGCCTGCGCCGGCGAAGATACCGTTCACGCTGAAGCCAGTCAGAAAAATCGCGACCATCAGCAGCAGCGCATCCGATGACAGGATGTACACGCCGACCGCGGCCGCGCCGACCAGCAGATAGGCAAGGAACATCGGCCGCCGTCCGAGCCGGTCGACGAATGCCGAGAACAGCAGGAACCCGCTGATCGCACCGAATTGCAGCGCGAGCACAAACTTCAGGCTATGTACGAAGTCGAGATGCTTCACCGTGACAAGAAACGTTGGCGTCCACGTAAAGACGCCCCAGTACAGATACTGCAGGAAAAAGATGAAGCCAAACGCCGTCACCAGTCCGCGCACATTGAGCTTGTCACCGCTTGCTGCCGCCACGCGCTGAACTGACGACCTCGCCTGCCTGCGCTCCAGCCAGATCGGCGATTCAGGCGTTTTTCTCGCGACCCAGAACAGAATGAAAAACGGTGACGCACCGATCAGAAACAGTAGACGCCAGCTGTTTCCACCGAGTCCGCCGTTCACGCCGCTGACGATTCCCGAGATCGTGATGGCGAGAATCGCGCCGATGGGCAAACCCATCTGCATCAGTGCCCCGCCCTTGCCGCGCCGGCTCGCGTGCCATGTCTCGGCAATGAGCGCTGCACCCGCCGTCCACGTGCCGCCCATGCCCAAAGCGCCGAAAAACCGCAATGTAGCGAACCAGTGTTCGTTCGGCGCAAACGCGATCAGGCCGGAGAACAGCGAATAGATGCCGACGCACAGCAACGCGGTACGCACGCGCCCCAAGCGGTCCGACACATAACCGAACAGAATGCCGCCGATGATCTGTCCGGCCGCCGTGATGCTCGTAAAAAGGCCGAGCTGCGCCTTGCTCAAGCCGAACTGAAGGGCCAACGTCGGTAGAAGAAGCGAAAGCAGGAACGAGTCATAGCTCTCGAACGTCCAGCCGAGTCCCGCGAGTGACAACGAGCGCCACTCGGTACCCGTGATGTTCTTTAATCCCTTGGCTTGCGATCCCTCCGGGAATTCGGTGGCCGCAACCGTTGCGCTCGTCTTCATGTGTTGTCTCCTGCAATCGCCAGGCGATAGGTCGTCGCCGCAGTCCGGCTGAAGAGCGCGGTCTTGTCATCGGCGGACATCGCGGACGCGAGCCGTTTGAAGGCGTTCCACAGCACGCCGTAACTGAACATCCCTTTGTCGACGGGAAAATTGCTTTCGAACATGCAGCGGTCCACACCGAACAGTTCGACGCAAACATCGAAATACGGGCGCCACGCGGCGGCCAGTTGCTCGGACGAAGGCGGCAGCGCGCGCGTGGCGAAGTCGAAGCCGAACACGTTCATCCCTGCGCCGCCGAGCTTGATGCGGGTGTTGGGCAGGCTCGCAAGCCGTGCAAGTTTTTGCTTCCATTCGGCAAGCACAGCCGCGCGCTGTCCGGCGTGCGGACCCACGCCGAGCGGACCGCCAAAATGGTCGATGACGACAGTCACGTCTTGTGCAGCACGCGCGAGTTCATACAGATCGTCGAGTTGCGTGTGGTAGACCCACGCATCGAGCGACAGACCGAAGCGGCCGAGTGTCCTGACACCCTGCCGGAACGCCGGATTCGTCATCTGGTCACGCGGCGGCGTCACCGGGCTCGAACTCACCTCGGGACTCGCATGCCACGCGAGCGGATTGCGTATGCCTCGCAGACGTCCGCCCGATACCTGCAGCATCGCTTCAAGCACGCCATCGAGTTCTGCGCCCAGCGTCAGATCCGCGCCACCGACGATCGCCTCGCAGCAGCGCGCCTGCCCATACGCGCCGCTTGCGAACATCGCAGCGACGCCCGTGGCGAACTCGACCTCGCCAAGCGGCTTCATGGCTTCCGGACCGTCCTGTCGCAACATCGAGCGGCATTGCACGTAGACCGTCGAGACGACCCGATGCCCACTCGCCAGATCCCTGCCGAACTCATCCGCGAGATACCGTCCGGTCTGACGGTCCCACAGATGATGATGCGCATCGACGATGGCAAGCGCCGGTTCGAGCACCGGCTCGTCGCGCAGCGCGAGCCACTCGGGTCGGACAGGCAAATGAGGCGCGTGCACGATCTGCATGGCTTCTCCTCAGAATTTCTGGCGCATGCCGATGACCACGCCCGTCTGGTTGTGTCCGGCCGCGACCGTTCCATAACCGTTCACGCCGAGCGCGGAGCCGTCCTTGTTGCGCGCGAAGCCCGCCGTCGCGTAGACATCGGTGCGCTTGGACAGCAGGTAGTCGGCGCAAAGCACAGCGAGCCATGGATCGGCACCCGTCGAGTGCACGTCCTGGTAGTAGCCGGTAGCCGTCAGGACAAACGCCGGCGTGACGAAGTACTGCGCGCCCGCCCAGTAAAGATTCGCAGCGCTCGCTTCGGAGCCGTTCGCAACGACGATCGGGTTCGCAGGCAGGAACGCATTCGACGCACGCAGATAGCGGTAGCCCGCGAAGCCTTTCAGCCGTCCAATCTGATACGAAGCGGCTGCTGTCGCGCGACGCTCAGTCCCCGTGTTGCTTGCGAGCGTGTTGCTGTTGCGCTGCTCATAGGAGACGCTTGCCGCGAGCGGACCTTGCGCGAACGTCAGCGCGCCGCTGAAAAAGCGCCCGGTGATTTCGGCGCCCGGCACTTCGGCGCCGTAACCTGTGTCGTAGCGCGTGCTGTACATCGCCTGTGCCGTCAACGGGCCGAATACGCCCGTGTATTTTGCCGAGTTGTCGATTCGCGCGGCCATCGCGTAGTCGAGCGACAACACCGAGTAGCGCGACGATGCACCCATCGGATCGAACGCCACCGCCTGTTCGTAGAGCAGTGCGTTCTGCCGGCCGAAGGTCAACTGCTGGCCTTTATACGACAGGCCGACCCACGCCTGACGCCCGAACAGCCGCGCCGTCGTCGTCGCGTTCGCGCCCAGACCTTTGGTCGATTGCGCGGTCGTGCCGTCATTGATGTTGAAGCCATTCTCCAACTGGAAGATTGCCTTCATGCCGCCGCCAAGGTCTTCGGCGCCCTTCAGTCCCCAGCGCGAGCCGGACAGGTTGCCCGACACTTCGCGCGTCTGTGCGCCGCCAGCACTTGTATTGTTGATGTGCTCGATGCCAACGTCTGCGATGCCGTACAGCGTGACGCTGCTTTGCGCATGCGCGGTGCCGCAGGTCAGGCTCACCCCTGCGGCTGCGAGTGCGCCGAGCATCAGGCGGGCGTTCGTGTTGACGTTGTGGCTGGCTTTGTTGAACAGCATGGAGTCTCCTGAAAGTGTTTATGGATTGGTTTTGAGAGCGTGGATCACACCTTGTTTGCCAAAGACGCCTCGCCTGCGTCGGCGCCTGGATCACCGAGCCAGGCGATGGTCAAGGCACCGAGCAGCAGCACACCTGAGACGGCGAGCAACGGCACGGTGAAGCCGCCTGAGACCTGCTTGAGCGCGCCGATCATCGACGGACCGACGAAGCCGCCGAGATTGCCCACCGAGACGATCAGCGCGAGGCCACCGGCAGCGGCTCGGCCCGTAAGGAAGCCCGACGGAATAGCCCAGTACGTCGCCTGAAACGCGAGGATGCCGCTCACCGTGAAGCAGAGTGCAATCAGCTTGAGCACGGGCGTGTCGACGAACGTACTTGCGCACAGCGCGACGGCCGCCACGACCAGCGCGCCGGCCACATACGGAATGCGGTTCGCCGCGCGATTGGCGACGCGCGCCCACCACACCATCCCGACCGCGCCGATCGCATACGGAATCGCCGTGAGCCAGCCGACGACCGCGTGCTCGACGCCGAACTGCTTGATGATTTGCGGCATCCACAGACCGACGCCAAGCGAGCCGACGATGCCGCAGAAATTGACGAACGCAAGCACGAACACGCGCCAGTTGGTCATCGCATCGCGCAGCGTGCTGCCGTGACGCGCGCCGATGTCGCCCTGTTCGAGCGCGAGACGCTTCGCAAGCGACGACTTCTCTGCGTCGCTCAGCCACTTCGCCTTTTCGGGACGGTCGGCCAGCACGAACAGACAGGCAATGCCAAGGACCACAGCCGGCACGCCCTCGATCAGCAGCAACCACTGCCAGCTACGCAGCCCGTGCAGACCGCCCAGTTCGAGCAAGGCACCCGAGACGGGGGAACCGATCATGTTCGCCACGGGAATGCCGACGAGAAACGCAGCCGTCACCTTCGCGCGCCACTTGCCCGGAAACCAGTGCGTGAAATACAGATAGATGCCGGGCGTGAAGCCCGCTTCGGCGAGACCGAGCAGGAACCGTGCGGCGGCGAAACTCTTCGGGCCGACGACGAACGCCGTCGCCATCGAAAAAAGACCCCACGTGATCATGATGCGCGCGATCCACACGCGCGCCCCAACCTTCTGCATGATCAGGTTGCTTGGAATCTCGAAGAGAAAATAGCCGACGAAGAACAGCCCCGCACCGAAGCCGAACTGCTCGGCTGTCAGACCGAGATCCTTGTTCATCGTAAGCGCGGCGAACCCGACGTTCGTCCGATCGAGGTAGCTGATGACGTAGCAGATGAAAATGAACGGCAGAATTCGCCGGAACGCCTTGGCGAGCGTGCGCTCGCTGGCTGCGTAGTCTTCGTGCGCAATGCCCTGGACGGGTGCTGCGTCGGCGCGCCGCGCGGCGCCCTCGGCGCTCAAGGTGTGCGAAATCGTCATGCTTGCCTCCTCCAACGCGCTGCTGTCGGCGCGATGTATCGATAGTTGGCGGGCGGAGCGCCCGCCGCGCCTCAGACGGCCTGCTTCGCCCTGTTGGGCAATGGACCGGCAATCGTCATTTCGGCTTTAAGAACCGTCCCAGAAACAGATTCGGTCATGAAGAGCGTCTTCATCTCTGGGCCGCCGAAGCAGAGGTTCGTGAGCGAAGCGCCTGCGGGGCTCGTCAGGATCTCGACGGGTTCGGCACGATGGTTCAGCACCCACGCGCGACCGAGCCCCGGGTTCGCGACGAAGAGCCGACCTTCGGTATCGATGGTCAGACCGTCCGGACCGCTCGGACCGTAGGAGGTGAAGAACTGCCCGACCTTGCTGACGGAACCATCGGCCTGAAGCGGCACGCGCCACACGCAGTTCCCGCGCGTCATGCCGACGAACAGGACCTTCTCGTCGGGCGACAGCACAAGTCCGTTGGGGCTCGGGCAATTGCCGAGCAGCATGTCGAGCTTGCCGTCCACCGACAGCCGGTACACGCGGCCGGTCGGATCGTGCAGACCGGTTTGGCCCTGATCGGTGAAATACAGGTTGCCGTTCGAATCGAACGTGAGATCGTTCACGCCTCTGAAGCGCTCGGAATTGCGCCGCTCGAGAAGCGGGCGCACTTCGCCACTAGCGATGTCGAGCAGCATCAGACCATTTCGATAGTCGGTGATGAGCAGACGCGCTTCGTCGTAACGCTTCATGCCATTCGGCTCGCCGTCGTATTGCACGACGAGTTCCCACTCGCCCGAAGGCGAAATCCTGAAAACGCGGCCGTGCGGGATGTCGGTCACGAACAGATAGCCTTCCGGGTCCCACACCGGGCCTTCGAGGAAGGAATCCGTAGCGAGGCCGCCGCGATTCGCGCGTGCCCAATCGGTCTGCACATCGGGTTTGCGGAATTTGTCCGGCATACGCGTGAAGACTTCGGCTGTGCGTACTTCGGGCGAGATGAGATAGAACATGGTGGACCTTCTCGTGCGAACGTCAGGCTGCGTTGCGGGCGCGTTCGTCGATGACGGCAAGAACATTGGCGGCAGCGCCCTTGCCCATGTTCACGTATGCGGCATCGCTCACGCCGCCGATGTGCGGCGACAGGATCGCGTTTGCGATCTGCTGGAACGGATGCGGATTCGTCATCGGTTCGACGTCGAAGCTGTCGAGACCTGCCGAGCGCAACTGGCCGCTTGCGAGTGCGTCGGCGAGCGCGGCTTCGTCGATCAGACCGCCACGCGCCGTGTTGACGAGAATCGCACCGCGCTTGAAACGCGCGAACGTGTCGCGGTTGAGCATCTGCCGGTTCTCGGCCGTCAGTGGACAATGCAACGAGATGACGTCCGATGCGGCGTACAGGTCGTCGAGCGCGACGAGCTTTACGCCAGCTGGCACTTCTTTCGCGTACGGATCAAACGCAAGCACGTTCATGCCGAACGCAGCGCCGATCGCCGCCACGCGTCGGCCGATCGCGCCCAATCCGACCAGGCCGAGCGTGCTTCCATCCAGTTCAACGGACTTGTGCGTGGATTTATCCCAGTGACCCGCGCGCATGCGCGCATCCAGTTGCGGCACCGATTTGGCACACGCGAGAATCAACGCCCAGGCGTGCTCGGCCACGGCCGCGGCGTTGGCGCCGACGGCTGCGCGCACCGCGATACCGCGCGCGGCCGCGGCCACCTGATCGATCACGTCGATGCCGCTGCCGTGCTTCGAAATAACCTGCAGGTTTTCGGCGGCATCCATGATGCGGGCGTTGACCTTGCCGTATCGAACGATGATCGCGACCGGCTTGTGCGCGGCGCACAGCGCGACGATGTCGTCTTCCGTAGGCTGCTTGCCCGCGAACACGACGTCGAACTGGGTGAGCATGTCGAGCGCTTGCGGCGCGAGATCCGCGGCTGTCACGAGGACGACGGGTTTATGCGAAGCCGTTTGCATCACAGTGCCTCGCCTTCCGCCAGCATGCCGACCGCGCGCAGTTCCTTCTCGATCCATCCCGGCCGCACGTCACCCTTGTGGATCGCCGCAATACGCGCCGTCTCCATGTCGAGCTTTTTCTGCGCGAGTTCGATGATGCGCGCGACGTCGTTGCGCGGAATGACGACCACGCCGTCCGTGTCGCCGACGATCAGATCGCCGGGGTTGATGGCCGTGTCGCCGGCCGAAATCGGCGCGTTCACGAGGCCCGCGACGCTTTTGGTTGGGCCGCAGGGATTGAGACCCGCCGCGAAGATCGGATAGTCGCCGTTGGCAAGCTCGTGCGCGTCGCGCACGGCGCCGTCGATGATGATCCCGGCGATGCCGCTTGCCTTCGCCTGGGTCGCCATGATCTCGCCGATCAGCGCGCAGGACAGATCGCCCTTCCCGTCGACGACGATCACGTCGCCCGGCTTCGCGATTGAAAGCGCGGCGTGGATGGCGAGGTTGTCGCCGGGACGGACTTCGACCGTAACGGCGGGACCCGCGACTTTCATTTTCGGAGACAGCGGCTTGACCCGGCCATGTAGCGTGCCGCGACGGCCCGCAACGTCGGCGAGGATGGCAGCCTGATATCGGGCGGCTGCCTCAACCAGTTCCGGCGACACGCGTTCGACGTTGCGATTGATGGCGGAAGTACCTGCGGACGCAGTGCTCATGGATTTCACCTCAGTTCGAGAGTTTTACTGTGTACAACCATAGTGTACGATGTGAAATCACTATAGCCATCGGGAACACGTGCGGCCACTAGCGTTTACCCTTTTACGGTGCAAACCACCGTTTTACTGTGTACAATGATGCCGAACGAACGACGGGAGGCGGGGATGGGAAATGAGGGAGTTGTGGCAGTCGAAAAAGCGCTATCGCTGCTGGATTGCTTCAAGCCGGGGGCCGAGTCGCAGTCGCTCGCGATGCTGTCGCAAGCGTCCGGTATGCACAAGACGACGGTTTATCGACTGATGAACTCGCTGGAGCGAATGGGTTATGTCGTGCGCGCGCAATCCGGCAACTATTCGCTCGGGCATCGCGTGCTTTACCTGGGCAAGCTGTACGAGCAGTCGTTCCATCTATCCACAGTCGTGGAACCGGCGCTGCATGCGCTGGCGGCGCTGACGAAAGAAAGCGCATCGTACTACGTTCACGACAAAGGTCAGCGGCTTTGCCTGTTCCGCGTCGAGCCGTCCGAAGGTCTGCGCGAAACGCGGCTCGCGGGAACGACACTGCCGCTCGACGACACGGCTATCAGCCAGGTGATCCGTTTCTGGGGCCTTGGCGAGCCGATATACGACAAACCGCCTGCGCTGCCGGTCTTCACGGCGGGCGCGCGCGACGTGCACACGGCCGCATTCGCCGTTCCGGTTTTTGGCGCGGGCGACAAGTTCATGGCGGCACTCACGCTTTCGGGCCCTGCCTCCCGGCTGAGCGCCGCACACGCGTCGGGCGAACTGGACCGACCGCAACTGGACGCGGCCGCTGATTTATCGCGGAAGCTGGGGGCGAGTGCTGGATTCTGCGAGAACGTCTACCGCGCGCGCTCGCCGCTTCCGTAAGGCCAGTGTTCAGTTCAACGTGTCATTCGTGGTTGGCTTTAGATGCGCTGGCAGCATGTCGCGCTGGCGCCGAGCCGACGCGACAGGTCGCATCGGGCTGGCTCCGCTATGCGCACAATGACAAATCAACTGCGGCATACGGATACCCCGTTTCCATCGCTGCCCTTCATCACCGATAAACCACCGCCCGCTCCATCACCCGCCGCACATACTTCTGCGTTTCCGCATACGGCGGAACCGTACCGCCGAACTTACGCACCGCCCCTTCCCCCGCGTTATACGCTGCGAGCGCCAGCGGCACATCACCGAACGTCGCAAGCAGCGTATCGAGCAAGCGCGTACCTGCGACTACATTCTGGTAAGGATCGAACAAATCGCCCGCGCCTTGCTCCGCGCCGGTTTGCGGCATCAACTGCATCAACCCTCTTGCGCCCTTCGACGACACCGCAAATGGATCACCTCCCGACTCGACATCGATGACAGCCATCAGCAGCGCTCTATCGACACCACTATGCTTCGCAACATCATCAACCAGCGCCGTCCACGCGAGAACTTTCGAACGCGCGTGCCGAGCCTCCAATGGCACACCGAACTCGACGATCACCGGCTGATCCGAAACGGCAGCGACACCCGCATCCGCATCGACGCCCTTCAACCCGCCGATCATCATCTCCGCACGCCCGGCACCGTGCGCATCGCTGGCAATGCACGCCACTGCCACGAGACAGATGAGGCCGCGCATCAATGCCCCGCCGTCGCATGCACTTCGTTGGCCGCATCCATGCGAAACGGCGACTGCATCCGCACAAGCGCCTCGGATTCCAGCGCGACGGGCCAACGCTGGCTCTGCCAACCATCGACAAGCGTCGTCCTGCACAAACGATCGGCCCGCTTAGGCGAGCCATACGCATCGACATTCGCCTGCGCAGGCTCACGCGAAAACACACCGTTCGCCGCAATATCGCCGATCACATTCGTCGCGTAGTACAGCACCTTGTTCGCAACGGGCACGATCAGATCAAAGCAATAGTGCACGCGCAGCTTCAGCACATTAGCGTCCTGCACATTCACATCCGATTCCGCACCGTGTTCGATGTCGCGATACATCAGCATGTCGTTGGGAATTTCATCATGCGCGGCGCCTTCAGCGGGATAAAGACGCGGACGCGCGAAGTCGCGCATCATCGCCGGCGTCGGACTGACGATCTCAATCGATGCCGCCTCGCCCACGGCACGCCGCGCGGCAAGCAGTGCCGACTGCACGCCCGCTGCATCGGCACTCCGCGCGTACAAGGGCGCAAGTCCACGCGCAAGTCCCGCTTGCATCGCATCCATCGATCCGTGATTAACGGACCCTTCGCGCGCGGCCTCGAGCACGGCGACATCGAGGGTCGATTTCGCCTGATACAGCAGCACGAACTGCACGGTCACGAAGCCGAAGAACAGCAACAGCGGCGCGACGACGAGAAACTCCGTCATCCCTTGCCCCGTCATCCGGCGTTTGCTCATACGCCGTCGCTTCACGTCGAAGCCCTCCATTCAAGCTTGTCGCCGACTTCGATACGCAACGCCTGCGCCGCATCCGCGCACAACTCCAGCGCCGCTCGCGCGCGACAACAAAACAGCACACGCCCACGGCCAACATTTCTATGAATCGACAGCACGCCTCCACGCCTGTCGATAAACAGCACGTCGATCGGAAAGCGCATACCGAACGTATGCACGGCATTGCACGGTTCGAGCCACAGCGCGCGATCATCATCGAGCCGGGAGCGCCCGAGCAATCCGCGCATCCGCTCGATCGACCTGTCGGCGACTTCGAGGACGATACGAGTCGGCTCACCGCGATGAACCAGCCGCGCATGACTCACAGCAAGCCCTCCTGCATGAACTTCATCGCAATCGGAAAACCGGATCACGTGATGTCGCTGCACACGCAGCAAGCGGGCGCGAACGGCTACGTGAGCAAGGGCCGTGA
>Ga0209564_1002785_pt1 | contig 13064 bp, 14 predicted proteins | sample AraplaCol_mMF_r2_FD_184272 | JGI IMG/M metagenome (GOLD analysis project Ga0209564, IMG submission 184272) | Arabidopsis root microbial communities from North Carolina, USA - plate scrape MF_Col_mMF_r2 (SPAdes) (version 3) | ecosystem: Host-associated > Plants > Roots > Endosphere | place: USA... | reverse complement strand
GCCCGGCGGCAACTCACTTTTCTTTTGCTTCGCCAAAAGAAAAGTAAGCAAAAGAAAAGGCGACCCTGGTTGCTGCGTCCCTCCGCTTCGCTACGGGCAACCTGCGGTGCTCGGTCCAGACGGGGTCAAAAATAACTCGCTTCGCTCAAACAAGTTTTTGCCCTGATCCGTCTGGCCCTGCGCTCCTCGGCGCATCCACAAGGGGACCCGGAATACCGAACAGCCAAATACCCAACAGCCGAAGACAGAACCCCGAATACCTGAAGAAACAAGGACTCGCCACGGCGAGTCCTTGTTGGTATTTGTCCCCGTTCCCGATTGCCCCGTCCTGGCTGGGCCGAGCAGCGCAGACGGAGGCGGATCAGGGATCGCGCATGTTTGAGCCGCAGGCGAGTTTGCGCGAGACCCCGCCGCAGTCGAGCAGCGCAGGTTGCCCGCAGCGAAGCGGAGGGACCCAGACTGCGGGTCGCCTTTCTTTTGCATACTTTTCTTTGGCGAAGCAAAGAAAAGTATGTCGCCCGCCGGGGCGAGTCCCGGCCAGCAGGATCATGCAGGGGGAGCAAGCGCGCAAGCCGGCGCAAGACCCGGCACTACCTCTTCACCGGCCTCTTCCAGTTCGGCAAACTCACCTGCTTGCCCCGCGCCACACTGAGCGCCTCAGGCGGCGTACTCTTGGTGATGGTGGAGCCACCGCCCACGGTGCCGCCCGCGCCTATGGTGACAGGCGCCACCAGCACACAGTTGCTGCCGATGTGCACGTCGGCTTCGATCACGGTGCGGTGCTTGTTGGCGCCGTCGTAGTTGGCGGTGATGCTGCCGGCGCCGTAGTTGACGCGTTCGCCGACCGTGGCGTCGCCGAGGTAGGCCAGGTGGTTGGCTTTGGCGCCTTTGGCCAGGGTGGAGTTCTTGACCTCGACAAAATTGCCGATGTGCACCTCGGCGCCGAGCTGCGCGCCGGGGCGCAGGCGGGCGAAGGGGCCTATGAGCGCGCCTTCGCCGACCTGCACGCCTAATTTTTCGCCGTCGATGTGGGTGAAGGGGTGGATCACGGCGCCGGCGGCGATGGTGCAATTGGCGAGCACGCAGTTGGCGCCTATGCGCACACCGTCGCCCAGGGCGACCTTGCCTTCAAAGACGCAGTTGACGTCGATCTCGACGTCGCGGCCGCAGGCCAGGCTGCCGCGCACGTCCAGGCGGGCCGGGTCGGCCAGGCGCACGCCCTGCTCCATCAGGGCGGCAGCCAGGCGGCCCTGGTACACGCGTTCGAGTTCGGCCAGTTGCACCGGGCTGTTGACGCCGGCGACCTGGGCCGCGTCGGTGATCTGGTGCGCGACGACGGCCACGCCGTCGGCCACGGCGAACTTCACGATGTCGGTGAGGTAGTACTCGCCCTGGGCGTTCTTGTTGTCGAGCCGGGCCAGCCAGGCGCGCAGCAGGCGCGTGGGCACGGCCATGATGCCGCTGTAGATTTCGCGGATCTCGCGCTGGGCCTCGCTGGCGTCCTTGTGCTCGACGATGGCGCGCACCTGCGACGATGCTTCGGGGCCGGCGCGCACGATGCGGCCGTAGCCCGTGGGGTCGGCCATGCTGAGCGTGAGCAAGGCCAGGCGCTGGCCGTCGCATTGCGCGATAAGCGCCTGCAGCGTGGCGGCCTGGGTCAGCGGCACGTCGCCCGAGAGCACCAGCGTGACGCCGTCATCGGCCAGCAGGGGCAGCGCCTGCTGCACCGCGTGGCCGGTGCCGAGCTGCGGCTCCTGGCGGGCGAACTGCAGGGCCACCTGGGCATCCGCGCCCGCGGCCTGGGTGAAACGGCCGCAGGCGGCCTCGACCTCGGCCGCGCCATGGCCGGTGATGACGACCGCCTGCCGCGCCGACACGGAGGCGGCGCATTCGATGACATGCGCGAGCAGGGCTTTCCCGCCCAAACGGTGCAGGACTTTGGGTAAGCTGCTCTTCATCCGCGTGCCTTTGCCCGCGGCCATGATGACGACATCGATTGGGGTTGCCATGAAATTTCCTCTGGATCTTGGGGTGGTGACGCGCCCCCGGGCCGCCGGGGCGGGCACGGGACGCTGCACCAGGATTATCGGTGGGCTGGCGGTGCTGGCGCTGGCCGGCTTGTTGCAAAGCTGCAGCCTGATGAAACTGGCCTACAACCAGGCGCCCGAGCTGGCCTACTGGCAGCTGGACCGCCATTTCGATTTCACCGACGCACAAAGCCTGCAGGTCAAGGCCGACCTGGACAAGCTGCAGGCCTGGCACCGGCAGACGCAACTGCCCGGCTACATCGAGACGCTGCAAAAACTCCAGCAGCAAATGCCCGCCGACATGGATGCCGCGGCGGCCTGCGCGATTTACACCGACGTGCGCGGCAAGCTGGTGGCGCTGGCGCGCCAGGCGGAGCCGCCCATGGCGACGCTGGTGGGCTCGCTGCAGGCCGGCCAGCTGAAGAACCTGGAACGCCGCTTCGCCAAGGGCAATGACGAGTACCGCGAGGACTTCCTGGAAGCCTCGCCCAAGGCCCAGCGCGAGAAGCGCTACAAGGAGGCGGTGAAACGCGCCGAGATGCTGTACGGCCGGCTGGAGAAAAAACAGCTGGCGGTGATTGAGCGGCGCATAGACGCCTCGCACTTCGACGCGCCGCGCAGCTATGCGGAGAAAATCCGGCGCCAGCAGGACGCGCTGCACACGCTGCGCCCGCTGGTGGGGGGACAGGCCGCCCCTGAAAAAACCCAGGCGGCGGTGCGTGGACTGTTTGAGCGCACCATGACATCACCCGATGCCAGCTACCGCGACTACATCGAGAAGCTGACGCAGGACGCCTGCGTGACGATCGCGGAGCTGCACAACAGCACCACGCCCGCGCAACGCCACAAGGCGGTGGAGACCCTGCAGCGTTACGAGCAGGACTTCAGGACGCTGAACGCGCAGAAGTCCTGAGCGGTTTTCCTTGTTTCTTTTTGCAGGCGCGCAGCCTTGCTTGCCTTGCTTGCCCTGCTTGTATTGCTTACTGCCCGGGCGCCTTGGTATGCGAGCGGCCTTCTTCCTCGGCCTTTTTAAGCTCGTCCGCCTGCTGCGGCGACTCCGGCCTGGCCGCTTCGGCGTCGGACTGGACGTCGGCATCCTTCAGGTAGGACTTGATCTTTTCCTGGTATTTGCGCGTGCCTTCATAACTGCCCTCGCCCATCTGGCCGGAGGGGCCGTCGCCGGGCTTGGACTGGCGCGGCTGGAATTCGCGCGAGCCGCTGCTTTGCTGTTGCTGCCGGTTGGCGAAGCGGGGCGGTTGCTGCTGCAGCCGTGCGCCGGGGGCTTGTGCGTGGTCCATGAGCGTCTCCTGGTGGGGCTCTATGCCTGGGTGTCATCTGGTTCGCCGCGCTTGTACGCGCCGCCGGATGGGGCGGCAGGCAAATCACGGGAGGGAAAGCCACATTAGAGCCACGGCCGAGGCGCGCCTGTCATCCGCTCATGGGCCTTGCTGTCGGCGCGCGCCTACACGGCGGACAGCGCGTTTTTTAAAGCAGGGGGACCTGCGCGGGAGGCGTGTCGTAGTAGTCGGCGATGCGCTCCAGGGCCCGGGTGTTGAGCAGGCGCAGCTTGCCGTCCCGGATCTCGTGCAGGCCCAGCTGGCGCAAGCGCCTCAGGGTCTTGTTGGTGTGCACCAGCGACAAGCCCAGCGCATCGGCGATGTGCTGCTGGTTGATGGGAAATTCCACCATGCCGCCCTCGGCCATGCCCACGCGCTCCAGCCGGCGGAACAAATGCATGAGCAGCATGGCCACGCGCTCGGTGGCGTTGCGCCGCCCGGCGGTCAGCAGGTGGTCGTCCACCATGCCCTCCTCGCGCGCCGCCAGCCAGGTGATGTCATAGCCCAGGTTGGGGAAATTGCGGAACAGCGCCCACAGGCCTTCGCGCGGGAACACGCAGAGGCTGGTGTCGGTCACGGCTTCGATGCCGTGCATGGGGCCGTCGGCGAATTTTTGCTGCAGGCCGATGAAGTCGCCGGGCAGCAAAAAATTCAGGATCTGCCGGCGGCCGTCGCTCAAGGTCTTGTAGCGAAAGGCCCAGCCCGAGTACAGCGTGAAGAGCTTGCCGTTGGGTTTTTGCTCCTGGAGTATGGTGCCGCCGGCCTTCACGGCCGTGGTGCCACTGCGGAAGGATTCAATGAACTTCAGCTCCTCCGCGCTCACCGGCATGAAGGCGCCGGTCTTGCGCAAACCGCAAGCGTTACATGCTGGCGGGCAGATCGCTGAAGTTGGCGTTGGAATGTTCATAGAAGCCCAATCTTAGGCGCACATCGCTGTGTCTTTTGACATTGTGCACCGCGCAACGCCTGCTTACAGTAGACCGATGCCTCAAAAAATAAGTACAACCCTGTATGAAGTTCTTTACGTCAGCACCCTGGCCCCAGAGGCACCCTTGAGCGTCGTGGCGGACATCGCCAACCAGGCTCGCCAGGCGAATGCCGAGCGCGACATCACCGGCCTGCTGATTTTTGACGGCATGCGCTTTTGCCAGCAAATTGAAGGCGGCCAGAAGCAGGTGCTGGCACTGCTGGAGCGCATACGCCAGGACACCCGCCATTTCAACCTGCAGGTGCTGCACCACGGCGAACTGGCCGACCGGCGATTCAGGCGATTCAGCCTGGGTTATTGCATGGTGGAAGATGACGACGTGCTGGAGCGCATGGAGAGCATGGACGGCCCGGCCGCCCTGGATACCTTTGTGGGGCTGCTTTCCAGGCTGGACCTGGATTCCTGAGCCGGGGGCCGGACGCCCGGGGCCGGCCTAGAGCATGTTCAGTGTCTAACCCTGGAGCGCGCTCCACATTTCCTTGTCGCGCTCGGCGGTCCAGATGCGCGGGTTCTTGATGCCGCTGGCTTCGTCGAACGCGCGGCTCACGTCAAAGGGCAGGCAGTGCTCGTAGATGAAAACGTGGCCGAAGACCGGGTCCATGCTTTTGCGGGTGTGGGCCATGGCGGCCTTGAGGTCCATGCCGGCGGCGGCGGCTTCCTTGCCGGCTTGGTACAAAGTCTCGACCCAGCGCTTGGTGTAATCCAGCGCCTTGTTGACGTTGGCCGCGCCCTTCATGGCCTCACCGCGGCCCGGCACCAGGGCCTCGGCCTTGAGCGCGCGCAGGGCTTCGAGCGTGGCGGGCCATTCCTCGAGTTGCGCGTCGCCGGTGTAGACGCCGGCCTCGTATTCAACCAGGTCGCCTGAGAACAGCACTTTTTCTTCTTCCACCCAGGCAATGGTGTCGCCGCGCGTATGGCCGGGGCCGGGGTGCCAGACCTGCACCTTCACGCCGCCCAGGTCCAGCACCAGCTTGCCGGGCACTTCGCCCTTGACGGGGTTGCCGCCGTCAATCACCAGCGTCGGCCAGGTCAGGCCGGGCACGCTCTCGGCGTTACGGAACAGGCGCGGGAAGCGCTCCATCTCGCTTTGCATGTCCTGCGCGCCGCGCTCGACGATGAGTTCGTAAGTGCCCCGGCTGGCGATGATCTCGGTCGCGCCCTCGGCCGCGTAGGCGCTGGCGCCGAGCACGCGCACCGCGTGGTAGTGCGTGAGCAGCACGTACTTGATGGGCTTGTCGCTGACGGTGCGTATGCGCGCGATCAGGTCCTGCGCCATCGCGGGCGTGGCCGTGGCGTCGCTCACCATGATGAACCTGTCGCCGATGATGACGCCGGAGTTGGGGTCGCCCTCCGCCGTGTAAGCCCAGCAATGCGCGCTGAGCTGCTCAAAAGTGATTTTCTTGTCGGTCAGGTCGGACTGGGAGGCGAAGGCTTTGGCCATGGGGTTTCCTGGTGGGCGCGGAAAAAGACCGCCGGCTTTGTCTGGAAATTTTACTTAAGCGTAATGCGTTACGAATAGTTGAATCCCGCCATCCCCGCCCACGCGATGCGCTCACTCGGGCTCTATGCCCGCCGCCTTGATGATCTTTCCCCATTTGAGGGTCTCGTCCGCCTGGAACTTGCGCAGCTCCTCGGGGTTACTGATGAAGATCTCGGTGCCGCTGGACTGGTAGAAGGGCGCGGCCGAGCTGCTGCGCGCGGCGCGGGCGAGCATGTCGGCGAGCTTGCCAACCACGTCGGCCGGCGTGCCGGCGGGCGCGTAGGCGGCAAACCAGTAGGTCATCTCATAGCCCTTGACGCCGGCTTCGGCGATGGTGGGCACATCGGGCGCCAGCGGCGAGCGCTGCCGCGTGGACACACCCAGCGCCTTGAGCTTGCCGGCCTTGACCTGCGGCAGGCCGGTGGCCATGTCGGTGATCATCATGTCGATCTGGCCGCCCAGCAGGTCGGTCACGGCCGGCGGGTTGCTCTTGTAGGGAATGTTCAGGATGTAGGTGCCCGTCATCTGCTTGAACTGCTCGCCCGCAACGCGGCTGGAAGAGCTGCCGCTGCCGAAGGAGAGCTTGCCCGGTTTGGATTTGGCCAGCTTGATGAAGTCGCTGACGCTGTTCACCCCCAGCGCCGGGTTGACGACCATGATCTGGCCGCCGCGCCCCAGGGCCGTGAGCGGCGTGAAGTCCTTGACCGGGTCATAGGGCAGCTTCTTGAACAGATGCTCATTGGCCGACTGCGTGGTGTTGGTGGTGATGAAGACGGTGTAGCCGTCGGGTTTGGCTTTCGCAGCCGCCTGCGCGCCTATGAAACTGTTGGCACCGGGCTTGTTGTCCACCATCACGCTGACCTTGCTGTCGTTGGTGACGGCCTGGCCTATGGCGCGGGCCAGCTGGTCGGTGGCGCTGCCGGCGGCGAAAGGCACGATGAAGGTGATGGGCTTGTCGGGAAAGCCCTGGGCCTGCGCCAGCCCAGGCGCAAGCGCGCACAGCGCGGCGGCGGTGAGCACCAGGGGGCGGATGCGCGGGCTTGTGAGCTTGGTTGTTAAGTTGGCCATGTTGTCTCCTTTTTTAATTGAAAAACCAGGGGGTATGCGCTAATCCGGGCCCGCGAGCAAGGGGGCCAGTTCAGCAGGAATCTCTATGGGCAAGTCCAGCAGCCAGAAGGACAGGGCCTTGCCGTGGGTGTCCAGGTTGAGCGCGTCGTTGACGCCGCCGTCGAGGACTTCGTCGAGCACAAAATTCAGCGCCGCCAGCCCCGGCAGCTCAAAGCGCTGAACGCGGCTGGGCTGCCTGTGGGCAAAGTGCTGTGCGACCACGTGCTCCGTCACTTGCGAGAGCAGCACAGGGTAAAGCGCCGGATGCCAGGCGATCACGCTGATGTTGGAGCGGTTGCCTTTGTCGCCGGTGCGGCCGTGGGCTGCGCGGTACAGGGGCACTGTGATGTAGGCAGCGCTCATCACACTTTCTCCAACATCTCAAAGCGCAAGGGCACTGCCTCGCGCGGCACCAGGCAGGACAGCGTGTTGAGCCGCGGCGTGAGTGAGGTGCGCACGCCGCCGCCGCCGGCCGGGCCGCAGCAGTACAGCGCGGTGACTTCGCGCGGCAGGCGCTCGGCCCGGGCGCGCTCGGCGTGGGTTGCGGCGACACGCAGGCGCACGTCGCGCGCATCACCCGCGGGAGTGTTTTGCAGCAAACGGCCCGCGTCGTCGCCCATGATGCTGAGCGCGCCTATGAGGTCCACGCGCAGCGCGAGTTCCGGCAAGCGCTGCCGCAGCACATCGGCGGCCAGGCGGGCGCGCGCCTCGGCGCGCGGGCCGGCATAGGAGATTTCACCCTCGGCCAGCCAGCCGCCTTCATGGCAGACATTGACCTTGAGGCTGGCCGGCCGCGCATGGCCGCGCACGCCGGTCAAGGCCACGCGGTCGGGGCCGGCGACGGTGAGCCGCGCTTCGCTGATGTCGGCCACCACGTCGGGTGTCAGGTAGGCCGCCGGGTCGTGCACTTCATAGAGCAGTTGCTCCTTGACGCCGGCCAGGCTGACCACGCCGCCGGTATGCGCGGCCTTGCCGATGACGCAATGGCCCTCGCTGTCGATTTCGGCGATGGGATAACCCACGGCGTGGAGGTCCGGCACGTCCTTGTAGCCGGGGTCGGCGAAATAGCCGCCGCAGACCTGGGCGCCGCATTCCAGCAGATGGCCGGCCATGGTCGCGCGCGCAAGCCGGTCCCAGTCGTCGGCGCGCCAGCCGAAATGCGACATGGCCGGGCCCACGGTGAGGGAGGGGTCGGCCACGCGGCCTGCCACCACGATTTGCGCGCCGGCATTGAGTGCGGCGGCGATGGCTTCGGCGCCTATGTAGGCGTTGGCGCTGACCTTGCGGATGCCGTCCATGGTGGCGCCCAGCTGCGCGCGCAGCAGCTGCGCGTGCGATTCGCCGGAAAGGTCGTCGCCCGACACCACGGCGATGCGCGGCGCGGGCAGGCCCATGCCGGCGGCCATGGCCCGGATGTGGCGCGCGGCCGCCAGCGGGTTGGCCGCGCCGAAGTTGCTGACGATGCGGATGCCGTGCGCCAGGCAGCGCGCGAGCACCGGCCGCAGCATGTCGTCCAGCAGCGGCTCGAAGCCGGCTTGCGGGTCGGCGCGGCGGCGCAGCTGCGCGAGGGCCAGCGTGCGTTCGGCCAGGGTTTCAAAGATCAGGAAGGCCGGCCCGCCGCGTGCGACCAGCGTATCCACTACCGGCCCGGCGGCATCGACGCGGTCGCCGGAAAAACCGGCGGCGCAGCCAATCAACAAAGGGGAAGCAGATGGATTCATGGCGGGGACGGTGGCAAGCCCTGAATCTAGGCCTTGCGCATTTATTTGTAAAATTGAAAATTCAGATTTATTGATCTGCATAGCAAATAAATGGCCAACCCCAACCTTTCGCTGCGGCAATTGCGCGCCTTCCTGGCCCTGGCCGACCTGCGCAGCTTCACGCAGGCGGCGGCCACCTGCCACCTGTCGCAACCGGCCTTCAGCGCGCTGATACGCACGCTGGAGGGCGAGCTCAACACGCGCCTCTTTGACCGCGACACGCGCAGCGTGGAACTGACGGCCGAGGGCCGCCTATTTGCCGAGTCGGCGCGCCGCCTGGTCGGCGATTTCGGCGCGGCCCTCAGCGACCTGAACGACCATGTGGAGCGCCGCAAGGGCCGGGTGCACATCGCGGCGCTGCCTTCGCTGGCGGCGGGCTGGCTGCCGGCGGTGTTCGCCGAGTTCCGCAAGGCCTGGCCCGGTATAGAGCTCAACCTCAGCGACCTGCTGTCGGACGCCTGCATCGACCTGGTGAGGAGCGGCAAGGCCGACTTCGCGCTGGCCTCCACCGGCGTGAGCCACGCGGGCCTGAGCACGCGGCTGGTGTGCACCGACCGCTTTTACCTGGTGTGCCGCAAGGACCACCTGCTGGCGGCCGAGGCTTCACCGACACTGAAAAAACTGGCGCCCTACCCCTTCATCCACATGTCGCGCAACAGCAGCGTGCGCCAGGCGCTGGAGGCGGCACTGCATCCGCAGCAGGCCAACACGGTGCTGGAAGTCGACCAGCTGGCCACCGCCGCGGGCATGGTGGAGGCCGGGCTGGGCATCAGCGTGGTACCGGCGCTGACGCTGTTTCACTTTGAGCGCAAGGCCTTGGTGACCCGGCCCCTGGCCACGAATGGGTTGACGCGCAAGATCTACCTGGTGCGCCGGCAGGAGGGCAGCCTCTCGGCGGCCGCGCAGGCCCTGCACGACCTGGTGATAGCCACCATGAAGGCGCGCACGCCCTGATTCAAAGGGTCAACGGACCAAAGGATAAACGGCTCAGGCGCGGGTGCCGGCCAGCCAGTCCGCCGCGCTGTGCGCCAACGATTCCAGCGAGGCATCACCTGCCAGGGTCAGCACGCCGGGCTCGGCCGAGGGGTCCTGCAAGGCCTCGAACTGGCTGGCCACCAGGCTGGGCGGGTAGAAGTGGTCGGCACGCTGGCCCACACGGCGCAGCGACTCGGCCTGGCTGATGGCCAGGTGCACAAAGCGCAGGCCGGGAGCAGCGGCGCGCAGGCTGTCGCGGTAAGCGGCCTTGAGGGCCGAGCAGGTCAGCACCACGCCCTCCGGGTGGCGCGCCAGTTCGGCGCCCAGCTGCCGCAGCCAGCCTTCGCGGTCTTCATCGGTCAGGGCGATGCCCTGCTGCATCTTGCGGATGTTGCCGGGCGAGTGGAAGTCGTCACCCTCGATCAGCGGCAGCGCCAGTTGCCCTGCCACCAGCCGCCCGACGGCCGACTTGCCGCAACCGGCCACGCCCATCACCACCACCCGCACGGGCGGCCCGGCCTGGGGCGTCACGGAAGCGGAGGAAGAGCGGATCTGGGGAGCGGCAGTCATGCGCAAATTATCGCGGCCCCCGGCTGCACCGCGCGCCCCTGGGCGACAAGGGACTTTGCTATCGTTGCGGCAATGGCCTCACCCCACAACGATTTTGCGATGTACTGCTGCGAGCTGCTCTCGGGCGTGGGCCCTTGCGTGGCCAAACGCATGTTCGGCGGCTTCGGCATCAGCACCGATGGCCTGACCTTCGCGCTGGTGGCCGACCTGGGTGGCGGCGAAACCTTGTGGCTCAAGGCCGATGAAAGCACGCGCGGCCTGTTCGAGGCCCAGGGCTGCAACCGCTTCACCTATGACATGACGCGCAACGGCGTCACCGCCGCGCACAGCCTGGGTTACTACAGCGCGCCGGAAGAGGCCATGGAGTCACCGGCGCTGATGCTGCCCTGGGCGCGGCTGGCGCTGGAATGCGCGCTCAGGGCGCGCGCGGCCAAGCCGGTCAAGAAGCCAAAACCGAAAACAAAAGCCGCCGCCAAGAAAACCACCACCAAACCCAAGGCGCCGCCGGCCAAACGCCGCGCATAAAAAAACCCGCAGCCTTGCGGCCGCGGGTTCAAAGCTCCCTTTCGGAAGGAGCCACTGACTAGAACGGTAAAGGCTCGGAACTACACGAGGTTGGACATGGCCAGCACGTTGTAGTTATGGGGATGGCGCCTGTGGTCGTCCTTGAAGGCGTCAAAGTCGTGGCCGGCCGCCATGGGGCGGGCGCGGGCGGTGAGAAAAACCATGGCCAGGGGCGTCAGCAGGGCTTCAACCGCGGCTGCCGCACCGAGCACCAGGCCGCGGGCCAGGCGGCCCAGGGCGCCGGCGGCCAGGCCGAAGGCGGCGCGCAGGTCGCTCAGCGGCTGCAGCACGCCGGCGCGCCAGCCGGCCGGCTGGGCCGCGGGCAGCCTGGCGGGGGCGCAGGCCGCGATGGGTTCCCAGCTGAAGTAGGCCGATGCGGCATGGCCCGCGCTGAAGGACTCCATCACGAGCGACTCACCGGCCTGGAGCATCAGGCTTTCGCCCCGGCTCAGGAAATGGTCGCCGGCGCGCACCTGGGCGTCCAGGCTGGCCGAGTCGAAGGTGGCCCAGACCCGGCCATGCGCAATTCGCAACACACCGGCCTGGGCGGCGTGCAAGGTCAGGGCCCGTCCCGCACCCAGCTTCCAGAAGCCCGCCAAGCCGTCAACCTGGCCGGTGGTGGCATCGGTAGCTTGTTGCAAAAAGCGGTCGCCTGCGTGGGAAGCTGAGTGGTCCATGATGTTCTCCAGAAAAGGCATTCAGTGAGTGATGAGGGTTGAATCATCTCGCTGCCGGCTTGCGCGGTCCAATGAAATCGCGGTAAGCTATTCATTCCATAATCGCATCAATCAAATAGGTCGAAATTGCCCTAATACCTAAAACTGTCATGCTGCATTCACAAACACACCTGCGTTCCAGGCCGATATCCGCCGGCCAGCTCCGCGCTTTCGAGGCCGTGGCGCGCCACCTCAATTTCCGCGCCGCCTCGGAAGAGCTGGCCCTGACGCAATCGGCCGTGAGCCGCCAGATCCAGGGCCTGGAGGAAGACGTGGGCGTGAGCCTTTTTCACCGCCACACCCGGGCCGTGGAGCTGACCAACGCCGGCGGCATCCTGCTGCGGGCCGTCACGCCCTCGCTGGAGCGTATCGACAGCGCGGTGCGGCAGATCCGCCAGAGCGCGGGGCGCAAGAGCGTTTCGCTGACCACCTTCGCCTCGTTCGCGTCGATGTGGCTGATCCCGCGGCTGGAGGGCTTCCAGCGCGACAACCCCGACATCGACATCCGGATTGATGCCTCGGACGTCGCGGTGGACCTGGACATTTCGGACCTGGACCTGGCCCTGCGCTATGCGCCCGCCAGCCACATGCCGCCGGGCGCCATACGCCTTTTCGGCGAACAGATCACGCCGGTCATCAGCCCCTGGCTGCTCAAAAGCGGGCCGCGCCTGAAGAAACCCGACGACCTGGCGCAGTTCACCCTGATCGAAGCGGGCGACGCCCACCATACCCACCTGGAATGGCTGACCTGGCGGCGCTGGCTGGAAGAACACGCCAGCCCCAAGCTGGAGGCCAAGCGCTGGCTGTACTTCAATTACGCCTACCAGATGGTGCAGGCGACGCTGACAGGCCAGGGCGTGGTGCTGGCGCGCCTGCCGCTGATCGCCGAGAGCCTGGCCTCGGGCGACCTGGTGGAGCCGCTGCCGCAGATGCGCATGGATTCACCCATGAGCTACTGGCTCATCGTCGGCCCGCGCAACGTGGCCAGGCCCGAGGTGATGGCCTTTTGCGACTGGCTCAAAAGCCAGGCCGCGCTGACGCGCGAGGCGATTGGGGATGTGCCGGACCCGGATACGGTGGATTCACTGGATTAACCCCCCAGTTCGCTCCGAGCCCCTTCCCCCGTTCGCCCTGAGGTATCGAAGGGCGGGCACACGCAGAGGCTTCGATACCTCAGCCCGAACGGTGGGGGAATACCCCGGGCAGAACTCGGTTCGACTTGCCCCGTTCCCTTTGGGAGAGGGAACTCGGAGCGCGTATCAGGCCTGTGCCGCGTGCCGTTTCAGCAGCCGCCCGGCGTGCGCCCGCACCTCGACCTTGGCCGGGTCGGCGCCGCCGGCCACATAAGCCAGCGCACCATTCACAAACACCTTCTCAATGCCTTCCGACACCGCGATCGGCTCCTGGTAGCTTGCCACGTCGCGCACGCGGGCCGGGTCCAGCACCACGACGTCGGCGTGCCAGCCGGGCTGCAGCTGGCCGCGCTGGTGCAGGCGGAAGTTGCGCGCCGACAGGCCGGTCATCTTGTGGATCGCGGTTT